>Ga0209138_1001133_pt1 | contig 23607 bp, 23 predicted proteins | sample SaaInl3SG_22_DNA_FD_184645 | JGI IMG/M metagenome (GOLD analysis project Ga0209138, IMG submission 184645) | Marine microbial communities from expanding oxygen minimum zones in the Saanich Inlet - ESP_153SG_22_DNA (SPAdes) (version 2) | ecosystem: Environmental > Aquatic > Marine > Intertidal...
GCAGATGTTGATCAATTAGGTGTCATTTCCAAAAATCAAGCGTATTTTGATATTCATATCGATGAAGTACTAGATTTAGAGTTTGTAAACGTAAAAGCAATTTCAGATTGTAAATTTAAAGTGGTGGTAGATGCTGTCAATTCTACAGGAGGCATTGCAATTCCTCTACTCTTGGAGCGTCTTGGCGTTGAAGCCGTCAAAATACACTGCGATCCAAACGGACAATTTCCACACAACCCAGAACCGCTAAAACAACATTTAACAGATTTATCTGAAACCGTAATTTCTTCACATGCCGACTTCGGAATTGCAGTTGATCCCGATGTTGATCGTTTGGCTTTTATGGACGAGAACGGCATTATGTTTGGAGAAGAATATACGTTAGTTGCTTGTGCCGATTATATTTTAAGTCAACGCCCAGGAAATACTGTAAGTAATTTAAGTTCTACTCGGGCTTTGAGAGATGTAACCGAAAAACATGGCGGAACCTATACCGCTAGTGCTGTTGGCGAAGTGAATGTCGTTAACGCCATGAAAGCAACTAATGCTGTTATTGGAGGAGAAGGCAATGGTGGAATTATTTTTCCTGAGTCCCATTATGGACGTGATGCTTTGGTAGGTGTGGCTTTATTTTTGAGTTTACTAGCGGAACGAAAAATGGCAGTTAGTGCGTTGAGAGCAAGCTATCCTTCTTATTTTATGAGCAAGAAAAAAATTGACCTAAATCCTACAATTGATGTGGATGCTATTTTAGAAGCGATGGAGGCAAAATATAAGCACGAACAAATCTCTACGATTGATGGGGTTAAAATTGATTTCCCAACGGAATGGGTACATTTAAGAAAAAGTAATACCGAGCCAATTATCCGAATCTATACAGAAGCACCATCTCAAGAGAAAGCAGATGTTTTAGCAGATAGGATCATTGATGAAATAAAGATCATAGCAGGGCTCTAAACAGTGCGATGTTTCCAACGTTTGTGTGTCCAAAGGTAATATTCGGGTGCTTCGTGAATTTGATCTTCAACAAGTCTTAGAAATTTATCTGTAATTTCATAATCCTTAAAATCGGTTGGCTTTTCCGCAAGAGTTTGAAATGTAGCCTCGTAATAGCCCCTTTTTTTGCGTTCTACAGCAAAAAACACAACAGGCATATCTAATTTTTTGGCCAACATTTCGGCTCCGGTATGCACTGGGACTTTAATGCCCATAAATTCATTCCAGTGACGGGCTTTTTCTTTTTTAGGCGATTGGTCGGAAGCAAAACCATTCATGGACAAAATACCATTTTTTTTGGCTTCTTCCAAAACAGAAAAGGTTTCTTTGGTTGTAATTAAATAACTGTTGTATCGGGCTCTAATAGATTTGACCAAGCGATCGAAATACTTGTTTTGAAGTCGTTTATAGATGCCATAACCGCGATGACTCGTGTAGGTTTGAAGAATAAAAATCCATTCCCAGCTTCCATAATGCGCACACATCAGCACGATGCTTTTGTTTTGTTTTTCAAAATCCTTAATAATGTCCAAATTTTTAAAAGTATAACGCGCCTTCATGGATTCCAAAGAAATATTCATAGATTTAATCGATTCTAAAATCATATCACAAAAATGATGAAAGAATTTTTTAGTGATTATTTTAATTTCTTGATCGGATTTTTCAGGAAATACAAGTTTAAGGTTGTTCATAACCGTTTGTTTTCTGTACCTAAATACATAATACATCAAAATAAATAAAAGATCAGAAACCACGTAAAGCAATCGAAAGGGGAGTATGGAAATAAACCACAAAATAGGGTAAATTAAAATGTACGCTAGTAATTGCATTTAAAAAGATTAAATTTACACTCGCAAATATATAGCTTATTTAATATATCTCTATGAACATTAGTATTTATACTCTGATTATTATTGCATTAAACACACTTTGCTCTTTCAAGGGTTTTAAAGATCGTTCTTTTTTTGAATTGTATAAGTTTAATATTGGGGGGATCAAACGCGGCGAACAACTTCGTTTGTTGGTTTCTGGGTTTCTGCATGTTGACTTGCAGCATCTTTTATTCAATATGATCACACTCTATTTTTTTGCAGGTCATGTGATATATAGTGTAGGGCCGTTTTATTTCTTTTTAATTTATTTTGGAAGTTTGATATTTGGAAATCTATTATCCTATTACTTTCATAAAAATGAATTGTATTATTCAGCAGTAGGTGCGAGTGGTGCTGTAACTGGCATCTTGTATGCTGCTATTTTATTATACCCTGGGATGAATTTATACTTGTATTTTATTCCCATTCCTATTCCTTCTTATGTGGTAGGAGTAGGGTATATGCTGTATTCCATTTATGGAATAAAATCAAGGGTTGGAAATATAGGACATGACGCCCATTTTGGAGGAGCTATTGGAGGCTATGTACTTACATTATTGATAGCACCACAAGTTTTAGAAACGCATTTATGGATGGTAATTCTTCTAGCAGTTCCAATTATCCTCTTGTTTTTGATGCATAAAAACAATAAGATTTAGAGGGTTTAGTTTTTAGTTACTCCAGCAAGTTTTTAATTTTAGCTTCCAATTCAGCACCTCTTAAGCGTTCGGCAACGACTGTTCCATTTTCGTCTAAAATAAAAGTCGCAGGGATTGAATTTACACTGTAAGCTTGTGCAATTGGATCTGTCCAAAATTTCAAATTAGAGACGTTATACCAGTTTAATTGGTCTTTTTTAATGGCCTCAATCCAAATGTCTTTCTGATTTGCACGTTCCAAAGAAACACTAATAATTTCCAATCCTTTTGAGTGGTATTTTTCATATAGCTTTACCAAGTTAGGGTTTTCAATACGACAAGGTTTACACCAAGAGGCCCAAAAATCTACAATGGTCACCTTTCCTTTAATTTCACTGAGAGTAATTTGTTTGCCTTGTGGGTTTGGCGCCGTAAAATCAGGAGCTTGCATTCCAATTTTAATTTTTTGTTTATTCGAATTACTTTCAATTTTTTGTCTGATTCGATCAGAAATTAATTGATTGGATTCGTTTTTGGTTTTTATGGATGCTTCGATATTTTTAAAAGCCTTGGAGGCCAATTCTACATCAAATCCTTTTTGACTTGTTAATCCCTCTAGTACAAACAATGAAAAATCAGAATCGTTGTTTGTTTTGATAAATTCGTATCCAAAGTTTTTCAATTGTGCTCTCAAAGAATCTCCTTTTTTTTGTAGCGCTTTTAAGCCTTCGGAATCTTTATTAGAATTTAAGAATTGAGATCTCACAGCATCGATCGCTTCGATCTTTTCTTGATACTGATTTTTATAGTCATTAAAAACAGCATTGTTGTACGTCCCTTCTACTTTAGATTTATGAATACTGTCTTTGTAGAGTTCTACATGAATAATCCCAGGTTCTAAAAATACAGAGGTTTGTCCTCTCACACCATCAATTGTTAAGGCACGCATTTCAGTTCCTTTTATTTCTCCTTTAAAAACAAAGGCACTATTAAAAACTACGGCTGTATCGGTGGCTATTCTGTTTCTGCCATTCTCAGTTTTCATCAAATAAGCTCTTAATCCATCATAAACGCCATCTGCTTTGACGATTACTTCATAATTGTCAACATAATTAGTTGTTGAAGGTTTACAACTAAATAACAATGCGATACTAATTATAAAAATGATTTGAGTTTTCATACTATTAATGAGTTTAAAATTTCTACAAAAATAAATTAAAAATATTACTTCTTCGGTTTGAAGTAATATTAATACTTTTGTAAAAAAATAATTCATTGAATCAGAACGACACTATTATTGCTTTAGCCACCCCATCGGGTGCAGCTGCGATTGCTGTGATAAGACTTTCGGGCTCCAAAGCGGTTCAAATGGTGGATACCTCATTTAAATCCATTTCTTCAAAAAAGTTAGTTTCTCAAAAAACCCACACCATTCATTTAGGGCATATTGTAGAAGATTCACGAGTTTTGGATGAAGTTTTGGTGTCTGTTTTTAAAAATCCTAAATCCTATACTGGCGAGGATGTTGTTGAAATTTCATGCCATGGAAGTTCTTATATACAACAAGAAATTATACAATTATTTGTACGCAATGGCGCTCGAATTGCAAACCCAGGGGAGTTTACGCTTCGTGCTTTCCTAAATGCTAAACTCGATTTAAGTCAAGCAGAAGCGGTCGCAGATTTAATTGCCAGTGACAATAAAGCCTCCCACCAAATTGCGATGCAACAGATGCGAGGAGGGTTCAGTAATGAAATCAAAATCTTACGTGATGAGTTGTTGAATTTTGCTTCTTTGATTGAATTAGAACTCGATTTTTCGGAGGAGGACGTAGAATTTGCCAATCGGAAACAATTTGAGGAGTTATTAGAACGCATCATTAAGGTTTTAAAACATTTGATTGATTCATTTTCAACAGGAAATGTGATTAAAAATGGAATACCAATTTCAATAATTGGCGCACCCAATGTGGGAAAATCTACCCTGTTAAATGCGCTTTTAAATGAAGACAAAGCCATTGTAAGTGATATTGCTGGAACAACTCGTGATGCCATCGAAGATGAAATTAGTATTGAAGGGATTAAGTTTCGATTTATAGATACAGCAGGCATTCGAACCACCGAGGATACCATTGAAAGTATTGGTATTAAAAAAACATTTGAAAAAATCACACAATCACAAGTGGTCTTGTATTTACTCGATGCGTCCAGGGTTACAACTGAAACTATTCAGATTTTTAATACAGAGATTCGAAAAATTCAAGAACAGTATCCAGATAAACAACTCGTTGTGATAGCTAATAAAATAGATGAATCGGATCAGGAATATATTGAAACCTCTTTTGTATATCCTCACACGCTTTTTACTTCTGCCAAAAGCGGGTTGGGTATCGATGCTTTAAAAGCTAAGTTGTTAGAATTTGTAAATACAGGTGCTTTGCGAAACAATGATACCATCATTACCAATTCTAGACATTACGATTCTCTTTTAAAAGCGCTGGCTGAAGTTCAAAAAGTACAGCAGGGGATGGATGCCAACCTTTCTGGCGATTTATTAGCAATAGACATCCGTCAGGCATTGTATCATTTTGGTGAAATTACTGGGGAAATTACTTCAGACGACCTGTTAGGGAATATCTTTGCAAATTTCTGTATTGGAAAGTAATTAGAAACAATAAATGCTAAATCACCCCTTAGGTTTTTCAAGTTTAAACATGCTATCTTTTGTCACACGGGTGTACCAATCGCCGCCTAAGCGTGCGACATGATCCAATTTTTCGGAATCAATTTGATCATTTTCGTCTAAGAACTCTGATTTTACATGGATGTGTACTACTTTGGCAATGACCAATTGACCAGCACCTCCTTGTTCTCCTAAAGAAACAATGTTTTCAACCACACATTCAAAAGAGACTGGGGATTCTAAAACTCTCGGTGGTTTGACCTTAACAGAGGGAACTTCAGTCAACCCTGTTTTAATAAATTCATTGACGCCTTTGTCATACTCTTTACTGGTTTCCGACATTTGTTCTACAAGCGAAAAATCAACAGTATTAATCACAACCTCTTTTGTTTCTATTGCATTTTGAAGGGTATGTTTGGTCGTATTGTCACGTACACGTCTTGCCGGAGAGAAAATTAATATAGGGGGGTTGGAGCTAAAGACATTAAAAAAACTAAACGGACTTAAATTGACATTTCCCTTGGCATCTATAGTACTTGCAAATGCGATGGGTCTTGGAGCAATAGAAGCCGAGAGTAGTTTGTGTACGTCTCTAGTTTCTAATAATTCGGGATCAAATGATTTTACAGTTGACATACTAATTGTTTTAAATTGTTTTTAAAAGTGTTGATCTAACTTCTCCAAATCCCACTCGGATAGAGTCTTTTTGACAATGTCCTCTCATAATGATGGTATCATTATCTTGAATGAATTTTCGGGAGCCACCTTCTTTTAATTCAACAGGTTTTGAGCCTGCCCATGACAATTCGAGCATAGAACCATAAGAATCAGGACTTTTTCCACTGATGGTTCCAGAAGCCATCAAATCTCCCACATTCAAATTACAGCCATTAACAGTATGATGTGCCAATTGTTGGTTCATGTTCCAATACATATATTTGAAATTAGATTGACTTACCACGGTTTCTTTACAGTTTTTGGGTTGAATGGAAACTTCTAATTGGATATCGTAATTTTTTGAGCCTTTAAAATTTAAATAAGGTAGAACAGAAGGCTCTTGTTTTGGTCCATCTATTTTAAAAGGTTCTAAAGCTTCTAAAGTGACCACCCAAGGAGACATAGATGAGGCGAAGCTTTTTGCCAAAAAGGGACCTAAGGGTACGTATTCCCATTTTTGAATGTCTCGAGCTGACCAGTCGTTAAATAATACTTTTCCGAAAATATAGTCGTCAGCAGCTGCTGTAGAAACAGTTTCCCCAAGCTGAGTTGATTTTCCAATGATAAACCCCATTTCCAATTCAAAATCCACCCGAACAGACGCCTGAAAAACGGGGGCAGTATTTGGAGTTAAAACAACTTGTCCTTTTGGTCTGTGTACGTTTTCTCCACTTACGATAATAGAAGATGCACGTCCATGATACCCAACAGGTAAATGTTTCCAATTAGGGAGTAACGCATTGTCAGGGTCTCTAAACATGGTTCCAATATTGGTAGCATGTTCTATGCTTGAGTAAAAATCGGTATAATCACCCACTTTTACTGGTAAATGCATCTGTACTGAACTTTGTTTTATAAATAGGGAGGGATGTGATTTTAATAATGAATTTTCATTGCACAATTCAGATTGAATACGTTCTCTTACTTTTACGGTGGTTGATTTACCTAAGGCGATAAATTCATTTAAGGTGTCCGATTCTAAAACCTTTATATCAAAGTCTAAATCATTAAATACCCCCAATTCAAAAGCGGCATAAACATCTAATATTTTGTCTCCAATAGCAACACCGACTCTTTTGATTTGATCGGATTCAGAAAAAATACCAAAAGGTAAGTTATAGATGCTAAAATCAGAATTTTCATCAATTTTAATCCAAGAGTTCATATCTTATTTTTTTATAATTAAATCTAAGCCATCATTTATGAGCTTTGTGAATTGTTTGTTTTGTTTTAATTTGATTAACTCCTTATGAATCTCATTTTTTAAAGATAAATCTTTATCATAAACCAACTCATATAATTCCAATAAAAGTAACCATTCTGAAGGGTAATTTGATATAACTTCCTTAAATATTCCCGCTAAGAAATCAATATTAGAATCGCAGTTTGTTCGATAACTTCTAACTGTTTCATACAACTGATGCAGTTGTTGTTCTTCGGAAGAATAAATAATTTTAGCAGTTTTAGTTTCAGAAATTGTATAAACATCTTCAAATGAATTTGAATCCGCAGCTCCCGCAAATGCTGAGCAAATATTGTTTCCGATTGCCATGTCATAAACACCCCAACTCGGATCAAATAAAACGGTTTCAATATGAGTTACTCTACAGTTTTTAAACGTTATTAAAATAATTTTACCCTGTAAATCTCTTTTACCTGTCACAATTGTCCCTTCTACTTTTATACCTCCCTCAAAATTAAGACAGGTTTTTTTTCCTTCGACAATGCCATAGACTTCTAGGTCTTTGGGCGACATGTCTTCGATAGCAATATTGATTCCTTCTAGTTTTCCAACAGGACTTCCAAATCCGCTAGGATGGTGTTCGGTGCCGTGTCCTATCAATTCGGTTCCATGGACAGAAAGGGCGGTTGGGCTATTAGTTTGAAAGTAAATAGGGTTATTATTGGCATGTAGTACGTTGTTAAATATTCCTGAAATTTGAATTCCAGTACTCAATTCGATTGTCCCTAGTTTTTTGGAAACAATGAGTTTTTTTAATCCTTCTAAACCACCTGTTCGTATTGCCATTGTATTTGCAAATTTTTCTAAAACAAAGCTAAGACTTGCAAAGTTAGGAATCACAAATAATTGGGGTTGTGTGTTGGTAATGTCAAAATTGACATTTGCTGCTTCAATAGAATATGGAATTTTTTTAACCTCATTTTTTAAACATAACTGACTTTCTTCGATGGAAGATAACAGCCCTGCACCATATAGGTTTGGATTTTCGAGTGTTCCAATAAGTCCATATTCAACAGTCCACCAATGAAGATTTCTAATTTTTGCCATTTCAGAAAGTTCACCCATATTTTCTTGAAGCGTATTTACAGTTTTGGTAGCCTCCAAAATTTCTTTTTTTGTAGAATTTGGATTCTCTTTTAAAATTGATAAAAGTCGAATACCTTCGTACATTTCATCGTCTTTGGGAGACGAAATTGCTTTAGACCCAATTTCTCCTAAGCGTCTTAGGTATTCAGAGTATTCTGGATTTGCAATAATGGGTGCATGTCCTGCAGCTTCGTGAATAATGTCGGGAGCGGGCGTATAATTGATGTGGTCAATAGTTCTAATATCCGATGAAATGACAAGCACATTATAGGCTTGAAATTCCATAAAGGCGTTGGGCGGAATAAATCCATCAACTGCAACTGCTGCCCATCCAATATCCTTTAGAATACGATTCATGCCTTCCATTCTCGGAATCATTTCTTGGTTAATTCCTGTTTTTTTTAGACCTTCTATGTAGCTTTTATGGGCAATTTGTTTTAAGACATTGATATTTAAACGCATCACATACCGCCATACCGCTTGATTTTGAGCGGTATAATCTTCATATGGTTGTTGTACTATAAACTTATGAAGGTGTTTTGGTAACTTTTTTGTAATGCTGTTAAACGTCATTGTATAATCTTAAGGCTTGTATTTAAACATCTAACTCATAGAGTCCCTCTGTTTTCTTGTTCTCTTTCGATAGCTTCAAACAGTGCTTTGAAATTCCCTGCACCAAAACCTTTAGCACCCATTCTTTGGATGATTTCAAAAAACAAGGTAGGTCTGTCTTCTACAGGTTTAGTGAATATTTGTAATAAATAGCCTTCTTCATCTGCGTCAATCATAATTCCAAGCGACTTTAATTTTTCAATATCTTCTGCTAATTCATGATTGTAGTCAGAAAGTCTTTTTGGAACAGATTTATAATATTCGTCGGGTGGGGTGCTTAAAAACTCAACGCCTTTAGCTCTCATTTTTTCAACAGTATCAATTATGTTGTTTGTTGCAACAGCAATATGCTGAACTCCTGGTCCATTGTAAAAGTCTATATATTCTTCAATTTGAGATTTCTTTTTCCCTTCTGCAGGTTCGTTAATTGGAAATTTAATTCTTCCATTTCCATTGCTCATTACTTTACTCATTAATGCAGAGTATTCTGTTGTAATTTGCTTGTCGTCAAAAGACAAGAAATTTACAAAGCCCATAACATCTTCATAATATTTTACCCAGATATCCATTTCATTCCAGCCCACATTTCCGACCATATGATCTATAAATTTAAGCCCCATTGGTTCAGGGTTGTATTCTGATTCCCATTTTTCGTAACCAGGTAAAAACACCCCTTTGTAGTTTTTTCGTTCAACGAATATGTGAACGGTTTCACCATAGGTGTGGATTCCAGCTCTTACAACCTCACCATATTGGTCTTTTTCAACCGTTGGTTCCATGTAGGATTTTGCGCCTCTTTTAGTAGTTTCTTCCCACGATTTTTTAGCATCATCAACCCATAGAGCAACCACTTTCACTCCATCACCATGCATAGATAAATGATCATTCATCCATGAATCTTTGTGAAGAGGAGTGGTTAATATAATCCTTATTTTATTTTGCTTTATAACATAGGATGCATAATCGGTACATCCCGTTTCTAATCCTTTGTAGGCATGCGATTGAAATCCAAATGCAGTTTTATAAAAATGTGCTGCTTGTTTAGCATTCCCTACAATAAATTCGATATAATCGGTACCTAATAACGGAAGGAAATCTTGAGCTTCATCAAATATTTTTTCTAATCCGTATTCTACGTTAACTATATTGCTCATAACTGTTTTTATTTTATTTATTAATCCAAGACTTATAATAATCGTCCACTTGTAATTTTATGGCCTCTTCAGTTACCATTAATGGACTAAAGGTGTCCACCATCACGGCGAGTTCGAAGGTTTCTTTTTCCCCGATACTTTTTTCCATTGTTCCTGGATGCGGTCCGTGTGGAATTCCAGCAGGGTGTAAGGAAATACTGCCTCTGTTTATAGCGTTTCTACTCATAAAGTCTCCATCTACATAATACAGGACTTCATCAGAGTCGATATTGGAATGGTTGTAGGGAGCTGGCACTGAATTGGGGTGGTAATCATACAACCGAGGTACAAACGAACAGATAACAAAGGTGCTTGTTTCAAATGTTTGATGAATAGGTGGAGGTTGATGAATCATACCTGTAATGGGTTCAAAATCGTGAATAGAAAATTTATAAGGGAAGTTATACCCATCCCAACCAACCACACTAAATGGATGTGCAGCATACACATATTCGTGTATTGTATCTTGTTTTTTTACTTTAATTATAAAATCACCCGTTTCATTAAATGTTTCAAGTTCGGTAGGCGGGTGGAGGTCGCGTTCGCAATAGGGTGCTCCTTCAACATGCTGACCAAACCAGTTCCGATAGCGTTTTGGTGTGTAAACAGGACTTTTTGACTCTACGATGAATAAACGATTGTTTGCATCCTTAAATTCAATTTGATATATGACCCCCCTAGGAATCACCAGATAATCTCCATATTTAAATTCGATATTCCCCAAATTGGTTCTTAGTTTCCCTGAACCTTCATGGATAAATAGGACTTCATCAGAATCGGTATTTTTATAAAAATAAGCGGTTAATGATTTTTTTGGGGCTGCTAAACTAATCTGACAATCATTATTTAGTAACACACAAGTTCTACTATCTAAATAATCATTTGCTGGAGCTACATTGAATCCTTCTAGTTTCAAGGATTTCATATTTTTAGACACTGCAATTTTTGGAGCTACATCATACGATTTTAAGATTTCCTTGACTTGTGTGGGACGTTGCGTATGATACATCAATGTGGACATCCCATCAAATCCTATGGTGCCAAACAATTCTTCGTAATAAAAATGATCGTTATCGTCTTTAAAAACGGTGTGTCTCTTAGGTGGAATTTTTCCTATCGTATGATATCGTGGCATAATTTTAATTTAATAAATAGTTAGCTATAAAACTTTTAAGAACAAATCTAAATATAATATGATTTAATTATACTTTTAATAAGAAAACAGTTTCTAAATAAGAATATTTTTATGTATTTTTGAGTTATTAAAGTATTTTATTCTTTTAAAGGTTCGTTTTAAAATCATTATAATAAATTTTTTCTAGATGCTTGATAAACTCAACAAAACTGATATTGAAATATTAAGACTGTTACAACACAATAGTAACCGCACCATAAAAAATATTGCAGACCTTTTAGGGATGACCACCACCCCTGTATTCGATCGTATTAAAAAACTGGAAAAGGGAGGCTACATTAGTAAATATGCTGCAATTTTGAATTCTAAAAAATTGGGTCTAAAATTGACTGTTTATGCTGGAATTGCCCTTAAAAACCATACACGGAGTCATTTAGAAAAATTTGTAAAAACCATCAATGGATTTCCTGAAGTGGTGGAGTGTCACCGAGTGTCTGGTAATTTTGATTATTTATTAAAATTAGTATTGGTGGATATTGAAGATTACGAACATTTTATTTTAACAAAACTCGCACTTATAACAGATCTAAGCAACGTACAAAGTTATGTGGCACTGTCTGAAAGTAAATCCACTAATGAGGTGAATTTAGATCATTTAGTATAAAGTTAAAAACTCTCTCTCAACACAATCAAGCTGGCTTTATGCCCTGTAGTCAATAACCACTCTCCAGAACCAATAAGATTGTCACTTTCATTATAAACCTTTAATTGAGCGGTATTGGGACTGGAACTTCCCTCGTTAAGAGCGATAAACTCAATGGTATTTAAGCCTTCTTTCAACTCAATATCAATAATATAGGCTGAGTTTCTGAGCGTAATATTTGGGTGAATAGTTGCTTTATTAAGCATTAATTTAATGCGATCACCATCTTCATACTCATGATCTCTACATAAAATACGAATGTATTTAGATTTGGTTTTGATATCGCCCAAATAATAATCGCGATCATACTTAGATGTGTTTTTTTGATTTTCATTAAACTGTTGTTTAATTTCCCATGTTGGATCTACGACATCGCGCGTTTTAGTGATGCCATATTTCTTTTTAGCAAATCCATCAATGGGTTTAATACCCATGGTGATTTCAAATCCTTTATCCGTTAACCCTTTAATAGGAGAGAGGGTCAATGGAAATTGATCGGACAACGGATTTCGTTCTAATGCCAATGCTTTGATCCGAAACGTTTCTTGATTAGAATCCAACTGCGCATACCCTGCATAGTGCATCCCAATTAATAACAGTAACAGCATCAATCTCCGATTCATAAAACGTATTGGCATTATTTAGAGTGTAAAGATATTGATTTGATTGTAAACTTTTTCTAGATGTATAAAATATAAAATTCTATTTTCATACCTTTAAACTTTCTATATTTAATTTTATTGCAAACACATCTCACAACTTTAAAACAACAACTTTCTGGAGAACTTTATGACAGTGCACTCGTAAAATCCTTATACGCTACGGATGCCTCTGTTTACAGAGAACTACCTTATGCAGTGGCACTACCTAAAACCACAGCAGATATTAAATGTTTGATTGAATTTGCACATTCAAATGCATTATCCATCATTCCTCGTGCTGCAGGAACGTCTTTAGCAGGTCAATGTGTGGGCGATGGAATTGTGGTAGATGTCTCTAAATATATGAACGCGATCTTGGAAATTAATACGCAAGAACAATGGGTTCGCGTGCAACCTGGTGTAGTGCGCGATGAATTAAACACATTTTTAAAACCCTACGGTTTCTTTTTTGGACCCAATACCTCGACAGCCAACCGTTGTACCATGGGAGGGATGGTCGGAAATAACTCTTGTGGTTCTACCTCTATTGAATATGGATCCACACGCGATCATACCCTTGCGGTCAAAGCTTTTTTAAGTGATGGTAGTGCGGTTGAATTTAAGCCCCTTACCAAAGAAGAATTTAATTCAAAAACAAAAGGAGCTTCCTTAGAATCTAACTTATATAAACAGATTTATGCGGAGCTTGCTAATCCGATCATACGGGAACAAATTATAGAAGGGTATCCAAAAGCATCCATTACCCGACGCAATACAGGCTATGCTGTCGATGCATTAATGCATTCAACGGTATTTGAGGATACTGAAGAATTGTTTAATTTCTCAAAATTACTCTGCGGGTCAGAAGGCACATTGGCATTCACCACAGAACTAAAACTTCAAATTGTGCCTTTACCAAAACCCTTTCAAGTGGTTTTAAATGCGCATTTTAATTCCATAACCGAAAGTCTTCAAGCTACATTAGTGGCTATGAAACTGACGCCATCGGCATGTGAATTAATGGATAAAACGATTTTAGATTGTACCAAGAATAACATCACTCAACAAAAAAATCGATTTTTTGTGGAAGGCGATCCAGAAGCGATCCTTATGGTTGAGTTTAGAGGGGCTACCATAGAAGAAGCCAAACATCAGGCTGAATTCCTAGAAACGAATCTTAAAGCCTCTCAATTGGGTTATGCATATACTTTAGTGGAAGAGGAGGATTGTAACAAAGTTTGGGACTTAAGAAAGGCAGGTTTAGGATTGTTGGCAAATATTCCAGGAGATGCAAAAGCCGTTGCCTGTATTGAAGACACCGCCGTTGAGTTGGCGGATTTACCACTATATATCGAGGCATTCACCTCTCTTATGACATCCTATCATCAAAAAGCGGTGTATTACGCACATGCTGGGGCAGGGGAATTGCATCTAAGACCAATTTTAAATTTAAAATCATCTTCTGATGTCACTTTGTTTCGATCCATAAGTGAAGCCTCTGCTAAATTGGTAAAATCATATAAAGGAGCACTTAGTGGCGAGCACGGAGATGGGCGTGTTCGATCGGAATTTATTCCGTTGGTTTTGGGAGAAGATAATTATCAACTCCTCAAACGACTTAAATCAACTTGGGATCCTTCATCTCTTTTCAATCCAGGAAAAATTGTGGATGCTGTACCCATGGATAAAGCTTTGCGCTACCAAGCAGACCAACCCATTTCAAAGCTAGAATCTCTTTATAATTTTGAATCTACAGGGGGGATTTTAAACACGGTTGAAAAATGTAATGGTTCTGGAGATTGTCGGAAATTAAGTTTTGCTGGAGGTACTATGTGCCCTAGTTACAGAGCGACCTTGGATGAAATAGATTCTACGCGGGGTCGTGCCAATGTATTACGTGAGTTTTTAACCCAAAACACTAAAGTAAATCCATTCGATCATCCAGAAATTAAAGAGGCTATGGATTTGTGTGTATCGTGTAAAGCCTGTAAATCTGAATGCCCATCCAATGTGGATATGGCTAGTTTGAAAGCTGAGTTTTTGTACCAATATCAAAAATCAAACCCTGTTTCAATCCGAAATAAACTTATTGCTCATAATTCCAGAATTAATGCCATTGCTCATAAGTTTGCCGGAATTTATAATTTTATTGGAACTCAATCTTGGTTTAAAACCCTTATTGGTGTCCATTCAAAACGATCACTTCCAAATTTGCAATCTAAAACGCTAAGACAGTGGTTTTCGAGTATTCAACAAGAGGATCATTCCAAAAGCATCTATTTGTTTGGTGATGAATACACCAATCATTTTGATGTGGAATTAGGTAAAAAAACAATCTTATTATTAAATAAGTTAGGGTATAAAGTAATTATGCCAGCCCATTCTGAAAGTGCACGCGCCTATATTTCAAAAGGATTTTTGGAAGAGGCAAAAACCATTGCTACAACTAATGTAAGCATTTTTAGTGCTTTGATTTCTAAAAATAAACCGTTGATAGGGATTGAGCCTTCTGCTATTTTAGGATTTAGAGATGAATACCCAAACCTTGTGGATGCCAATTTAAAATCGACTGCAGAAAACTTAGCTCAAAATGTATTCACCATTGAGGAGTTTTTAGCCAATGAAATGAATGCCCATAAAATTGATATTTCAAAATTCACAACAAAATCAGAGACTGTTTATTATCATGGACATTGCCATCAAAAAGCATTGTCATCCAATGCATACGCAGAAACGATTTTAAATATGCCACCAAATTTTAAAGTTGAAACCATAGATTCAGGTTGTTGCGGAATGGCAGGCTCTTTTGGTTATGAAAAAGAACATTATGATTTGAGTCAACAAATAGGTGAGGACCGTTTATTTCCTTTTTTAAGAGAATTAAACACTGAAGTGATTGTATCCGCTTCTGGCACAAGTTGTAGGCATCAAATTAGAGATGGAGTAAATAAAAATGCTTTACACCCTATAGAAGTTCTTTATAATGCATTAAATTGACGCAATGAATTATTTGGACATTGTTGGATTTTTTGGAGCCTTTTTAACGGGAACTGTTATTGGTCTTTTTGGTGGGGGTGGCTCTATTTTAGCAGTTCCTATATTCGTCTATTTTTTTAAATTAAACCCTATTATTGCCACAAGTTATTCTATGTTTGTTGTTGGCTCCTCGGCAGCTGTTGCAACCCTTATCAATATCAATAAGAAATTAATTGCCTACAAAACTGCGGTGATATTTACATTGCCTGCACTCGTATCTGTTTATATGACACGACGTTTTTTAATTCCAAACATTCCAGACATTCTTTTCTCTTTTAAGGATTTTGACATCACTAAAAAGATGGTTCTAATGTTGTTTTTTAGTTTTGTCATAATTATATCATCTGTTCTTATGATGAAAAAACCGATTACAGAATCCATCACCAAAACACCCTCCCAAAAAAATTATGGCTTATTAATAGTTATTGGTTTAGCTGTTGGAATTTTGACGGGCTTAATAGGAGCTGGAGGTGGGTTTATCATTGTACCTGCATTGGTTGTGTTTGCAAAAACAACCATCAAACAAGCCGTTGCAACTTCTTTAATTATAATCACATTCAATTCAATTATTGGGTTTAGTTCTGATTTATCCTTTTTCAAAATAGAATGGGATTTTCTAATTTTATTTACTGCTCTGTCTATTTCAGGAACTTTAATAGGTACTTATATTTCCAGTTTTGTACGTGAATCAACCTTAAAAACCAATTTTGCTCGTTTTATGATTGTGATGGCAGCAGTTATCATTTTTAAGGAGTTGACTGCTTAAATTGTAACAATTTTAGTTGTTTTGCGTCCTACCAATAAAACCCCTATTTAATGAAACAAGACAATCAAACCATTGTGCTTATGCACCTTTCTCAACTGGCAACGTTTATGTTTGCTTTTTGAAGTATTTTAATCCCTCTTATCATCTGGATTACCCAAAAAGAAAAAATTAAAGACTTAGATGCACATGGAAAATTGATTCTTAATTTTCAGTTTAGCTTATTGATTTACAGTTTTATATGTATTCCTTTCATTTTTATAGGGATAGGCTTTTTAGGTCTACTTTTGATTTTAGTACTGTCGATTGTTTATCCTATAAAAAATGCGATCAAAGCAAGTAATCAAGAAACGCCTATTTATCCATACAGCATCTCTTTTCTAAAATAAAGTTGCTTGCTATTTAGTCTTATGGTATTAAATGTATAAGCAGCGGAGTAGTTTCAATTTTTTAATTACCTTTGTGCCTCGAATACGTTGAACAACTATGAGTCCAAAAGTTTTACTTAACACTAAAGAAGTAAACATCATTCTACATCGATTGGCTTGTCAACTCATTGAAAAACATACCGATTTTTCCAATACTGTGTTAATTGGTTTACAACCAAGAGGCATCTTTTTAGCACAACGTATTAAGGCACTTCTCATCGAAAAATACAACCTTCCAAAAGTACACTTAGGATTGTTAGACATCACTTTTTACAGGGATGATTTCAGGCGTTCTGATAAAGTTCTCGAAGCAAACTCCACTGAAATTGATTTTTTGATTGAAAATAAACGCGTTGTTTTTATTGACGATGTGTTATATACAGGGCGTAGTATTCGTGCTGCTTTAACTGCAATTCAGTCCTTTGGCAGACCGAGTGAAATTGAATTACTAACCCTTATAGACAGACGTTTTAGCAGGCATTTACCGATTCAGCCCGATTACAGAGGCCGACAAGTTGATGCTATTAATGATGAAAAAGTATTAGTAAATTGGAAAGAAACTAGCGGTGAAGATGCCGTTTATTTGATAAAAAATTAAACTATGAGCGAACTAAGTGTAGATCATTTATTAGGAATAAAATATCTGAATAACTCCGATATTGACCTTATTTTTGAAACTGCCGATCATTTTAAAAAAGTGATTAATCGCCCCATAAAAAAAGTACCTTCTCTTAGAGATATTACAATTGCTAATTTGTTTTTTGAAAACTCAACCCGTACAAAACTCTCCTTTGAGTTGGCTCAAAAACGACTTTCTGCAGATGTAATTAACTTTTCATCCGGACAGTCCTCTCTGAGTAAAGGAGAAACTTTAGTAGATACAGTCAACAACATTCTTTCTATGAAGGTTGACATGGTTGTCATGCGTCACCCAAATCCAGGTGCAGCTTCATTTTTATCGAAACATATTGATGCTCAAATCATCAATGCGGGAGATGGCGCCCACGAGCACCCTACACAAGCCCTTTTAGATACCTACTCAATTCGTGAAAAATACGGCGAAGTAAAAGGAAAAAAAGTAGTCATCGTAGGCGATATATTACACAGTAGAGTCGCTTTATCAAACATCTTTGCGTTACAATTACAAGGAGCTGAAGTCATGGTTTGTGGACCGAAAACACTCATACCAAAATATATAAATAAACTTGGAGTTCAGGTTGAAACCAACTTACTAAAAGCACTCAACTGGTGTGACATAGCCAATATGTTACGTGTTCAAAATGAGCGAATGGAAATCAGTTATTTTCCTTCCACAAGAGAATATACTCAACAATATGGAGTCACAAAATCAGTGTTAGAATCTTTAGATAAAAAAATTACAATTATGCACCCTGGCCCCATTAATAGAGGGGTTGAAATTACAAGTGAAGTCGCCGATTCAGGACAAGCAATTATACTAAACCAAGTAGAAAATGGGGTTGCCATTCGAATGGCTGTGATGTATCTTTTAGCTTCAAAAATAAAACAATAAGATGATTATAAATCAGCATAATTCAACTGTGATCATTACGCAAGACAAGACCAGTTGTTCCGAGTTTTTAAAGAAACTTTCGGTTCTACACGAACGTTATAAGGAAAACGATATTATTTTAGAGCTTAAAGACACACCGATAACTTCTAAGGACGCATTGGTATCTTTGTCCAAAATACATTGCCAATTAAATTATTCTTTTGTAGTGGTGAGCACACACTTAAATCCAGATGATTTTGAAGATCATTTGACCATTGTTCCAACACTTCAGGAAGCACATGATTATATTGAGATGGAACTCATGCAACGCGATTTAGGATTTTAAAACCATAACTTTTGAAACTCTCCATCCTTGGTTGCTACAGTGCAACTCCTCGCATAATAGCTCACACGACCTCACAAGTTTTAGAAACAAGAGGGCATTTGTTTTTAATTGATTGTGGTGAAGGGACACAAGTTGAATTGAGACGTCATAAAATAAAATTTAATCAGATTAAACATATTTTTATTTCTCATTTGCATGGCGATCACTATTTTGGGTTAGTAGGTTTGATTTCTACCTTTCGATTGTTGACACGTGAAACAGATTTACATATTTATGGTCCAAAAGGTTTAAAAGAATTGATTACGCTCCAGATGAAACTGGCAAATTCATGGACCAATTTTAAATTAATTTTTCATGAATTATCCTCACAATCATCGGAGCTGATTTATGAAGATGAAAAAGTATCGGTACATACCATTCCATTAGACCACCGTGTATATACCAATGGATTTTTGTTTAAAGAAAAGCCGTTCGAACGCAAGTTAGACATCGATAAAGCCAAAGCTTGTAACATCGACAAAGCCTATTTTAGAAAACTAAAACAAGGAGATGATGTGGTCAATGAGCAGGGTAGGATCATTCCAAATGCGGAGGTGACTTTGGAAGGGCATCAACCTAAGAGCTATGCTTTTTGTAGCGATACGGCCTATAAAGAAGACATTATCCCAATTATCAAAGACGTGGATGTGTTGTATCACGAATCGACGTTTATGGATGCTCACGAGCATTTATGTGCAAAAACAAAACATTCAACAGCCAAACAAGCCGCTACAATAGCATTAATGGCAAATGCAAGCCAATTAATTTTAGGGCATTACTCCACCCGTTACGGTAGTTTAGAAGGATTTAAAGCAGAAGCAAAAACCGTTTTTAAAGCTGTGTTACTTGCGGAGGACGGGAAAGTTTTTGACTTTTAGAAGCTCTCAAACACTCCCAAACCAAACAAGGCAAAATCGTATTTAACAGGATCATTTGTGTCTAATTTTCTTAAAGATGTATCCAATTCGGCCAGTGCTTTCGCATCATTTTGTGAACGTTTAAGCAGTCCTAGTTTACGGGCAACATTTCCAGAGTGCACATCCAAGGGACAGGACAATTGAGAAGGGAATAACTGTGTCCATAATCCAAAATCAACCTTAGTATCATTTGGGCGAACCATCCATCTGAGAAACATATTAATACGTTTTGCAGCCGATTTTTTTAAAGGGTCGCTAATGTGTTTTTGAGTACGTGGAAGGTGATTAATCTCAAAAAAACATTGTTTTAGATGGTAAATAGCTGTTTGCAAACTTGTAGTTTCTGCATGGGCATTAAAAACACCTTCCAAGCCGTTGTGATTTGTATAGATGTGTTTTAAACTTTCTATAAACTGAATGCAATCAAGTCCATTAAAGGTGCGATGTACAAAGGAGTTTAAAGGTTCTAAATCTTTGGGTTGATGCTGCATTACAAACTGATAGGGAGTATCATCCATCATTTGCATTAAGCGTTTGGCATTGTTGATGATGCTTTTACGATTTCCCCAAGCAATGGTTGCTGTGAGAAATCCTGAAATTTCAATATCCTCTTTTAATGAATAGCGATGTGGAATTTGAAGCGGGTCTGATTCAATAAAATCAGGAGTATTGTACTGAACGACTTTAGCGTCCAAAAAATCTTTGAGTTCAGAAAAATTTAGTTTTGGCACCCTAAATTGTTTTTACAAGTCCATCACTCATAGTGATTTTCCGATCTGCCATATCTGCTAATTCGTGATTGTGTGTAACAATGACAAAGGTTTGTCCGAACTGATCTCTTAATTTAAAAAACAATTGATGCAATTGCTCAGCAGATTCGCTGTCTAAATTTCCTGAAGGTTCATCAGCAAAAATAACGGAAGGACTGTTAATTAAAGCGCGTGCCACTGCGACGCGTTGTTGTTCGCCTCCAGAAAGCTCGTTTGGCTTGTGATTTTTCCGATCTTCTAAGCCTAAAAACTGGAGTAATTCAAGTGCCTTTGTTTCGGCTTCCTTTTTTGAAGTTCCTTTAATAAAAGCAGGAATACAGATGTTTTCGATAGCAGTAAACTCTGGAAGTAACTGATGAAATTGAAAAATAAATCCCAATTGTTCGTTTCTAAACTTAGCCAATGCAGTATCTGAAAGCGATGACACATCAACCCCATTAATGAGAAGTTGACTCTCTTGGTTGTTAGTGTAAAAATCTAAGGTTCCTAAAATATGTAATAAAGTTGTTTTACCGGCTCCAGAGGCGCCAACAATTGAAACGATTTCACCTTTTTCAATTTTTAAATTCACTCCTTTAAGAACATGAAGTTTATCGTAATATTTATGTATATGCTTTGCAATAATCATACTGTGAAATTAAGTTTTATAGTTTTTATGTGCAATATTTCAAGTGAATTTTAATTATTTGTTTACTAACTTTGAATTCTAATTAATTTGATATGAAGCGTGCTGTTTTTGCAGGAGGGTGTTTTTGGTGTACTGAAGCTGTATTTAAACGTCTTAAGGGCGTGCATAATGTAAAGTCAGGTTTCACCGGAGGTTTTATAAAAAACCCAGCCTATCGGGAAGTCTGTCAAGGACGCACAGGGCATGCAGAAGGGATTCGGCTGGATTATGACGAATCCTTAATTTCTTATACCGATTTATTAGAAGTATTTTTTGCAACGCATGATCCTACCACACTTAACCGTCAAGCAAATGATGTAGGAACACACTACCGTTCTGCTATATTTTATTCAGATCAGGAGCAGTTTGAAACAGCGAAGCAATATATGAAGGTTTTGGATGCTTCAACTATTTTTGAAGACCCAATTGTCACAGAACTGACGGCCTTGGAAGCATTTTATGATGCAGAGGAAGATCATGATAATTACTACGACCTTAACCCTGAACAGCCGTATTGTACTTATTTAATCGATCCGAAAATCAAAAAGCTGACGACTCATTTTAAAGCTATTTTAAAATAATCTATCCCAAAATCACCCCAGTATGAACTTAAGAAACAAATCTAAATCAACAAAACTTCTTTTTGGGTTGTGTTTTGATGCATTGGGATATGTATCCTTTGTGTTTCCTTTTTTTGATGTTATATGGGCGCCATTATCGGCCTATTTAATGACACAAATGTATGAGGGCAAAAAAGGAAGAATTGCAGGGATTCTTGTTTTTATTGAAGAGGCACTACCTATATCTGATGTGATTCCTACATTTACTATGATGTGGATTTACAGTTATTATATTGTTAAGATGCCTTCTGAAAATAGAAATTAATCCTTTAAAAACCGTCCCAATCCAAAACGGCGAATCATTTTCTTTTCAAAATTCCAAAAAAACTGAAACTGTCCAAAGACCCATCCAGTAAAGACTAATAAAACTTGATAAAAAAACAAGCTAATTGTAATAAATAGGATCCAATACAATATGGGGTGTAAATTGTTTTGAGTAATGCCCATCCATTGAATAACTGGACGCCCAACAAGTACAGAAGAAGACCCTGTAATGGCAAACACAATAAATATTCGAATAAGTTCCCATCGCATATCAACAATCCATTTAGATTCTAATTTTGAGATAAAAAATAATACTAGTTTTAGTAACATATAAAATATACCTACAGAAATAGGGATAGTGATATAAAGTTCAGAAAATGGAAGAATTGAGGTGAGTTTGAAAGCACTATACCCTAGTGAACAGAGTCCAATAAATGGAAATATGAGTTGCCAATTTTGATTGATTTCCCATGCTTCTTTAAATTTTTTCATGCTTCAAATTTTAAAAATCAAATATACTATAACTTAAAAAACCTTAACGCGGATGCTAAGGTTTTTTATAAATTAATTGTATTGAATTATTTACTTCAAAATGGAAATAATTTGAGAGGCTAATTCAGAACCAATTCGATCTTGAGCTTGATTTGTAGCAGCACCAATGTGTGGAGTGAGAGATATCTTAGGGTTCATTAGTAATTGAACTGAAGGTGTGGGCTCATTTTCAAAAGTATCTAATCCAGCAAATGCTAATTTATTAGAATTGAGTGCTGATACAAGAGCAACTTCATCAACGACTCCACCACGAGCAGCGTTGATCAATCCAGCTCCGTTTTTCATAAGTTCCAATTCGGCTTTGCCAATTACAAATTCTTTTTGTGCAGGGACATGTAATGAAATAAAATCAGATTCTTTTAAAACCGTTTCTTTAGAAACAGTGCTAATTTCAAAATCAATTGTTTGACCATCGTAAAATGATAAAGAAAGGGTTGTTTTTTCTAAGAACGGGTCAAAAGCAATTACTTTCATTCCAAGACCTAAAGCCATTTTTGCTGTGGCCTGACCAATTCTTCCAAACCCAATCACGCCTAAAGTTTTGCCACGTAGTTCAGTCCCTTTGGCGTATGCTTTCTTAAGGGCTTTGAATTTTGAATCTCCATCCAATGGCATCGCTCTATTTGAATCGTATAAGAACCGAACTCCAGAAAATAAGTGTGCAAATACCAATTCGGCAACTGACTCTGAAGAAGCTGCTGGAGTATTAATGACACTTAGTCCTTTTTTGCGTGCATATTCAACATCAATATTGTCCATACCAACGCCACCTCTACCAATAATTTTTAGGTTAGGGCAGGCATCAATAAGATCTTGTCTTACTGTTGTTGCACTTCGTACCAGAAGTGCTACAATATTTTCAGAATTGATAAAATTTTCTAATTGTTCTTGTGCTACAGTAGTTGTAAGGACTTCAAATCCTGCTGCAGTTAAATCATCGATTCCACTTTGTGAAATCCCGTCGTTTGCTAATATTTTCATTTATTTATGCTTTTCGTTCTAATTCACTCATTACTTCTACTAAGGTTGCAACACTTTCTAAAGACAGTGCGTTGTACATGGAGGCTCTATAGCCACCAACACTTCTGTGTCCATTTAATCCATTAATTCCTGCATCTTTCCACATTGAATCAAAAGTATCTTTTAAATTATCATCCGTTAGAGAAAAAGTTGCATT
>Ga0209138_1001134_pt1 | contig 23593 bp, 23 predicted proteins | sample SaaInl3SG_22_DNA_FD_184645 | JGI IMG/M metagenome (GOLD analysis project Ga0209138, IMG submission 184645) | Marine microbial communities from expanding oxygen minimum zones in the Saanich Inlet - ESP_153SG_22_DNA (SPAdes) (version 2) | ecosystem: Environmental > Aquatic > Marine > Intertidal...
AGACAGCTTTACCCACTGGATGCTCAAGATTCAGAAATACAGTACTAATAATACTGGACACCAACTCAAGCAGATAAAGACCATTTGTAAAGAAGCTGACCGAAATGGACTGCAAGTGCATCCATTTACCAAACACATCGAAGGATTCCGTCAGCGCAGGTCTGAGCGGATCATCCATACCATCAGTTTTGAAGAAATAGAACGCATAAAGAATCTGAAAGATCTGACACCAGAATTGGAGAATACAAGAAAGTGGATGTTGATAGGCTTCTATTCAGGTCAACGAGTAAGCGACCTTCTAAAACTTACAGAAGCACAGGTAAGACATGCAATAAATGGTGTCTATATAGATGTAACCCAACAAAAAACGGGGAAGCATGTCACCATTGGAGTAAGCGACCCGATGACAATTAAGATTATTAAGGAAGAATTCCCCAAGTCGCTATCGGCGATACTCTTTAATAAGTACATCAAAGCCGTTTGCAAAAAAGCGGGGATGACCGAGCACGTAAAAGGATTCAAACAAAACCCAGAGACTAGACGAAAGGAACCGGGAGTCTTCCCAAAGTATGAACTGATTTGTGCCCATGACCTCAGACGATCCTTTGCTACTAACTATTTCGGAAAAGTGGAAACCCCAATATTAATGTCCATCACAGGCCACTCCAAGGAAACTACATTTCTTTCCTACATAGGTGCCAACCCAAACAAAGACGCGATGGCCGATGCTTTTATGATCCGAGCAGCAAATTTATAATTACTTACGCTCGCGTTCCTCGTTTAGATAATCCGTTTTACTCCTGCTCCAATCTAAAGATCTACTATCCTTAAACTCTTGAGTAAAACGATCATCTTGTGGTTTAGCCTTTGGTAAAACATAGTTTGCTGAAATCTGAACAAGCTTTAATAACTGACTTGCGTTGAGCTCATCCATTTTCTCATAAAGCTTAGCCATTCCTTCGGTTAAAAGAATTTCCATGGCATCATGAACGATTGGGTCTCTTTTGGCTCTGCCTCTTTTACTTTTCTGACCTGCAATTCGTGCTGTTTCTGAAGTAAACTTTCCCATAACATTCTGTTTTTAAGATTCTTACTCCAATCTTAATCACAAAGTCGAAAGAACACAAGTTTAGATTGCTTCTGTTATCCCACCATAATTAACAATGAAAAAGCCGGCTCAATGAGTCGGCTTCGAATATATTCACTTAGTACTATCTAAAAGGTTTGCTGGTCATCCGTATTAAGATATGTAGAAAATTCTATTAGTCTTTTTCTATCAAAAGTTATCGCTTTAAAAAATGGGATTAATGATGTTCCCATTTTTTTCAAAGTTCTCTTTGGATTAGATACAAACATAGTACCTAAGGTTACAAGCATCCATTCAGAAAGAATAACTGGCTTAGTATAAACTGCCGCGCCCAAGCAATAGTAGCTCTTTTCAGGCGAATGTTCATTTAATATTTCGGCTAAATAATCTTGTTTCGGACTACTAATTCCCAAAACAATTTGATTATACGAACTGATTTGTTCTAATAATTCTTGATTAATCGTGATATCACCTACCTCGTTCCAAAAGGGTAAAATGTAGCCATTAATATTCTTATCAATTGAAGAACCAAGCAAATAGAAATGGGCAGATTGATCTATTGACTGATGGAAGTTTAATCCGCTTTTCTTTTTGTACCATTTAAAAGTGACTAAAAAAAGAGCCAATTGTAAAAGGAAACCGTCCACAAACACCTTCCTTTCATAGTCTGCTGATTTAAAGTAGTTATAGGTGATTATATTCGAAAAGTGAATTGTCATTTTAGTTTCAATAATAAATATTCACCGTACCCGCTTTTAACGAGCGGCTGGGCGATTTGTTCAAGTTGCGCCGCATCTATAAAGCCTTGCTCATATGCAATCTCTTCGACACAACCCACCTTCAAACCTTGGCGCTCCTCGATTACTTCGACGAATTGGCCCGCCTGCTGTAAACTCGCAAACGTACCGGTATCCAACCAGGCTGTTCCTCGGTCAAGCACGCACACTTCCAGCTCCCCCAGCTTGAGGTATTGTTTATTCACGTCTGTGATTTCTAACTCGCCGCGTGGACTTGGCTTGAGATTTTTCGCTATCTCTACCACACGGTTGTCGTAGAAATATAATCCCGGAATCGCGTAGTCACTCTTGGGCGCCTCAGGCTTCTCTTCGATGCTCAAGGCCTTCATGTTTTCGTCAAACTCTACCACACCGTAGCGCTCGGGATCACTTACGCGGTAGGCAAATACCACACCGCCACTCGGGTTCTTGCTAGCCTGAAGGACCTGATTCATCGACGATCCATAGAAAATATTATCGCCCAGAATCAGGGCCACGCTAGCATCACCAATGAACTCCGCACCCAAGATAAAGGCCTGCGCCAACCCTTCCGGGTTCTCTTGAATGGTGTAGGTAAATTCACAACCCAAACGCGATCCATCGCCCAACAACTTCTGGAACAACGGCGCATCGTGCGGCGTGGTGATAATAAGAATCTCACGAATGCCCGCCTGCATCAAGGTGCTCAACGGATAATAGATCATCGGCTTATCATAAACAGGCATCAGCTGCTTGCTTAAGGTTAAGGTCAATGGGTGTAATCGTGTACCGGATCCACCGGCGAGGATAATTCCTTTCATTATTTTACCAAAATTTATTAAGGTCTAGTTGGTTTAGTTTGGGTAGATTTTTATCCTTTTCAGACAATTCTAATTTAAGTTTAGGCCAAGTTATAGCTAGTTCTTCATCATTCCAGATGACTCCACCATCATTTACACTTGAATAGTAATTATCTACTTTATACTGAAAAATAGTATCGTCTTCCAGAGCTACAAATGCATGCGCAAATCCTCTTGGAATGAAAAATTGATGATGATTGTCTTCTGTTAGCTCGACACCATACCATTGCTTAAAGGTTTGAGAATCAGGTCTTAGATCTACTGCAACGTCATACGCAGAACCCTTTGTTACTCTCACTAATTTCGCCTGAGCATCATCTCCTTTCTGAAAATGCAAGCCCCTCAAAGTTCCTTTCGATGAGTAGCTCTGGTTGTCTTGGATGAAGTTGACTTTGATACCGGATAATGATTCAAAAACCTTTGCATTAAACGATTCGTAGAAATAACCACGCTCGTCGTTAAATACTCTCGGCTTAAGAACGAATGCATCCGTAAGCACCTTTTCTACTATTTCCATTTATTCTTTAATTGCGTACATGTTTTCGTAGTAATCCTGATAAGCTCCTGACGTCACATTTTTCAACCACTGCCCGTTGGCGAGGTACCAATCGATGGTAATGGCCAGTCCTTCCTCAAAAGTTACGCTAGGAGCCCAGCCCAATTCCTTGTTGATCTTCGTCGCATCAATAGCATAACGGCGATCGTGTCCAGGGCGATCTTTCACGTAGGTGATCAACTTCTCACTTTCACCCTTCTCACGGCCCAACTTCTCGTCCATTTGAGCGCAGAGCACCTTAATCAAATCAATGTTCGTCCATTCATTGAACCCACCGATGTTGTACGTCTCCGCGTTCTTGCCCTCGTGGTACACAAGGTCGATGGCGCGGGCATGATCCACCACATACAACCAATCGCGGGTGTACTGACCGTCGCCGTAGACCGGCAGGAGTTTTCCTTCAACGATGTTGTTGATGAAAAGTGGGATGAGCTTTTCAGGGAATTGGTTCTGGCCGTAATTGTTCGAACAATTGGTCACCACATATGGAATGCCATAGGTCTCGCCATAGGCGCGAACGAAGTGGTCGCTGGAAGCCTTCGAGGCGCTGTAAGGACTGTTCGGATCATACGCCGTGGTCTCTTCGAACAAACCTTCCTTACCCAAAGTACCATAGACCTCGTCGGTGCTGATATGGTAGAATCGCTTGCCCTCAAAATCGGCATGGACGCGTTTGAAACTGTTGAGCAGATTCACCGTACCCAAAACATTGGTGCGCACAAAGGCCAGAGGATCCTTGATGGAACGATCCACATGGCTTTCGGCAGCCAAATGGATCACGCCTTTCGGCTGGTATTTATCGAATAAGGCATCTACGGCAGCTGCATCGACAATGTCCACACGCTCGAAGGTATAGTTAGGCGCCTCTTCAATATCATTGAGGTTCTCAAGGTTCCCTGCGTAGGTCAACAGATCCACATTGATGATGTGGTAATCAGGGTACTTTTTAACGAATAAACGTACCACGTGAGATCCTATGAAGCCGGCGCCGCCGGTAATAATGATTATCTTCTTCACTTAGTGTACTTCTTTGGTGAGTGAATGATTGAAACCTAACCACAACATTTTTAGAGAATGGTTCACAAATCAATTGTTATATTTTATACTCCAAATAGTTATTTTTTTAAACAAGAACTTTTAACACATTATAAATAGTTCATTAAAAATTGATATTATCACAAATATCTATTGAAGGCATGATAACCCGACGGCATCCCATATCTTTTGGTTAAATACTTAGAATTTTTTTCTTGACTAAATTGAGAATATAATTCAATTTTTTCTTGATTATATCCTAGCAATTCAGAAAATATTATATCTTCATTAACGACCGAATAATAAAAACTGCGGTGCAATACATATTTTACTGTAGCAAAAAGAACATTCTTACTTGAATCAATACATTTCCGAAATGAAATAAATCTCTTCCTTGATTCCAATAATTTTTTACACTCTTCTATATTTCGTATTGAATATCCGCCATTCAATCCAATGAATTTTTCCTTGAAATAGCATGGCGCGCCAACAAAATCGAAGGTGAAAACGCGCAAATCTCGAACTCTAAAGTTCAATGCAACGTCATATTGGATTATCATCATGTGGGAATAAGGTCCAAAGCTCTCATAAAACTTTTTATTCAACATTAACCGATTGTAAGACCTAACACTTCTAAAAAAATACTGATCAAAATACTTTATTTTAAAATCTTCATTTATACCAGTTAAGTCGCAATTTTGGAATGTTACAATAAATAAATCTATATCATGATATAGTTTCTGAATTTCTCTCAATTGATTTATATCCTTTTCTGTACATTTTTGATAATGTGGAACTACAATACAATACATAATATATAAAACGGTTTATTACTTTAGTAAATAGACTAAACTTCAGGAAGAAAAATAATTTAATCCAATAATATAAAAGTTGACTATTTACTTCTTGAACATCACAATAATCAAAATCTTTGATTGAACCTCTAGCTAAAGCATATTTTGAATTCGTCGAATCTAACCCGCCTCCCACATTTTTTACTAACGATTTTGAAGGATGAAGAACCCTCATCCCGGTTCTTACAATAAATATTTGACGAATTATTACCCAAGTGGACTTTTTACCACGAAGATTATCTCCTAATTGATTCTCATACTCGCGCCCAACCCAACCGTTAATTTCTTTTAATCTTCTCCCCGTACTTTGAAATTCTTTTAATTCGACATTTAAGTCCCAAGAAAAATTTTGCCACCTCGAAGACCATGATGCCCAACCCCAAGAACTATTTATCGGCCAACTGTATAAAACATTGAATTTGTTCAATATCGGTATATTATATGTAAATCCTGATATAGCAGCAAGTGACTTATCCGATTCATACTTAATCAACGTTTCCCTTAAAAACGGAAAGAACGATGTGCTTAATATTAAGTCATCCTCCAACACGATAAACTTTGAATAAAGACTCGAGATAAACTGAACTGCGCGCTGAACTGAGGCCTTCAAGCCAACATTTGACTCTGACAAATGTATTTTGAAATTAGGGTGAAGCCGTAACTTGCTCTTTATAATGGATTGAATACGGATGTCATCTTGTGTTCTAGCTCCATCAATGAATACATGAACATCGAGCCAAGTATGATCATTCATACGTTCTAAAAGATGATCCAAACATTTCGTTCGATTATACAACAAAAGTACAACTCCTATCTCACACATTTTCGAACTTATATTATATTTTTATTCAGCCAGCTAACAGATAATATTGTGATACCTTTTCAATAAATTTTCCTATTAAATTATAAGAAAGCAATCGATTTTTAAAAATTCTATATCCACAATACTAATATCATTTTAATCACGCCTCTGCTGGAATAAAATTATATTCCATTGAATTATTATAAATTATCTGGCGAGAATTTAAAAATACAAACATCCAAACCACATAATCGAAATGACCAAAGAGACAACCCGTTTCAGTGAATAATCGCAAGATAAGTCCAAGTCCCAATAAAACAAGGGGAATATTCGAAAATCGAAAGCTAAATAATCGAGTAAAATATTTTATTATAAACACTATTGCCATCATTCCACCCACAGAAAGGAAATTTAAAATCGAAGAATGCACATGACCAGGCATGTAACTACCACCAATATCCAATATTTTAGGCGTATTCACATCCATTCCAAACAACAAACTAAAAACATTTAATTCTCTAAGGTAATTTGACCAAATAGTCGATCTACCTCCAAGATCAGACCATTCAGCGATTCTTACTATCCTCTGTATATCAGTAATGCTGACATACTTATTAAAAAAATGGTATGTTGCATATGGCAGCACTAATACAAATATTACCCAAAAAATTCGTCTAGCAAATTTACTCAATTTAATCGATAATAGTGCTGCAAAAAACACGAATAAACTAGCAACTATACCTGATCTTCCTAGTGAGTAAACAGACAGTACTAAAAATAATATTGCAGGTAAGACAGAGAAAGATGATTTATTTTTCATAGCAACAAAATAATACGGAGCTACAGTTATCGCCAGAAAAAATGAAATATAGTTTCGTGATCTAATAAATACCTCATTAGGATCCGGATTATGTACCAATCGCATAAAAATGAACGTAACTAATAAATAAAACGGGATTAACAGAAGCCTAAATGTGCCTTTCAACTTACTTAAAAATTCGCCCATAATAGAACCCACTAGAGCATTGAGTATAGCGCCGAGTAACAGCTCTTTCCGAATGAAAATTGAATTAAATAATATAAAAAAGAATAACACAACTAACAATAAATAGTTGCGATTAAACTTATGTTCTAGTGAAAATATAACTCGATTTTTAGTGGCCAAAATAATCAACAAAGAACTAACTAAAACTAAATGAGTATTTGTGACTACTAAGCTATTGGTTAACATAAGTTCAGCCTGCAACGCAAGAATTGTATATATAGTAAAAAAAATAATTACTACGTTCTCATATAATTGATTTTTAGTTACTGAAACCAACACGGTATTATAATTCTTTTTTAATACTAAAATTGATGAATTTAGCAGGATGCATTTTTGCTCCATTACGCACATATGGCTCGAGCACATTTCCTTCAGCCCATTCATTCAACGCTTTAATAAAAATAAAATCTGTATGATCAACAGTTAGTTGTGACTTCCGCAGTATTTCAAGTTGTGCATTCAATAAGTCCTCAACTTCGGAGGATATGAAAAAACCCTTCTTACCATATCGCGGTGTATTATCCCAACCTGCTAATAATGAGGGAAAATACTTAGTGTTGACATTTGAAACAGATTTTAGCTTCTTACCAAATAATTTCAAATACTTCTTTCGTGTAATTCGGATCGGAGCGTTAATTATATTTAACTTCTGCAGCCTCCGCCTTAGTTTAATTCCAATATCCAAAGCGGTCACATCCCCAGGGGGAAAGCCTATTAACCCATAGTTTAAATTCGAAAAACCATTTAATTTACTTCCTTCTGGAAACAACCAATAAAACCCCATGCCGTATTTCTCTAGTGCTTTTGCTTCAAGCAACAGCAAATGTTCAAGGCAACCTTTTTGATCAGGGTTATTTACTTGTATAATGGGTTTTCCATTGTATCGAACATAACGCGAATCCTCAATGAAATCAATTAAGTAATCGAAATGGGCCAAAGCAGATTCTCGAGAATACTTTTGAGAATATATTATGGTAGAATCATCTCCAACCCATGATTTAGTCCAGTCGGAATTTGCCCAGGCAAAGAAAAAATTTTGCTTATTCTTGACATCACTGAGGTGCATTTCTTGAACCTTTTCCAATGCCTGTACTCCTTTATCGAACCAATAGTGCCAATAAACTAATGCATCTATTCCTTGCGCGACAGACCAATCACAAATTGTCCTAACCTCAGAATTTGCACCTAGGTCATAATATCCTAAATCAGCGGGTCTTACCGGTTCGAGGTGCTTTGGGTTTAGCGACTTAGACCTTCGAACATTATCCCAATCAGTAAAGCCTTCTCCCCAGTATTTATCATTTTTAGGAGTTCGATGAAACTGTGGTAGGAAATATGAATATATCTTCATCGAAATAATAATTTTAATTTTTTGACTATTAATATCCTGTAATACTTCAAACTTATTCCATACACAAGCATCAACAAAATCAAGACAAACAATATTATAATGCCTGATAATATTAAATTATCTAAAACATTTAAATAATCCATTATATTTAATATCACAGGTTTCATGCCTACAAGCAATACTGCCAATAACGCAATCAATATTAGTGGCCAATTTGACCAAAATTTATTATGGTGAAGTTTGTAATGAAAAAATAAATAAATGTAAAATCCTTGTACAACAAACATGGCAATCATTTTAAACAGAGCAATTGCCTCCAACCCATATTGTAAGTGGGCATACCATAAACCCAACCAAAAAATTAGGGGTGGTATTATCGCAGAAACATATAAAAACTTTACTTTTTCTAGGGCCATTAAATACAAATCCATTAAATAACTCACCGAAGCTAAAACGAAACTGTAGCTAAGAAAACTTGCTAATTGCGCGCTAAAACTAAAATCTTCACCAACCCAATTAACGATAAGAATATCCGAAAATAACCCTAGGGCCACAGCAGGCAAAACTGTCAGAGGCATTGTGCTGAAAAGCACATTTGTAAGTAACTCCTTCAATTTTACGAAGTTGCCGTCACCAACAAGGTGGTTAGCACGCTCGACAATTGGAGTATAAATTATACCAAAGATTTGCCTCAATAAAACAGGAAAAGTCCAAGCTATAGCGTACATAGATACCGACTTTGCGTCAAATCTCTTAGCGATATATATTTGATCTAATTCGTAAAACACAATCCATGAAAACATTAAGAATAATCCAGCATAAGCAAGACTCTTTAGTTTCCTGTATATACCTCTTCTATAATTAATATGAACCAACAATGATCTGAAAGATATACTATATCTTTTTTCAATGATATAAAACGCAACAAATACCCCTAACCATTCCAAAATTTTCATAGTTAAAAAATACTCGACTATCTGGTAGTCATTCGTAAGAAAAATAGTAGCAGCAGCCAAAGTAAACAAGCTTACAACGATATTTACTATTTTGAATAGATGATTATCTAGTCGTATTTTAAAAATACTTTCAGCTAGCCGACGAAAAGGGACTATTACTGAACTTACCGAAAGGGTTAGCAAGAGCAACTGAGCTATTTCTCTCTCATTCTTGTCCAGGTTCGATATTAATAATTCTGGTTTCGTGCTAATGTATATAGTTATTATACTAAAAATTATAGTTAGCAAAAACAATATAAAAGTACCAAAACCCAGATAGGACAGTTCATTATTCAGAGACCCTTTAGCAAACTCTTCAGCTGCATATTTTTTACTCGCTTTCAAAAACCCGATATCAGCATAATTTAGAAATATACTTATAGAGATACATAAAGAATATATCCCGAATAGTACAGGGTTACTAGCTAAAAAAGGAGTCGCGACAAATAATACTCCAAATCGAGATATAAAGGAAATTAGGTCCCAGGTATAAATATTTAGGAATTTTCTATTAATATTGACAAACACTATTTATGGTATTTATTGTGTAGGACAGCCATTAATGGCACTGCAAGTATACAGGGTCCTTAACCGGGGAAAAGTTAAATGCCTCACAATCCTCTTTGTAAAATGTAATCCAATCTTTACTGTAGAAAACCGGAGATTTCCAATTTATACCATACCAATATCTACAGTACCAATCACCTTTATATACCGAGAATTTTCGATCTTGGTATTCCAACATCTCTCTACCCGAAACTGCATTAACTGGTAATGTAAAAATCCCTTGGTCATGACGATTTAAAAGATTTGCACCCATCCTAGTATAAAACCATATATCAAAAATTACATTGTTCTCTGGGTCTTTAAATACCAATTGCTGGTATCGCCCATTGGAAATTGTGGTGAAAACTAAATCAAAAGGCATTTTTGCAATTATCCTGTAAACATCATAGTCATTAAAAACATCTATATCTATATCATTGTCCCCTTTGGTAAATTTTCCATCTCTAAAAAGACCAAGCATTGTTCCTCTTCCCAGAGAATACTGCACACCTAATAAGTCTAAGATATCGATGCCCTTACATAATGTACGATATAAATCGTCATGTAACTTCGGAGATTTATCTAAATTTTTATAGTCGAAATATAACCGCGTTGATAGATCATTCGATCCCTGACGATACGATCTGAAGGCGCGTAATATACTGATGAAATTAAATAATTTTTTTTTCATTATTTTACTTTGCTTAAAATATATTGCTCTAAAACTTCGGCTTTTCCTAAGTTTTTATCAATGAATTTTTTCACACCAGATTGAACTTCTGATGAATTCCACCATTTAAATGGATTCTCTGCAATAGAATTTACTATTCTGGACGCACCGGCCGGACAAGTTTGACATACACCGCAATCAATTAAAGGAGCAAAGAAATCATTATATAGTTCATTCAAGTAATATGACTCAGGATCCCAAAAAAGTATCGTAGGTATATCTGCTAATATACTTTCAATATAAGCGGTAGATATATAGTCAATAATGACTAATTTACTCCTATGCATTTCGTCCATTGCGGAAGACTCCCAGTCTGAAATTTTCGCATTAACCAGTAAATCACTATAGAATTTCTCCTTGTCATAAACCTGTAAGTGTTGTATTTTATGTGTCGGATAACCACGATAGATTAAATTATTAACCACTGAGGATTTTAAAAGACTGAAAAATGATCTATTAAAATTAACTGAATTCATTGCCTTCTCTTGACAGTATCCATAGGCGCCTGAGAAATGTGTAGCTTTTACACCAATACTTCCAGCCACGAATAAAATATCTGAGGCGTTAGGGTCGGCTAAACCTCTTGAAAATGGATATAAAGAACCCATACTAATAATTTTAGACCGATTCAATTTATCAGACCATCCTAGTGTAGCGTATATATCACAAAGAGCGACAACATGCTCTATAAATGACCCCTCAAATGGGTGGTAGAAGGCATTGTGCTCATTGTAAATATGCTTCACACCACTATTTTGCATCAACGCAAGAATGAACGAAGTTTCACTGTTCGAAATCCAGTTTTCAGATATTACCGTATGAGTATTAGTAAACTTCTTTAAAAATCCTTTATACTTCTTGGATCTTTTATGAAATGCCTCCAAAAATAAAACAGGAAACATTGTTTCTAACGAATTAAAAAAATACCGATCAAACTTATCAAATTCATCATCTATTGCCGACAACATTTTTCGCCATGATTGGTTGAGTGTTCTTTTTCTAACGGTTTTCGGAGGTGCTAATAAGGCAACCGCTCCTAAAGACGATTTGGCCAAAGAGCTCAATTTTTCACTAGCAAAATAAGAACCTAAAATGGCAACCTGAATGTCGCTGCTTTTGGTCGATAACTTGTAATTATAATATTTCTGTTTCAAAAAGAGGACTCCGTCGAAAAATTCTCTCAGTTTGGATTTCAAGCTAGACTTATTGGGATACATGCTGAATTTTAAGTCAACTGATTCATGCAGTCTGTCTGAAAATAAATTTATGTATAAACTAACTAGTTGTTCTTGACCAAAATCAGTATTTTGAAAACAATATCGATGTTCCTCAAAATCAAACGGCGTAAAATAGGATTTAGTCGAAAGAACTCGTAATTCATGCATACTTTCATCATAGTTTGATTCTAAGAGCATGAAAGTATCATAGAGAGCTGTTATGTAACGAATTAGGCCTAGAGACAACGCTTTTTTCCAAAATTGTTTACCGTAGTTTGTTCCATGGATAAAATTTAATCTCCGATATAAAATATCAATATATTTCTCGTATCTCCTATCAACTTCCTCACTATCATAACGTAAAGAATCTCTATTCACTCGTCTGTGTCTTGCTATACCGTTTACAACGAACGTCCCTTTATGAGCCTCAATTCTGTCGGCAACGTATGGATCAAGAATAAATTTTTCAGCTAAATCCTCAATCCATAACTTTGGAGTGTAGGAGACAATAAGATTTTTTTTAACCGACATTAGACTTGAATTCTTCTAGTCTCCAATTAAGATATCTGACTGCAAATAATTTAAGGCCAAATTCCAATCTTCCTGAGTATCAATATCAATAGAATTTTTTGGATCCATTTTAAATGCAATTATATCATTCATTATTATAGCATTTTTCGCCAACATTCCTTTAGTATTTATAATATAAATCGACCCATTCATTTCCACTAACTCAGCATTATTCTGTCCAGAGTTACCATCCAATTTGAACCCGGTTTCCTTATCAATGTAGAACTGATTTTCACTTCTAGTTCCAGGAGACTTAACGCTGACCACCAATTCTGGATGATTTAATTGATACATGGCTATCATATTATTGTAATCGCTTACCGAGCGAAATGGTGATGTGGGCTGCAGCAAAACTATTTCACTAAATGTTAAACCCGTGCTATCCTCGGCAATCTTCAAAGCATGTACAATCGTATCCAAGGAAGATGTGTTGTGCTCTGCCAAGTGTTTCGGTCGCTCAATAACTATGTCCACTTTGCAAGCATTAGCTATACCAATAATATCGATGTCATCTGTTGTAACACAAACAGAATCTCCATTTTGCTTCACTAGGTTCGCGAAATCAATGGAATACTTTACTAAAGGTTTCTCTCCAAGTAGTTTCTTGTTTTTACCAGGAAGCCTTCTCGAACCTTTTCTCGCAGGTATAACAAACAGTCGCATTTCGATAATCTTCACTTTTATAAATTAGTAACTATATGCCTTAGCTTCCAATCACCAGCTTCTTTACTCCATAAGTGCGGTGATCTGTGTTTATTAATCGTAGTCCAAAATTCGTCTTCCGTTGTGTCAATATATTCTAGAAATTCTCTAAAATATTTTTTTGGAAATTCTTGATCGAATTTTCTGACTAATGCAACGGCTTCTTCTCGTAAAATCTTTCCATTTCTAACTTCCTGTGCAGCGTCATATGTAGCTCTTCCTATCCCAAATTTTATTAATGTTGTGAAATAGTGAAAAGGGTCAATTTTATCATCTATACTACTGTACTTGGAGTATGAGCCTTCCGTTCGTTCAGTATTCGCTTTAAACCCAGTATTTTCAACGGCATAATAGTAACACTCTTGCGGATCCCACTTTAAGTAGTAACCCAAGTAATGTACTTCGACGCCCTTTGCCATTAATTCGGTATTACTCATTGGCATGTAAGGCGCAAAATCTCCAATTTTAAAATCCGTAGATTCCAAAATTTCCTTAATTGTCAAGCCTCCAAGATTCATCTCCATATTATTATCTACGGAAAAGAATTTTGTATCCATAGTAGGAATATTGTTCTCATCTACCTTATTTCCATACTCAGCTTGGTTTTCACCATACATTACCAATTGCACACCGTAACGGGCAGCCATAGCTGGTCCAATTATTCTTTGTCCAATAATAAACGGCTGAAAAGGATGTAAAAGATTGTGAAACGCAAGCTTTGTCAGATGCCTGTGCAGTTTACCATTTGGTGTGTAAAGAATGTTATCTAAGCCGCCTTCGTGCATCCAATTAGTGAAGTTTTCCCACCCAATCGAAGTATACATGTGCGGTGCCCATGTGACTGTTAGTGGGTTCATGCCATATTTGTATTTAAGCACATGGGAAGTATACGCACTGTCCTTACCTCCACTACCTGGAACTATAACATCATAACTACCATCGTTCTTTCTGAATTTGTCGCAGAGTCTCCACAGAGTCTCCTCTCTTTTCTGCCAATCAATACCTTCTTCCTTCTTTTCATGAAAACGACATGCTGAGCAGACTCCATTCTCATCGAAATCAATAACCTGCTTTTTCTCACCTGCCTTATTCTTAAACTCAACAGTTGACGATGGTCTTTGATTTGAAATAACACATCTAGTGCAGAATTTCACTTCACTAGGCAGACCATAATAAGCTTTTAATTTATCCATTCTTTAACTATTTATAAAACGATTTAATATATCCAGTCCGTATTTTCCGCTTTTTTCGGGATGAAATTGAGTGCCATAGACATTGTTGAATTTAACGGCTGCACAAAACAAGGTGTCCCCGTAACGACTCGTAGCTAATATAGCTCGCTCATTTAATGGGATACCCACAAATGAATGAACGAAATAAACATCTTTTTTGTAACCAGTATCTAGAATGGTATTCTTCCAAAGACATAAATCACTCTCGCTTATTTCATTCCAAGAAATATGAGGTAGTTTTGAATTATCATTAACCGGTAATTCCTTTACCTGACCTTGTATTAAGCCCAAGCCTTTAGTTACACCGAATTCATAGCTTTCATCAAATAACATTTGCATGCCTAAACATATCCCTAAAAAAGGTTTTCCAGTTTGTACAAAGTCCTTAATCACTTGTACTAGACCAAATTTTTCTAAGTTGGCCATGCCTACCTTGAAAGCTCCTACACCAGGTAAAATCAAGGCATCAGCCATCATTATTTCGTCATAATCCTTAGTTAAAAATGACGAGGCCTGGAGATAATTAAGCGAATTCATGATACTTGTTATGTTTCCTAAACCATAATCTATTACAGCAACCTTTTTCATAATACCCTAACATTTATATCATTTATGTTCAACTCATGTTTTATTGATGCGCATGTATCTATGCTGTAATGTAGAATTGAAGCAAGTGCAACACCGCTAATCTTTGAAGTTTCGTATAAATCAATTATGTGATTAACTCTTCCATATCCACCGGCCGCTATTACAGGGACATCAACGGAGTTATTTATCTTATGTAGCAATTCAATGTCAAAGCCCTTCTTTGTGCCTTCCATATCAATTGATGTAACCATCAATTCACCAACCCCAAGGTCAACCAACTTTGAAGCCCAATCAACTGCATCAAGCCCCGTCTCCTCTCTGCCATTATCTACAAAAGCCTCCCATTTACCTTTTGCCTTGAATTTCGCTTCAATTGACCCCACAATACATTGCGACCCCCAAATTCTCGAAGCTTCTTTAATTAAATTATTATTACGTATTGCCGCAGTATTGATTGCGACTTTATCTGCTCCAGATTTTAAGGCTAGCTCAATATCATTTAAATCTCGTATCCCTCCTCCAATAGTTATTGGAATGAACACTTTTTCACAAGCACGACTGATAATATCGAATAAATTATTTCTACCATAAAGACTGGCCACTGCATCCATGAAAACAATTTCATCGACGCCGTCTTCATAATATTTCTTAGCCAATTCAACTGGATCACCTACTTTCCGCAAACCTTCAAGATGTATTCCTTTAATTACATGTTCATTTTTGACATCTAATCTGGCTATTAATCTTAATTTATTCATTTACTAAATCCTTAAATTCTTTTTGCTTAGAAATGTTCCAAAATTCTGAACCATCAATAGTTCTTTTAAATAACAAATCGCTATTTCCTTCTCCATAAAGTCTGATTGGCTTAAACTTACTTTTAAAGGCAATATTTATGGCACTTTCAATATTTAACTTTTCGTGAGGGCAATTGATTATTTCATTATGTAAGGCTCGATTATTTTGCCTTGAACCAATATTAATTGTTGGCACACCATAGTATGGCGCCTCCCTAATACCAGCACTTGAATTTCCAACTAAACAAGATGCATTCTTGAGTAACACCAAGAAATATTCAAAACGGATTGACGGAAATACCTTAAATCTTGAATAGTTCTCCAGCTTTTTATACTCGTTAAGAATTTCAACGCTTCCATAATCGTTATTGGGATAGATAACGACAAAATTCTTACCAGAATTAATTAGTCCCTCTACCAATTCCCGTGCATTCTCAGTCGTTTTGTCTAACTCAGTGGTTACAGGATGATATAGCACTACCCCATATTCATTAAAGTTTATATCATAGTGACTCATAACTTTATCTATACCTGGCAGAGTATCTGAAAGCATAACATCAATGTCTGGAGAACCAATCTCAAATATTGAATTTTTCTTTTCACCCATTTGGATTAATCGCTTTTTAGCGGATTGATTCGACACGAAATGGGAATGACTCATTTTACTCACAGCATGTCTAATGAGTTCGTCAATAGTGCCCGAAACTTCGCCACCTTCAATATGAGCAACTAAAATATTATTCAATGATCCTACAATAGATCCCGCTAATGTTTCTACCCTATCTCCATGAACTACTATTAAATCGGGGGCCAGCCCATTTACATAATCCGAAAAACCCATTATCGTCTTCCCTAAGTTTTTATCCATACTATTATTAGTAGTATGATTAATAAACTTATAAATGTTTGGATACCCACATTTAACTATTTCATCTACGGTATAGCCATACTTATATTGCATGTGCATGCCTGTAACAAAGATATGAACCTCATATTGTGGATCATTTAAAGTTATTTCAATTAATGACTTGAGCTTCCCGAAATCTGCTCTTGTACCTGTAAGAAATACAATTTTTCTCATATTAATCCTCTATATCAGACCGTGAGACTTGAACGTCTATTTGTATGTCGTTTTTCGCAATTTTCCCAATCAATGTCTCGAATTCCTCAGCCGGTATTTCACCCGTTCCCGGTCTTTTTACCCAAATATTTTCATGTGTAAACGCTTCACCAGCGCTTATTTTTCGAATCGTACATACACTAGCAAAAGCAAAGTCGATAGTTACCTTTTCCTCTTTGGCCGCTTTCTTACTACCTCCTCTTTGTTTGAACAGTATATTGGCACCATGAATGAGATCATTGCAAGCTTTTTCGTCCATAGAACAGATTATATCAGGACCTATTCGATCCATAGTATCCGTAAAATGTCTTTCCAATATTGAAGCTCCCAAAGCAACTGCGCCCAAGCAAGAATGGTTAGATATAGTATGATCACTCAAGCCAAATGGAATACCCTGGAATGCCTCGGCTAATTCTTGCATTGCTCCTAATCTAACTAAGTGATCAGGAGTAGGATATAGATTCGTGGTATGAAGTAAGGCAAATGGGACGTCAAACTCTATGAAAATATTTACCGCCTTCTTAACCGATTCAATACTATTCATTCCTGTACTTAAAATAATAGGTTTACCGAATGACGCAATATGCCTCAGTAAAGGATAGTTATTACATTCACCTGATCCGATTTTAAATGCTGGTATATTCATTTTATGTAGGCGATCTGCAGCGGCTCTTGAAAAAGGAGTGCTGATAAACTCCATGCCACTTTTAAGAACATACGCTTGTAACTCTAATTCCTCAGTCTCAGATAAAGCGCAGTTTGACATAATTTCGTAAATAGAAATATCGGCATTACCAGGAACAACTCTTCTAGCTTCTGAGGACATTTCATCTTCCACAATATGGGTTTGATGCTTGATTACCTCCACTCCAGCTCTTTTCGCTGCATCCACCATTTGCTTCGCAATTTCTAGAGATCCATTGTGATTTATTCCAATTTCTGCAATTACCAAAGGCTTATGACTAGGCCCTATTTTTCTCTTACCTATTGAAAACTCCATATATATTACTCTTTTTAACCAATACCATAATAATCAAACCCAATCTTTGCGACCTCTTCACTACAGTAGAGGTTGCGTCCGTCAAATAAAACTTTGCCGTTCATAGCCTCGGCAACCTTGTCCCAATCCGGTACGCGGAACTCTGTCCATTCGGTGACCAGTGCCAAGCCATCGGCGCCTTGTGCCGCCTCTTCCGCACTCGCGCAGTAGGTGATGCTATCGCCGAGCTGGTGCTTGGCCTCTTCTATCGCGACCGGGTCGTACGCACGAACGTTCGCGCCAGCGCTGGTCAACAGATTGGCGATGACTACGGACGGTGCCTCGCGCATGTCGTCGGTGTTCGGCTTGAAAGACAATCCCCAAAAAGCAATGGTCTTGCCTTCCAGATTGCCACCGAAGTAGGCGTTAATCTTATTGTAGAGCACACTTTTTTGTGCATCATTGACTTGTTCTACGGCTTCCAAGATGCGCATGGTGTGGCCGTTTTCGCGCCCGGTACGGGCCAGGGCCTTGACGTCTTTTGGGAAACAAGAGCCGCCATACCCAATACCTGGGTAGATGAACTTGTTGCCGATGCGCGGGTCAGAGCCAATGCCTTTGCGAACCCAATTCACATCTGCGCCCATCTTCTCACACAAGTTGGCGATATCGTTCATGAAGGAAATCTTCGTGGCCAACATAGCGTTCGCAGCATATTTGGTCATTTCCGCCGAAGGGATGTCCATAAAGATCACTGGATGACCGTTCAAGGTGAACGGACGGTAGAGTTTGTCCAATGTTTTTTGTGCCTGCTCGCTATCTACACCCACCACAATGCGGTCGGGCTTCATAAAATCTTCAATGGCCGCACCCTCTTTCAAGAACTCAGGATTAGAGGCGACGTCAAAGCCGAATGCGGCCCCACGAGTTTCTAATGTCGACGCCACGGCGCCACGTACCTTTTCCGCCGTACCCACCGGCACGGTAGATTTGGTAATGACCACTAAGTAATCTTGCATGGTCTGGCCAATTTCTTGAGCTACGCCCAACACATACTTCAAATCCGCAGAACCGTCCTCTCCTGGAGGCGTTCCTACCGCAATGAATGCGGCCGCTGAGCCCACAATGGCTTCAGATAAATCCGTCGTGAAGTGCAACCTGCCCTTTTCAAAGTTGGGAAGAACGATGTCCTTTAATCCCGGCTCGTAAATGGGTAGAATGCCGTTCTTCAGGCCGTCTATTTTCTTTTGGTCAATATCCACGCAGCTTACCTCGATGCCCACGTCCGCCAAACAGGCGCCGGTCACCAAGCCTACGTATCCAGTTCCTACTACAGTTATTTTCATATCCTCTAGTGTGTCCGAAGGTTTGTTTTGTTCTCTAAAAACCAGGTGTAGGTTTTAGAAATTCCTTCTACTAGTGCAATTGTCGATTTCCAACCTTGGGAATTAAGTCTTCCATTATCCATCAACTTCCTAGGCGTTCCGTCCGGTTTTGTATTATCCCAAACTATTTCTCCTTTATGCCCTACCGTAGACTGAATTAACTCTGCCAGTTCTTTAATGGTTAAATCAACACCTGTTCCTACGTTATACAGGTGTTCGTCGAGCTTATTTTCTAGAGCGAACAAAACCGCCTGACCTAAATCATCTACATACAAGAACTCTCGCTTTGGAGTTCCTGTACCCCAAAGTTCTACAGGAGCGTTCCCATTGAGTTTCGCCTCATGGAACTTCCGGATCATCGCTGGCAAAACATGTGAAGACTTTAAGTCAAAGTTGTCATTCGGACCATAAAGATTCGTAGGCATAAGCGACACATAATCTCTTCCGTATTCTTTACGCAATGCTTCTATCAGCTTCACTCCTGAGATTTTTGCAATTGCATACCATTCATTGGTTGGCTCCAATGAGTCTGTAAGCAAATACTCTTCTTTTAATGGCTGAGGAGCAAACTTTGGATAGATACAGCTCGATCCAAGGAAAATAAATTTTGGAACATCATTGTCATGAGCAGAACGAATAAGATTGTTCTGAATGAGCATGTTGTCCATTAGGAATTCGTATGGATAGGTGTCATTTGCTAAAATGCCTCCAACCTTTGCTGCAGCGTCAATAATAGCTACTGGTTTTTCATCTTTAATAAATTCCTCAACAGCCTTCTGATCGCGTAGGTCCAGCTCTTTAGAAGTCTTTCCGACAAGATTAATATATCCCTCTGCTTCTAAAGTTCTCCAGCATGCAGAACCGACCATTCCACGATGTCCCGCAATATAAATTTTATCAGACTTCTTAATCATTACTCGAAATAATTGAGCGTTTGATAACCTCCGTCTTCGAGGTATTTATCTTTTTGCATCAGTTTTAGGTCTGAGCTCATCATATCCTCAACGAGTTCGGCTAACTGAATCTTTGGTTCCCATCCTAATTTCTCTTTCGCTTTGGTTGGGTCCCCAATCAAGAGATCTACCTCTGTCGGACGGAAATATTTAGGGTCAATCGCTAATACTTCTTTACCTATTTCTAACTGGTATATTGAGTTGTTACACTTTGCTACTTTGGCCACCTCATTTACTCCTGAGCCTGTGAATTCTAGTTCGATACCAACATAGTCAAAAGCCATTTTTACAAAGTCACGAATCTTAGTAGTCTTTCCTGTTGCAATCACCCAATCCTCAGACTCTTCAGCTTGAAGAATCATCCACATCATTCGAACATAATCCTTGGCATGTCCCCAATCCCTTTTCGAATCCAAGTTTCCTAAGTAGAATTTGTCCTGAAGCCCTAGTGCAATTCTGGAAACTGCACGTGTAATTTTACGAGTAACAAAAGTCTCCCCTCGGATAGGACTCTCATGATTAAAGAGGATACCATTAGAAGCAAACATTCCATAAGCTTCACGGTAATTAACCGTAATCCAATATGCATACATTTTGGCTACTGCATATGGTGAGCGCGGATAGAAAGGCGTTTTCTCTGTTTGTGGCACCTCTTGTACTTTACCATACAATTCAGAAGTAGAGGCTTGATAAATCCGTGTTTTCTTCTCTAGACCCAGAATGCGAATAGCTTCTAATAGTCGTAGGGTTCCTATACCATCAGCATCTGCTACGTATTCTGGCACATCGAAAGAAACGCGAACATGGCTCATAGCCGCTAGATTATAAATTTCATCCGGTTGAATCTCTTGAATCAATCGTACCAAGTTGGTACTATCAGTCATGTCACCATAATGCATGAAGAAGTTAGCACCGTCATTATGCGGGTCTTGGTATAAATGATCTATACGGTCAGTATTGAACAATGACGTTCTACGTTTTAAACCATGAACTACATAGTCTTTTTTAAGCAAAAACTCTGTCAGATAAGCCCCGTCTTGTCCGGTCACACCCGTAATTAATGCTACTTTACTCATAACTCTACTTTATAACTTCTTCAGCAACCAACTGCTCGATTGAATTTTATCTCCTAACCCGTCAATTAGGGCAATACCCATTTTTTCACAGATTGGGCGTTCTGGTATGGTGTCATTGTTTTGATCGCCGCCGTTGGCAAAAGCTAAATCATAGTCTTGACCATATTCTTTTGCTATTTTTTCAAGCGTCGCGCAAACGGTTCGGTCTTCATCCACCGAAAGAATCGCTTGGTCCACTGCCTTAATATTCGACACAATGATCATACGCTCTTCTTCGCTTTGGAACTCTTTACTTCCTTTAAGCGCTCGTTGATGATCATTATTTACAATCACGAAAAGTTCCTCCGCAATAGCCTTTGCGTTGTTAAAACACTCCATATGCCCTTTGTGGATGGGATTAAAGTATCCTGATACTATAACTGCTTTCAGCAAATCTGAAATTTATTTACCTTAATTAGAAACAGATTTATAATATTCAGCGAGATAAGTTGACTGCAGCCAATTCATTTGAATTCTTGGGCCATTCGATAAACGCTCAATATTAACACTCGTAACCCATTCTGAAATATTGATTTTATCAATCAGTTCCACGGCTAGAGTGTCACATTCTAAGCCGAGATACTCAAAGAAATCAAATATCGACTTATGAGGCAATACCTCTGATAAAACTGTCAAAGCTTTGTGTATATGAGGATCTTCATTATTAATTCGTTCATAATGATCAAAGAAAAACAAGAAAGTCATCGCTACAGCTTTACCATGTTCCCAATTTAACTGAGAGGTTAAGTAGTAACTCATTGCATGAGGTCCTGTAGTTTTTGAAATTGCTATCGCCTTTCCACAGAGACTGCTTGCCTCGGCCATTTTAGCTGATAAATCAATAGATTTTTCTTCAATATATTCTTTCGCAATCGGCACTAAAAGCCGAAGAGTCTTTTCTGCATACTCCGCAGATAAATTATTTGCATTTCTGGCAGTCAAAGATTCCGCCGCTTGACAAAAACAATCAAGGACATTAGCTAGCTTGATATTTGAGGATGCCGAAATATTGACCTCTGGTATATACTCTACTCTCGCAGGCAAGAGTAATCTGTTCGCAACTGAATATTTCTTTTTGCCAATGTAGCAGACCGCGAATGGTGTTTGTTCAGCACCTGATCCATATAAGGTTGGCACAATGACTAACTTTAATGCCTTTCGAATTAATCCAAATCTAGCGGACTCAATAATCCCCTTGATATCGCTACTAGGCGTTTCTACAAACAATGCCACTAATTTGGCAAAATCAATTACGGAGCCCCCTCCAATGCCAAAGACGAGATCTTTCTCTGTTAGTCTAATAATTCTAAAAAAATCAATGAGTTGATTTAAGCTTGGGTTCGGCAAAACTTCGGCATAAAGCACATCACTGGATTTGAGATACTGCTTTAGATTATTCCTCTTAGACGTCCCCGCACTTGAGATAATTACCTTTCTGTGTCCAATGTATTCATTAGACTCAAAAAGCGCTGTCAATTGATTATTTACAGACGACACTCATTAGCTGTTTTAAATTCTCTTTTGGACTTTGAGTTGGTCTCCCAAGATCCTTTCTCGCCCCTGGCTTTACGATATATTCTATTAACAACGCACCGTTGCCTAGAGCGTCTGATTCGCATACCTGATTAAACTCAGTAGCAGTTTTAACGCTAAATGCTTTCTTATAACCACTAGCAATGGCTAGATCCTTAACATCTACATGGTTAATTAGGGTTGGTTGTCCTCCAACTGATTCGTGCACACCATTGTTGATGACAACATGGACAAAGTTTGAGCTTGCATAGTGTGCTGTAGAGACTAGTCCGCCCATATGCATCAATAAAGCACCGTCTCCATCTAAACAAACAACTCTCTTTGCTGTGTTCATTGAAATTCCTGTAGCAATTGCGGATGCATGACCCATGCCTCCTACAGTAAGAAAATCATTCTCATGAGACTCTCCTCTTGCAACTCGTAATTCAAATAATTCTCTAGAAGCTTTACCGGTAGTCCCAATGAAAATGGAGTCTTTTCCTAGGCCATCTATCACAGTATTTATTGCAGATTCTCTAGACTCAAGCTCAAGTGACTCTCCCCCGTTAGACTTATAAGAGTCAAACGTTCCTTTTCTGACCAATAAAACCTTTGGGCATTGATCCATCACAGCAGACGAATACAAATCATCAAGTATTGCAGGCCAATGTTGATTTTCGGAATCCAAGACTTTGTAATCAAGCTGCATTGCCTTTAATAAGGCTTCTTGAATGAGTCCTTGCTTAAAGTGTTGTGGCTCATCTTTTACTCCTGGCTCGCCTCTCCAGCCTATAATAACTACCATAG
>Ga0209138_1001135_pt1 | contig 23566 bp, 39 predicted proteins | sample SaaInl3SG_22_DNA_FD_184645 | JGI IMG/M metagenome (GOLD analysis project Ga0209138, IMG submission 184645) | Marine microbial communities from expanding oxygen minimum zones in the Saanich Inlet - ESP_153SG_22_DNA (SPAdes) (version 2) | ecosystem: Environmental > Aquatic > Marine > Intertidal...
TTCATCACACCGCGAACCTTCTATATCTTTATCAATATGACCAACCATTATAATTCCCCAATCAATATTTTCTACATCATCAGCTAACATTTCATATCCTCTAGAACCTTTCACTAAAGTTCTCAAACCAACATTGGTTATATGAGCATCATCTTCTAATATTAATGCAGTTTTTATACTATCATCAGTTTTTAAGAATCGTTCATATGCTTTTAGATGTGATAAAGCACATCCATAGATTGATTTAGTTAATGCACCATTTGGGTCTATAAACTTATGACTTATTTTATTTTCATCTAATAGTTTATCAATATCTAATTTAGAACCATCAATAGCATCAACCCATTCTATTTTCTTATGAGGATAACCAGCTGATAATAAATCATCATAAACATTCTTTCTACGAATCCCATGCTTATGCATTGAAATTATATATACTCTATCTACAAACTTCATTTATATTTCAAAATTTAAATCTTTTCTAATATCTTTTTTTACTACGGCTAAATATTTTGCTCTTTTTTCCTTATCTACAAATGGAACTGACCAGAATTGTTTTGTTTTTCTCCATCTATTAATGTTCCAACCAAATACAAATGTGTACACACCCATTACCAATCTCAGTTTAACTGAATTTAAATATAATGTAACAACAGGTAACATAGGTGCTCCATGTGTAATATATGTTCTAACCTTTTTATCTTTCAAAAATGGTTTTGGATAAGAGTATTTACCAAACAAAGGAACAAACTTATAAGCAAATCCTGGTGTGAATACTTCATCAAAAAAGATTTCCACTCTTGGAGTTAACCTAAACCATTGAACTGGTGATACAAAATAGATTCGTTCAGACCAAGTTACTAACTTTTTGTATTTCTTGATTAATTCTTTTCTATAAGATGAATGAAAATTATCTCTATATAAATCAATAATTTCAATTTCCTCATCATGCTTTTGTAGTTCTCTTTTAATGGTTTTCATAATACCATTATAACAAAACGATTTCTGATTAGTATGTCCTATTACTATTAAATTCTTCATTATAGGTAGCCTTTCTTTTTTGCGTTAACTAAAAATATCAATTTTCATTTTACTTTAATTTATGTTTCTTTTTATATCTTTCTACGAAACTTAGACCAACACCCATATCTAATATTTCATTTTCTTTGGGTATCAGAGGTTTCAATTTTCTTAGGTTGATAATATCATCAACTCTTGTGTTCTCAAAAACTTCTAAAATTACTTTAGAGTTTTTTCTTGGCCCTTTGTGAACCACAACTACGGGTAGTATTTTATTTAGATTACCCATTTAACCAATTAGATATTATCATTCCTAATAATCCTACTAACATTCCTATGAATGCCATACCTATAACTTTATAACTACCTTCAGTCTTTTTAGGACTTCTTCCTTGATTACTTCTATACTGTCTTACTTTTTTTTCCTTTTCCATAACTTTTTAAATTTAGATAGTTTGGATTCTTCTATTAAAGAACCATCCTTACCATATTTTGGCGCTTCTAATATACAATAGATTAGAATTAACCCACTTATTAGAAAATAAAGTCCTATAATTTTTACTGCCATTATCTTATAATACTAAATGTTTTAATTGAATCACAACTTGTACAAACAACTGTATCGATTCTACCTCGTACACAGCTATCTTGTTCCCATAGTTCTATTAGATGGTTTCCATCTTCACACTTACAATCAGTACTCTTATCAGTACAATTAACCCCACTCCATTTTCTTAGTATAGGGTCTTTAATCCACTCACTTCTTAGTTTACTTATCATATCCTACAAATTCGTATTTAGGTTTATTAATTAAATTCTTACTAACTAACCATTCTAACTCTTCGTTGAGTTGATAGTTTTGTATATCTTTTAAGTCCTCAAAGATACCATCATAAATTGAATCAACATCATAACCTTCACCATAACCAGCTCCGAATGATTGTGCAATCTCATTCATTCCATCAATATCATTGTTTTTATAGAATTCTTCTAATTTCTTATACAAATCAATTTTGATAACTTTGGCAACCAAGTCATTCCAAGCATACATCTGCTGATTCCAAGGTTTCGTTATCTGAACTCCGTATTTTTGACCAATTAATTTTTTCTTCATCTTAGGATTATTTCAATTATACCCTAATATAAGAAAATTATTTGACAATACCAAATTTTTTAGTAAGAAATTTACTAGTGAAGTTATTTATTTTTTATTTTTATTAATCTTTGGATTTTACTTATTGCCTTATCTAGTGTAAGGCAATGAAATCTTTCATGCCACCTTCCCCAAATTCCAAAGAACCATCTATCATTCCATTCAACAACGAATACTGATTTATCTCTAAGAGTATGTTCAATTATTCTATATCGTGTCATTTCCTTATTGTATTCCTCTAAATCCATTATCGTGCTTCTTTATTATTTTCATAATATCCTTTACACTATTATCTCCAACCTTTACTGTATGATATGGAGTTCTTGTTTCATCCAATACATTTTTACATAATGTATCTATTTCAACTGATTGTTTATAATTTTGAAATCTTTCATCATCATTATGAATAGTTACTCCTCTTTCTAATAAAATATTAATACTACCATATCGTCTATGTAAATCAATAACCATATCGTGAAATACTTTACCATACATCTCAGCAGGGTATCCTTTTGTATAATATCTATGATATATTGTAGAAAATAGAATTGGTGAATCAATTACTATGTAATCAACCTTTCCATAACATTCAGCTATTCCTCTATGTTGGTTTGCAAATACATAAAGTTGGTCTGATATTGCTGGTATATTATTATCCCAAGCTAATCTCTTTGGGAACTCATAAGGATTATTTACCTTAATATGTTTCTTCTTCATTTTATAAGTAATTCCAGCTGCTATACCAGATTTACCTATACCAGGTCCTCCGAATAAATTAATTAACTTGCTCATCGGATATCTCATTTAATAGGTTACCCAATCTTATTCCTGCTTTGTACAATCGTTCATCAACGATTGGTAAATTATCATAAACGTAATCATATGATAGATTAGAACCGGCTTCGGTTTCATAAATCTTTGGTACATATGAATGAGATTCTTTAGACCATTCTAAAGAGTTACCTTGTTCTACTGAAGTATCTCTGAATTGAATAATAAGTTTATCTGCATATTCAGTATAACTCATTTTATAATCATCAATCATATCAGTATCCCAAAGTACATGAAGATTGGTTTCATTATCTGCTCCCTTTCTTCCTTTGAAGTTTACTTTGATTTTACTACCACCATAATCTTCTTCTCTACCAGTATGAAGAGGTTGATGAATATCACCAACCAAATGAACTAAGTATTTAAGATAGAATGATTTCATATCCTTATCTGCTGATGGTGATTTTAGTATTGAAATAGCAACATCAATTATCATAATAACGTTTTCTTTCTTAACATCAATCTCATCATATTCCTTATCGATAGGTAAGTTAATGTAATGCCAACTAGCAAATTCATCAAACTCAGGATTACTTCTCATTTCATCTGCCCAAGTACTTACAACTGCAAGTGATTGACCATCTAATATTTCATTAACCCATTGTTGTGTAGTTAGAGATAATTGTCTTTGTGCAATTTCTCCAACTGTTCTATGTCCTATTTTACCCCAAGCCGTAACTTCTCCAAAAGAACTTAGGAGTAATATAGATATTATTAATAGTAGCTTCTTCATTGTAACATTTTTATAAGTGAATAAAGATAACCACAAATCCCTACTACGTTTAATAGGGATAGGTTATATTGTTTTGTTAATTGTGTTTGAATTGTTATTAATGAAAGTGCCACCACCATTCCAACCTTTCCACTTATTGAATCTATGAAAAAAGGTGATACCATCATTAATAATGTTCCGAAGTAAATTACTCCGTATTTGTAAAGTTTCTGTGTTTGTTTCAATCTTTTAGTGATAAAATGTAATCTTTTAATCTATCTTTAGGTGCCCAATCCAATCTATCCAAAGTATCATCATTTTCTCTACAAGTTGATTTATAATTACCTGGTTGGTCTGGAAGGTGTACCTTACTTAATTCTCCAAATCTTTCTTTAAAGAACGAAAATACCTCATTAATTGAGTAGTTCATACCAGTTCCCAATTCCCAAGCATCTTCATGCTTTTCATTGTTAGTACCAACTTTATACAATGCATCTACAATATCAATAACGTGAGTGAAATCTCTACGTTGTTCTCCATCAGATACAATGGTAATTGGTTGTTCCTTTGAGACTTGGTCTCTCCAAATTCCAATTACAGCAGCCCATGTCCCATCCACTAATTCGTTTGGTCCATATACATTATAGAATCTACATATTTCAAAATCACATCCATATGCAGTTCTATAAGATTTAAATACATCTTCACCTATTTGTTTACAAGTTGCATAAGGTGATGTTTGTGGATTACACCATCTAGATGATGAACCACTATAAACAACTTTAACTTTATTTAACCTAGCCCATTCAGCAACAACGGAACAACCGGCAGCATTAACCCTAAATGTTTCGGCAGGGTCATCAAATGAAGGTTGTATTCTACTTAATGCTGCGAGGTGATAACATAAGTCAAAAGATTCACCTTTCCAATACATCAAGTTTTCTATATCTCCATATACATAAGTACATCCTTCTACCTCATATTCCTTCAAACCAGTTGAAAGGTCATCAATTGAAATTACTTCGTGTCCTTCAGATAGTAATCTTTTAATCAAATTCGAACCGATAAAGCCGTTCCCGCCTGTTACTAAAATCTTCATATTATTATTTTGTTTATACAAATATAAGAAAAATATTCGATATATCCTATTATTTTGTTATTAAAATTTATAAGTTAGTTTTCCAAATACAGTTCTTCCATTTTGGAATTTCAAGAACTCACTATTTGTAAAGTTTAATATATTATTAGAACCTACACCAATTGTGTATTTTCCAAATTGCTTTGTTACAATTCCATTTAATAATGTGTGTTGAGGTATGAACTCATTCATATCCTGTGCTCCATTACCATCAGTATCTCTAAAGAAGTATTCTGATTTGTGTGTAGCGTTCAATACAAATGAATATTTATCAAATGTAGTATAAGATGCTGATAAGTTGGTTAAGTGTTTCGGTCTTTCTCCTAAAAAGAACTCAGTTCCATCACCTTTAATAGCTTCAGTTTCTAAGTATTGGTAAGAACCATCTAATCTTAATCCACCTTTTTGATACAATCCTTCAAATTCAATTCCTTTAAATATTGCATCATTGATATTTGTGTATCCAAATAATATCGTTTGATTGATAAATTGTCCAACAAATACCGATTCAATTAAATCAGTTGTGTTTGTTTGAAATACATTAACACCAATTTTACTTCTTTGGTTTATCTTATACGATACTCCGAAATCATAAGATACAGAAGTTTCTGCTGATAATGAATTAATATCATTGATATCATATGTTAAAAATGCTATTTGGTTGTTTGATTGATAAAAGTTAATTTCATCTTCTATAAGTTCAGAACCTAATACATAGAACCCTTGTGAGTATCCACCTAAAGTAAGATACATTGTTCTAAAATCAGGTACTCTGAATCCACTACCAATTGATGTATTGAATGAGAATTTACCTACATCGTATTTAGCAGATATCTTTGGTGAGAAGTTAGAACCGAATTCAGAATAACTATCGAATCTACCACCAGCTATAATATTTAGTTTACCTAAGTTAAGATAGTGTTGTAGATATCCAAATGATGAACCTAAATTTCTTTCACCACCATATCTCTCAGTATCATAAGTGTAATCTCTCATACCAAATCCTAAAGTAGTTTGATTCTTCTCATTCCAATTATAAGAATTAATCATCTCAGGCTGGAATATGTTTTGTGTACTCTCATCTAATCTTTCAACATCTTGTCCAAAGAATTCAAATGATGCTTTGTTAGAATTACTAAAAGATGAGTTTGATAATTTGATTTCACTCACATACTTACCAAATACTCTTTTATAGTTTAAATCTAAGATTAAGTTATCGGATGTATTTTCCTCAGTAGTTTCAATCAATTGACCTGCTGTATTTGTTTCAGTTACGGTTTCTCCTTTCGAATCTTTATTAAAGTAATTAGCTGATAATGAGAATGTATTTACACCATCACTATATGTACTTCTATTTGAAATGTTTAATAAAGAAGATGGTAGAACAGTCTGACCATATGTATTTGGGTCTGAATCGAATCCATCAGAGTTTCCTAATGTTACCTTAGATACGTTCTGAAATTTATCTTTACCAAAGTTTCCACTCAATCCAATTAAAGATGTATTGTTAGTTCCATATTGAGTATTCAATTGGAATGATGGTTTACCACCTTTCTTAGTAATGATATTAATTACACCACCAATAGCATGATTACCCCATAGAGATGACATTGAACCTTTTACGATTTCAACTCTTTCTACATTTGCTAAATTGATATTGGATAAATCTAATGCTCCACTTTCTCTTCCAGCTATTGGAACTCCATCAATCATTACCAATACATACTCAGATGAAAGACCTCTTAATTGAAATCCTCCACTTTTCATTGGTGCTACTTGAATACCTTTAGCTTGTAAAAGGTCTTGCATTGTAATTAAATTCAATTGTTCGATTTCTTTCTTCCCAATTACTTCAGTTGGAATGGGTGAATCTTCTAATGATATCTCACTACGAGTTGCTGTGATAACAACTTCTTCTAATTCAGTTGTTTTCTCGGTTTGTTGCGAGAATACCGATGTACTCAACCCCAACATTACTAATAATAGTATTTTTTTCATTTTGACTTAATTTTATTTATGTTTACTAATATACGAATAATATTTTAATTATCCAAATAAATCCAATCTTTATATTTTTCGGATTTAATTTTTTGTCTTACCCTCTCACCACTAAGGTTTAAATCCTTACTGGCTTCATGTATTGAGATGTATTTTTTATCTCCACATTGTATGGTTTCTGAAAAAATATGTAATCCACCTGCTTTATCTGATAAATCCCATAACTCTTCCATCTCCCTATATGATAAGTTCCAATCCGTTGGTTCTACTCTTTTCCAATGTCTGAATTTTGGATTGTTTGATTCAAACATATTTCTACATTGTTGTTCACTCACATCCTCTACCAACTCACTTACTTGTTGAGGTGATTCAAATGGAATATCACAAACCACATATTTTATCTCAGGTCTGGTTTCTTCTCCTATTATCTGCCAGTCCTTATATTTTGATTTTCTACTGATACATCTTCTCTTTACCTCAGATGCTACTAATTTATTTGGGTCTATATCTATTGCCGCATGTCGAAAAGTCAAGTATTTTGTATCGTTTACTTGACATTTAAACTCACCACCTTTGATTTCCTCAGTAGCAATATCAGGATTTCCTTTTACAAATATTAAAATGTTTTGATGTACCGATGGTATCTTTCGGTTTCTATCGAAGTAAGTTTTACCAACTCTCGAAGCTTGGTGTTGTGAATTAAACAGAACCATGTCGTTATAAAACTTTAAACCATGTGACTCACACATCTCTATTGTTTTACTTACTAACTTTCTATAATTACCAATTGAGTAATTTCCAGTCGTTGAAGGATTTCTAACCTCACTAACCACAATACCAAAGAAACGATTTTGTTTTAATTGAAGGGTTGATTTATAAATAATTTTATCGAACTTGATATCGAAGTTTCTTTCACTCATATTAGAAAGGTCGTTCATATCATCAGAATAAACTTCTAAATCATAATAAGGAGGGCATGTAAAGACAAAGTCATAGTCGTTATTTAAATGAAACAACTCTTTGTCGGCATCTCCGTGAATCCAAAATGGTTTGTTTGATTGTTTTTGATTGGCTAAGATTTGTTTTCTAGAAAGGTCGATACCTATATATTTGTATCCCATCTCTTCAGCTACAATCCCTCTTACGGAACCTCCAGCGAATGGGTCAAGGATTTTTCCACCCTTGGGTACAAACCAATCGTACATCAGTTCACAAAGAACAGGGTCAAAAATAGAAACATTAGATGTTGATTCCCAAAATTGAGATTTAGATTGGGTATCTTCCCTACCCAACTCCGATTGAATTCCATAAGTGGTAATCCAATGGTCTTTTCTTTGTTTCCACTCTTTAGTTCTTGTATCTAAAACCGAAAATGGTGTAATCATTATAACTTATTTTTTTGTTCTTACTTAGTCACAAGGTACTTCGTATTCTTCCCAGCCCTTGGTTGGTTTTTCATTTGGAAACCTATATCTCTTACAACTTTGGGTTCCTTCAAAGTAAATTTCTTTTATCATATGAGTTGGCACATGACCATTGGTAGGAAGAATTTGGAATCCTTCGTTCCATTCTAAAGTAACCGTAATGGTTAAATCCTCAGTATCATCCCATACCCTTTCTTGTTCTTCTAACAATCTCCATTCTCCTCTATTAAGATATTGGTCTTGAAGAGCACAATTTAAAAAAGAAAATGTTTGTTTAAGATTTTCCATTGAGTCACTATAAGTTGCAGCCGGTGCAAGATGGCCCTTATCCCATACGTTATTGTAGTAATCTGCATTGTTGGATGTTACCACATCTCCCTCGGTATAAAAGTTCATAGAACCTCTATCTACGTTCTTAGGTCGATTTGTAGAGGTGTACACCAACTTTACGGGTTGTTCCTTCACTTCAGAGTACCAAACCTTGAATACTCCATTCTCGATGATTACCTCATCTCTTAACTCAGGCTCTTGAATTTGAGCATCCACACTACAAGAGTAGAGGATGACCATCGTTAAAATTGTTATTATTCTTTTCATATTTTTAATTTAATGTCCGAACGGAAAAAAACCCGATTCAACGGATTTCCATATATTCTCCCCTACTTCGAGGATAAAGTCTTTGATTTTTTTGCCTATCTTAGCCACCCCATTAGATAATTTAGACGATTGTGATATAATTCGTGGCAGCACGTGCAATTAGAGGTTTTAGACATCCATAACTTAAACGTAGTTAGGTGTGGGTCTGATTTAATTAAGTCTCTTTCCCATTTGGGTTGGATTCCTAAGTTGTGCTGTATGCTGTAAATAAAATACGATATCTTCATTATTGTATCTAGACCTAAGTCACTTTATTATTCATATAAGTATGTTTTATTATCACCTATAAGTATAAGTATTAAGAAACTATCAAAAAAAATCTTCTCCGACGCCCAAACCACCTAAACGATGTAATGGGGATTAACTGCCGTATTCCTCGTAACCATCAAAAACAACATCATCATTATTGGGTTCATATGGAAAATCAACACCATCTATAAAATCTTCATCCCCACCATCGGAATCGGTGGTTTGCTCGCACATATAACTCTTAATACCCATTTTACCATCCTTTGTTTCAAAATTCCACTCATCGTTGAAATATGTGAATTGTTCTTTATTTGTCATTAATTAATATATGTTAACTATTATCTTTGCAATTCCGCCTTGTCTCATAACTGGTACAACCATATCACCATTGACTGGATTAATTAGTAATCTACCCTCATCCAACATTTTGTTTTGGCGAGGAGTTAACCCATCTAATATCTTTTTAGTTATTAGTGGGTCTTTTATTAAATCATCATCGGTAATATAATCGTAAATATTCATTTAATAATTTGGTACTACTGAAAGAACACAACTACCTAAACCTTCATGTGGTGATTGTTCTGGTTGGATTGATTCGATTTTCCATTTCATCTTTTGGTAAGTAATACTACCACCAACTGATAAACAAGGACCTCCTTCGAAATCAAACATAGTAATTTGTCCTTCATCATTCTGAGCTTGTCTTGAGAATTGTGTTTCTCCCATAACTCGTAATCGGTCTGAACCGATTTTCTCAACAGTTCTATCTAAACCGTATCTACTTTTTACAATTTCCATTTTACTTATTGTTTTCGTTCTCTTCGAACATTTTTAATTTTTGGTTAAAATCAAAGATTAACTCTTTGTATCTTGCCTCACTATTATATATATTATTAAAATTATTTATTAGATTCATCACTGAACCATTCTTTAAATGAATATAATCTGCTGATTTAATACTCTTATATACTTTCATATATGCTTTCATCATCATCTTAATCCTTTTGTTGTTGTTCTACCCAATGCAATTGCCATCTCTGATGGTGTTTGTCCCATCTTACATTGTTTCTTATACCACCAATACATATCTTCGGTAGTACCCTTTCCTCTCTTTTTCTCCAAACATTTTTCCCACAAATCCTTTCCGAACTCCTCAGTCAATTCTTTTCTTAATTGAAACAACCTAGTTTGCTCTTCGTCAATTCCAACTTCCATCAACTTATTTTGTTTGATTCTCTTCATCTTAGCAAACTCATGAGCCTCTACTTTTCTATCATTGATATCAACAATCAAAGATGTTTCCATAAAGTGATTATACATCTTATTGTATAATTTTTCGTTATCATCTGCTTCTCTGAAGTATGGTGAGTATTCAAAATCACCATTCCTAATCTTCAATAGAAGTGGGAATTTTGACTTTAAAGGTCTCTTTCTATACTTACCTTCTGTAAAATATCTAAATGGATTATAAGCCATATTTCTAATTTGTTATACAAATATACGAAATCTTTTTCGAATATCCTAATCTTTACTTAAAATCTTTTTAAGTTGAGATTCATTAAGTACCTTTTTCTTTTCGGTATTTTGTTTAGTTTCTTCTTCAGTTGGTACTCGATAGTTCTCAACTAACTTTTCCATCCAATCTTTAGTTTGTTTACTCATATTTTTATTTATCTAATCTTATGCCGCAGAATACAGGAAATCTCAATGAACCATCATCAGTAGTTTCAAAGTATCTAACTTCTGCAGTTTTTCCTATATATTCTTCTTTATTGGTTAAAATATCCTCTCGTTCTTCGTGAGATAATCTAGCACCAGTCTTTACAACTTTTCCGTTGTATTCTATCCAAATAGTTCCGTGAGTTGGAATTGCATCATTAGGTGTAATATCCACAATTGGAACAGCTACATCAAAGAACTTTTTATACTTCAATAAGTTATCACTTCTACCATTGACTTTATATCCATCAGTTCCCCATCGTATCATTATACCTTCATATCCTTCACTCATAAATTTCCCATAATAAGCTTCTAACTCTTCTGGGTTATTGATTTCTACTAATGGAACTACTTCTATATTTGGTTTGTTTTCTACTATGGTTTTCAAATCTGAATATCGTTCTATAAATGGTTTATCTGAAATCATATCATATACATGGTATTTCACATTTTCAGTTTGACCTTCTCTATATTTCTTTATAATTTTCATATTCTCTTGAAATGTCAATCCATGTGCATATAGTTCACCATCGATATAATCTTCAATTCCTTCCAAATCAGATTGAATATGTTTCAGAGTAATAATTTCTTTATTTGCTCTTGAGGTTAATTTTCCATCATTTCCCAATCCCCTCATACCATCTAATTTTGGTTGAGCATAGCAAGGGAATTGTACTTTCTTTTCTTTTTTGAAATAATCATTAGCCAACATAGGTAGAATTACATTAACACTTTGAGCTTCTTCAATAGTTTTGAAATACCCTTCTCTTAATTTTTTAACAATAAGAGCTTCAGCTTCAAATTCAGATTGAGTTACTTCGGTAGTTTCATTTACCTTTCCGATATTCTTTGGTTTACATAATTTGGTATGTTGTACCTTTTTACCATCTAACAATCCAGATGTTTGGATTAAATTACCTTCATTGGTAGTTATTTCTAATACTCTTACTTTTCTTTTGCTATCTAATTTGTATATCTTCATATCTTATTTGAATATAAAAGTTAGTATCCAATGTTTAATAGTATCCCACTTAGTATTATGTCCCCATAACATAGAATCTTCAATATCTAATAGTTCATTTAAAAGTGGTGTTCTTAGGAATAAGAAATCTCCACTAAATGTGAAGTTCTTATCTGCACCATTGGGTAGTGTCCAAGTCATCTTTAGAAGAGAACCTTCTGAAAGATTATATTTAACATTTAACAAATCAAATCCCCAACCTTCCCATGTGTTATTGATGAAAATAATGAGTGGTGATATTGTTATATGTATTTTTCTAAATTTCCAATTTATCTTTTTTAACATTTAATAGGTTTTAAATTAATGAGATTTAGGGGAGTTGAGAGCTCCCCTATTTCTCTGCGTAATTGATTAACCTTAAAACATCGGAATCTCATCTTCCGAATTCGTTTCGGTTTCTTGTTCAGTAAAGAGAGCATCACCCTCATCCTTCACATATTTCTGAACTAATTGTTTAACATAAGTTCGTTCAGAATCAACTCCTCCATCGTTAGAGAAGAAAGGAAAGATTGAAATCTCAGCAGATTCGAATAAATCGAATCCATCATAAATCAATCCAGCCATCTCAACACTAGCACGAGTAGAAACCATAGCTGTCACTTTACCACTGTCACTCATAGATTGAGTTCTAGTGTGATGTGAAATCTCGGCAACAGCCTTTAAATCTTCTTCGTTCACTTCTGGGAACATAAACTTCAACAAACCAAATTCTTGTTCATCATTAAGAACATCCATTTCAATTGTTACAAATCGGTCAAGAATTGCTCGGTCAATAACTCTAGTTGAAGTATATTCATTACCAATATTGGCAGTTGCAATAAAGGTAACACCTTCGGCAACATTCACAATTGGTGAACCTTCTGCCTCATCTAATCTGATGTATCGTTGACCTTGGTCAAGTACAGTCATTAAGATATTCCAAGCATCAGGATGGGCACGTGATAATTCATCTAATAGAATTACAGCATTTGGAGTTTTTAATGCCTTCACAAATGATGATTCTGAAAAGTAAGTACCATTCTTAGAATCGAATTGGGTATTACCAATCAAAGTTGCACGTGGGTCTTGAGTTGCACCCAAGTTGAAGTAAAAATCTGGTCTATCCAAAGCCTTCACCAAGGATTTTGCAGCCATGGTTTTTCCACAACCTGCAGGGCCAGTCATCATAATATTCTTAGCACGAACTGCAGAACGAACTAAGTATTTCCACTTTAAATCAGTCATTACCAATTCTATTGGTTTTAGATTGACCGAACCTTTGTGGATAAAATCTTTAATAGCAGTGTGGTCTGATTTATCTTCAAATTGTACTCCACCACCTTCGGTAGCCATTGGAGCAACTAAATTGTTATAAACATCCATACTAACTTTTCGGTAAACTTTCTTACCATTCTTGTTAACAAAAGCCTGCAAGGCAAGTCCTTCATTAAAAGCACCCTTCCGAGTACCAGTTCCGATTCCCATAGTACCAACTTTACTACCTTTAGAATCAATCAATTTAAATGAGTTACCAAATTGTTCTACTTTGTAAACTTCATTTGTAACGAATCCGATTTTGAAATCTTTCATAATTTTATTTGTTTTAAGGTTTAACGTTTTGGGGAAATCACCCCCACTCAATTACTATACTAATATAAGAAAAATATTTGAGACTACCAAACTTTTTCTCACTTTTTTTTAAATTATTTTGATAAAAACAATTGATTTATTGTTTTGGTGATTTGAGATACGTTAGTAATATCGATAAGTTTTGCCGATTTACCATACATTATTTTGAAACCTCTAGAAGGTTCATCACCTGAATTTACCCATTGTTCAACATAGTAAGATAGGGTTTTAATTCCCATGGCCTCTATTTGTTTAACCATTTTACGAGTATGGTCAAATGCAATATCACCAGAATAATAAAGTTCGCTGTTACCAAAGTAAGGTTCACCATCTGATATATTAAGGAAGTAAGAATCCATGTCGTTTGTACTTCCTAAGAAGTTTTTCATAATAGCCTCGAAACATAATCCCTCTGGTGTAGTGCCAGTTGGATGAAGTGTTGGAAACATTTGTTTTACTTTAGAGAACTTATCTATATTAGAATTATATGCCTGTACAATATAAGGATTGTTATTACTAGTAGTTCTGAATGTAACTTGTATAGATAGATTTTGAATCATATCTACTGCCTTACATAATGCAACTACGTTTTTCAAAGTACTAGTCCACTTTTCACCACCCATAGAACCACTAGCATCAATAGATACATGGAGGTTGGCTTTTTTATAAGAATCAGTTTCTATATAAGAGAATACATTCTCATTTCCAAATCCTAGAGATGAAATCATTCTTTTATCAATTCTACCATGTTTTTGGCGATTGAAAACTGTATTTCTATCTTCACCTCTCACTTGAAGTTTCTTTCCTAATATAGTACCAATTCTAACACCTTCTAAAACTTCAGTTTCAAAGCTTCTTTTGATTAGACCATCTTCTTTCTGATTCCACCAATTGTTATGAGTCATTGGAAACATCTCAGATTCTAGTAGTGATTTAGTAAGTTTCTTAACTACGATACATTGTGTACCTTTGTAAACTCTACCCCAACCATTCTGAAGGTTTGAACCAACATTGGTAACTTCAGAACCACTTTCATCAATTGCTTTAAGATTTTGGTTATCTTTTTTAGTGATTTTCTTTTTACGAACATCACCATCCATAAACTTTTCTTGTTTTTGAATTTTCTTTTTAAGAAGGTCTTTTTGTTTATCAGTTAGTTTTACCTTATCAGATGATTTACTATCGTTAGAAGTTGAATCTGATGGAGTACCATCCATATCATCTGGCATATTATCAACATCCATTCCACTACCACCATTTGAAGGTTCATCAGAACCACCAGAAGGAGCCGAACCATTGATTGAGTTAGATAACTCTTCAAACTCCTCATCGGTCATATCTCTAGGTTCATTAGAACCACCTTGACCATCTTGAGATTCTTCATTTTGTTGGTTATTGTCACCATTTCCATCACCTTCACCATCTTCTGATGAAAGTAAGTTACTCATGATAATTTGGAATACCTTTAATGCAACCTCAAATGAATCCTTAGAGGTTTTTAGTCTAGATATAGTACCTAGTCCAATTACCTTGTAAATCTCTCTTAAACCCTTTAAGGCAGACAATCGAGTATTCTTGTTATGAATATTAATAATTCTAAACATATAAGAGTCAATCGTGTCATCTGTATATTCATCAGATAGAAGACCCTTATCAATCAGTTTATCATTAAAGTACTTATCATACATTTTTCGGTAATACTCTCTATAGCCAGGAGCAGAGTCAAAAACAAATTTATCAATTCGTCTATCCTCAACAACATTCCAAATGTTTTTAATCACTTCAATAGGATTCATAATACCTTTCTTAATGGCACCATCCTTAATATGTTGAGGAACTAAGTTGTAGATATCACTAAGTAAATTAAAATCAGAAAGTTTAATATGAGAACCTTCATGAAGAGCAAGTCCAACTGCAATATCAAAATCCTTTGGTTCTATAATATCAGAACCAATTACAACTGATTTACCATCAGTATAAGAATCACCTCGTTGACTGAACTTTACTGAAATTTGGTCATTAGTAACGATGTTTACGAAGTTAGAAATAGCTCGTTTGGATGAAGAAAGTTTGTAAAGGTCATGTGACTTTTTTTCCACATCATTCATTGTATCAACTACAATATCATCATCTTCCCAATCTTTCAACCAGTAAGAAGAATTTCCGTATTTACTCATATTTTAAAGTTTTAAGGTTTATGTTAATGGAGCTACAATCACTCCCAATCAATTACACTACTAATATAAGAAAAAGAATTGAGACTACCAAACTTTTTCTCACTTATTTTCAAATTATTTTGAATAATAACACCGAGTGTACTCACTACCATTAGGTAAGTTCATATACCCATTATAGTTTTTACTCTGAAGAAGAAGGTGTTCAATCATCACCGATATCCCAGCCTTGAATTTATCAGTTGCAAATTCATCAGTACGAGATAATTGATGATTACCCCAATTTAAAATTTCAGTTACTTCAATCGTTTTTCTTCCAGACATATTATAGGTTTTAAGATTTTAATAATGGAGATAACTCCCCCACTCAATTACAAGACTAATATAAGAATAATTTTTTAAGCTACCAAATTTTTTGGTACTTTTTTTTAAATTATTTTCAAATTAATTTAATTGAAATGTCAAGTATAAGTAAAAATTATATAAATAAGATTTTAAAAATCTTCGTATGATGGGAAATCTGATTGTAATTCTTCTAGTAAAAACATCAGTTCTTTTCTTGAGTCTTCCACACCATTCCAATCTTCATATGAAATTGCATCTTCAAGTCTTTCTAGTATTTCTTTTATTTTATTTTCCATATTGGGGAATTTGTTTCCCACTTAAATATAAGAAAATTAAAATTTTAGATTATTTCTAATTGAAGAAGTCCAAGTAATATCTTTATTTGGTGTAGAATCTATAAAGGTTGATGGTAATATTTCATCTGATGTTGGTTTACTTCTATCATATGTCTCATTTGGAGTACCTTTAGAATGTCTAGTTATTTCTAAATTACAAACAAAAAATCTGATATCAATATCTACTTTACTCATATGTACTCTAAGTAAATTTTCTGGTGGAATCATATAATGGCCTTGATTCACATATTCCAATAGATTTAAATAAATAGAAGAATAGTAGTCCATTAGCTTAGGTTCACCAAATGCAAATATATCACATACACCATCTGAATTTGGCCAATTGTCAGTTTTTACTTTACCCGATGGTACATTTAAATATTTATTTAACTCGATTTTTAAATCTTTATTCATTAACGTATCGGTTCTGCCTCTAAGAACAATATCATAATCTATATCCAATGATTTAGATAACATATTTGCTTTCCAAATCTTATACCACATTGAAAGTGTAGGAAAGTTTTTGGCATAATGAATTAAATTAGATACCAAATGTGATGGTGGTTCTATATAAGGAGTTATGACATCTAAGGTTGATTTTTTAAAATTAGAATATTTTTCAAATTCCAATTCTTTAAAATTGTATATTTTTTTTAAATTTTGAATAGTATCATCCCCACTTTCATCATCCCAAAATGAACCATATAAATCAATATCATATTTTTCAATCAACGGATTCCAAAAATCTTTAGTTTTATCTATATCTCTTATAAATCCACTAAAACATAATGCAATCTTTGGTTTTTTTGTGTTAAGTTTGGTACTTTTTTTAGGTAAGTCATCAAATGAATAATCAAAATATTCCAAATCATCTTTCCATAGTTCATTTAATTTTTGAATTTGGTCTTTTCTATACGCCTCATTCCATTTACATGGTTTTTTACCTGCTTTATTCTTAGCAACATCACGATGGTCGGTAATTGGCACATCTACCATTCTACTGAATATGGATATGTCTTCGGTTAACCTTTCAAATCTAATAACTATACTGTTTGGTTTAAGTATCCAATTACCCTTTTCATCCTTTAGTTGAGAAAACAAAGATTTTTTAAATGCCGGTGCATGAAATGGTATATTATCATCCAAATAAATATCTACAAATTTTTGGAAATCTTTTTTGGTATATTCACCTGTTGGTAGTTGATGAGAACTCCTACACCATGCCCAATCGTAATTAAAATAACTAAATAATAATTCAAATGGGTTTCTAACTATTGTTACCAATCTATCAACTGGTTCAATTGGAAATGTTTTTACATCTCTATAAATACCCCATTGTTGTTCTGAGTTGTCCCAGTCTAACCAACCTTTTATTTTAGTAGGATATGTCCATGCATGACCAACAGAGCGTATAGTTATTTTATTACCATTTAGTGATGCAAATTTGTCATCAAAATTTCTCTCAAAGAATGTAGATGCAGTTTTTGGTATTTTTATAAAAAGCAATTCCATTACTTATAATGTTTTATATAATCAGAACATACACCTAAACAATCACCAACAGGCCAATTGTGTCTTTCGGGTAATACTGCTATTGAGTTATCCAATGGTTTGATTTTGGGATGTGCCCATATAATACCTTTTGAAGTTATAGTTATATCATCTTCATCATGCCAAAAGTAGTGTAAATCAGTTTCACACATTAGTTCTAATGCTGGATGATTCTTACAATGTATCCATAATTTATCAGAACGTTCATTTAACCAATTAATATCTATTTGATATTGACCTAAATCATGTCCTAAGTATATTTTACCACCAATATACCAAATATCAACTTCTACATCATACCCCAATTCAATTGCTGAATCAATATAATCTGGTTGATTTTCTAATTTAGAAATACCATCTATGTTTCCTCTATGTGATATTAACTGCATATGCTCCATTTTCTGGTAAGAATAATTTATTTATATCAGAAATACTATAATTTTGTTCTGGTACAAATCCACCTGTCCATTGTGTATTAAATATATTTGCTACAACCTTATATGGCTCCAATTTCTTAATTTCTAATATTTCAAAATTATCTACCATCAATTGTCTTCCATCCATATTTCCCCATTTTTCTGGTTCTTTTGCCATAAGATAAGAACGAGTTAAGTTTATCTCAGGCTCCCAAAATTCATGCTTAATTCCATCTCTAAGATTATAAACAAGATTATTTTCCATATAAAACTTAGTTTTTTCAAACATCAATTTTACATTAGATATAGTACCTGCTATAATATGGTCTGATATGTGATATTGCATAAATTCCCAATGTCTAAAGAACACCGAGGAACAATGTATTTTATGTGGATTCATAGCAATTTCATATGCCACATATTCTAAGTTGGAGTAATACTCATCACCTCTTAGTTTAATTACATAATCAGTTTCAACACATTTCAATCCATTATTTGTAGATAGGAGTTGATAAGCTATGTTTTGATGACCACCAGTTTTAGGTAGTTTTGCAAATATAATTTTATAAGAATCTGGTATTTTTGAGTAATCAACAGTACATCCTACCCAAGTAGATATAACTACATTTTGAGTTGGATAGTTTTTTACAAAGAAGTCTACTGTTTCTTGCAGTATCTTGCCCTGCAAAAGAATTGTAACATTTTTCATTAAGAAGTAAATCTTTTATTTTTTAAACTTTATGTTTATGTAGTTTATTAAACCCATAATAGTTGGTGCCCATAAACCTATGAACAATGCCAACATTTCTTCACCTAATACTAAAAATAAAAATACTGAAAATCCGATTGAGAATGCAACACACATCAATAGTATTAACTCTGATAAAGGAGGGGTAAATTTAGATTTCATAATTATTCAACATTTGTGGTATTGGTAATCTTAGTATCTAATGCCTTATTGAGTGTTTTTACTAACTCATCTAACTTTTCTATATCTTTAGAATATTTAGATTCGGTTGAATTAGATTGGTTGGAGAATCTATTAATTTTGTCCTCCAACCTATCTAAATCTTTTTGGTAATTATTTCTACCCAATTTAAGTTCATAACTTAATTCAGTAACTCTATTTGATAATCTTACGATTATAGTTGTTGCTGTTATTACTAACAATATTAAACAACTAAATATGATGAGATGAAAATAATCTACCGTGTCCATTAATTACTAAGATTTACTTATTGTAAAGTGCGTAAACTTTGTTGATAAGATTTGTCTTAGTAAGTGATGAATCCAATTCAACATTGAATTCTTTTTTAGCTAAATCAACTAACTCAACTTTAGTCATCCCTCTAAGAGATGATTTAGTCATTTTACCTGATTTTCTGCCTTTTCTCTTGCCACCTTTAGCCGCATCCACAACATCTTTCGATTGTTTCACAACTTCTTTCACAGCGTCAGCAACATCTTTTGCTTCCTTTGCTACTCTTTTGGCTCTCTTCTTAACTTCTTTAGCAGTTTCTTTGATATCTTCGATACCATCTTCTACTACATCTGGAATTAAGTCTCCATCTCTATCAGCAATTTTACCTGCTTTTACGAAATAGATTACTACACCGGTTGCTATTGCTACCAAACCGATGATAATTAAAATAGTGTTCATAATTTAAACGTTTTATTTGATTATAAATATTAAGAGGACTAAATAAACATATGGAAGTCATCATCATTTTCTAACTGTCTCATTCTTTCAGAGTCATTTAGTTGACTGTTACCAGTCATTGATGCTAACACCATTGTTGCTAATCCAATTAATGTGTTTCGGAAATACTTTTTAATACTCGCCATATAAGGAATAAGATTTTTGGGGTTCTGGTTCTATAACTTTTTCTTCTTGTTTAATCACATAAGTGAACCCCTCTCTTGCATCCATATAAAACTGTGTATTTCCATTCTTTTGATAGATGTACTCTAATACATCTGTCAATGAATCTAAAACCAATGAAGAGTTATCTAAAGGAGTCCACCTATCTCCTGGTGGTACTCTCTTAGCAACTTTTACCTTTACCTCTTCGGTAATAACTTCTGGTTCTTTACTCATTACTCAATTACTCTAATAATTCTGCTTTCCCTTGCTCCACTTACTTTGTAGTCAATGTTTACACCAGCGTCAGTAAAGTCTTTTACAACTCTTGCTTCAGCCTCGGTTACTGATTGAGCATCAACCAAGTAAATTTCTTTTTTTAATTTTGCATTGCCGTTTTTAAGTGTAGCAACTTCCACTTCAACTGTAACTTCAAAATACTTTGCCATAATTTGTTTTTGTTTATATTAATATATATGTATTATTTAAGTAAAGATACGAAAATTAATTGAATTTACCAAATTTAATTTAAATTTAATATTCGTACTCTTTTTTAGGGCCTGTTAAGTTCCCATTTATAAGAAAAGAACAATTAAAACATAACATCCTAAGATTCTCATGTTTATGATTACATCTATCCCCATCTATAAAATCTAATACCAATGGAACTCTGAAATCAGTCACCCTTCTTTCTTCAAATCCACATGCATTACACTTCTCTAACATATACCCATTACTCAATAATCTCTTTTTAAGTTTCCAAACTGGATAGTCAGGAAACATTCCTTTTAAAATATCATCTAAAGAATGTGCCAATGTTCCAGGATTCGTTCCCTTTCTTATACCAATTCCGTGTGGATTTTTCAAATCTTCAAACACCCCATACTCCTTGGCGTATTTCTTATAAGTGTTATAAGATACACCTAACATTCTAGCTGCCTCAGCAGCAGAACGTGCTTTTTGTTGTATATCCTTTATCTCGGATTCTAAAAGTGGTTTAGCACCTAAACCTCTCTTTGTCCTTTGTTTTGGAGCTTGTGATAAATCTTTTGTTGGGTCAAAATTAGGGAATAGTGATTCCCCCTCTGTAACATCTTCCATTTTTATATACTATTTAAAATATTCCTTCTATGTATATAAATATAGACTAATCCTTTTTTTCTACACCAAACCTAGAGAAACGATACCAAATTCTTTCGTGGAAGAAATAAAGTATCATTTTAGTAATAACTTCTACCCCACCTATGGTTAATCCCATTTCCCAACTACCAGTTATAAGTGCCGATAGTATCATTGTATCTATCGTACCTATTATTCTCCAACTTATAGTTTTTGCAATGTGTCTCTTATAGCTTACCATCTTTTTTCATTTGATTACGAATAGATGTTGCTGAAATATCCCCAATCTCTTTTGGTGGTACGTGCTCTATGATATCATATCCTACTCCTCTACCATAGTTGATAGATTCGATATCAGGTATAATGGTTGCAATTACCTTACCCTCTAAGATGAGTTCTTTTAACTCACCTTCATGAACCATTTTTAGAATTTCTTCTGCAGTCCAAGGATTCTTTTCGTCTGGTTCAACATCTCTGATACCTAACCATACTTTATATCCTTCTTTTAATCTTTCATTAATTAGCCATAGATGCCCCTTATGAAGTGGTTGCCATCTACCTGCAAAGAATGAATACTTTACTTCTGATGAGGAAGATTCTTTATCTGCCCTCGCTTTTACATTTGCCATTGATTTGATTTAGCGGTTTATAACTTTTCTTTTTCTCTTAAATAAGATACTATTTTTGTGAATGATTGTTTTGGATTATCTTTAGTTGTATCCACATCGAAGAAATCTTTTTGTGGGGCTACATAATCCTTTGAATGAAAGTGGTCTCTTTCTCTTGCCGTAGAACAATGTACATAGAACTCTTCGAAATTATCTAAACCAATTCTTTCTTTAAATTCTTGTCTTAACCATTCATATGGTGCCACTAGAGATACTACCACATCACATCCTTTACTAGATAGGTACTCAGCTAATAACTGAGCTCTTCGGATGTTATTTATTCTTCCTTGTTCGGTGTAATCTTTATTAATGGTCAATGCTCTTAAATCATCACCATCTACATGAAATACATCCTTTCTCCAATTTCTTTTCTCGGTTTGGAGTAATTCTACTAACTGTTTACCAAGTACAGTTTTTCCGTGTGCGGGTTGGCCTGTAAACCAATAGATATTACCTTTTGACATAACTTGATTTTAATTATTACTAATATACGAAAATAATTTGGATTATCCTAACTATTTTTCTTTTTTCCAACCACCTCCGGCAGCCTTATATTTTTTTGCAGCCCAACCATTAGCATATGCAGATGGATAGACATCAAATTTCTTTTTTGCTTGTGATTTATAATAAGACCATTTTGATGGGTCTGTTGGTACGTTTTCTTCTACAAATAAATTAATCTTTTCTTCCAAAGATTTCACTTTTGCCGATTCATCAACTCCTTCATATATGGATTTAAGATACTTAATGAAATCTTTATCATTTTTCATCTTCTTAAATTCACTATCTTTAAATACATTACTTACAAAATCTCTAACATCTTTAGAATCTTGTCTGATTGCATCTATTAATGACATCATTCCTTCATCTATTGATTCAAATGTTTTCTTCTTAGATTTAGATACAATTTTTAAATCTTTTTCTTTTGCTAAGATGTATTTTTCAAATCTACCATCTTTACCTAAGTTAACTTTGTATTCACCATTATCATATCTAACTACATCACCAACAAACTTTTTCTTACTCTTAGGGTCTATCCATTGAACTCTTGCATCGTAGAACTTTGGATTTATTTTTTCGTTTACTGATTCTCCATCTTTATTAACGTTATCCCAAACTCTACCACCTTGTTTAAGGTAATCACTAAATCCAGTTTTCTTTTGGTCTTTAGATGGTTTTAGTTCTTTTTTTACTTTATCATATGGATGTTTAACTTTTCCATCAAACCAAAACCAATCTTGAGAATTTTTAGAACCGCCAGTTTGAATAAACCCTTCTTTACCTTTTTTGTTAACATATTTAACACCAAGTTTAAGTTCAGCTTCATTTACTGATTCTAATATCTTAGAATTTTTTTCTATTGAAAGAATAACATTTTTTTCTCTTCTAATTGATATTCCTCTGAATGTAGGTTTATTAAAATATTTATTCATTCCAGCTTCATAGCTTTCTAATGAACGATGATGTGCAAATACTCCACCTGGTAGGTTATATATAATAGTTCCTTTAGGTAATGTTACATTTGTATAATCACCGATTTGTACACCTTTAACATCTCTTTTTAATT
>Ga0209138_1001144_pt1 | contig 23418 bp, 11 predicted proteins | sample SaaInl3SG_22_DNA_FD_184645 | JGI IMG/M metagenome (GOLD analysis project Ga0209138, IMG submission 184645) | Marine microbial communities from expanding oxygen minimum zones in the Saanich Inlet - ESP_153SG_22_DNA (SPAdes) (version 2) | ecosystem: Environmental > Aquatic > Marine > Intertidal...
CCTTTTTAACGACCTCATAAGCTTCTTTTTGCTCTCGGTCTAAAGTAACGATTCCCCAATACTCTTCATTTGCAGTAGCATCGTAGGGGACTCCACTACTTCCTGGAGTCCATCCGCCCACATCTTGGGTTCCAGGAGAACCTGCCTTCCACCATCCGTCGGTAAATGAAAATACGATCGCGCCTGTCGCCGTTGTGTTTGGGGTTAATACTTGATCTAAAATCGTTTGAGTAGCGTCTGCTTGTGCGGTCTCATTATAACCTAAAGCGTAGCCTTCATTTTCTATGGTCATGTAGCTGTCAGCACCAAGCTCTGAGAAATAAACCGGCTTAGAACTGACTTTAGAAAATTCTTCAAGTGCAGTACCAGGTTGATCCCATCGGTAGACATTGAGGCCCCACAGGTCGATTTGATCTAATCTTTGAATGAGGTCTTCACTCGGAACTTCTCCATGCGCCGTAGCTACAGGATGTTTGGTGTCTATTTGTTTGATTGCGGCAGCAGATTCGTTGAGAACTGTATACCAATAATCTACCGATCCGCCGAACCACTCGGGGTGATAGTTGTATTCATTTCCAAGTTCCCATAGAAGAATTGCTGGGTGCGATTTGAAGGTTTCTATGTAATCAAGATAGGTTTCAGATTGTAGGTCATAAACGCCTCCTTGATTAAATCCGAAACTAATGATCACCCGCAGCCCCGCGTCGTATATTTCATCGAGTATTTCTCTTGAAGCTATGGGTTCATAAACTCTTAGGGTATTTACTCCTGCTGCTTTGATTAGTTTCAGATCTTTTTCGATTTGTCCAAAATTTCTAATCGTCTGACCCTTCTCAACAGGGTGGTAGCATACACCCTTTATAAAGAAGGGTCTATCGTTAATGGTGAGCAGATGATCTTTTACCCCGACTATACTTGATTCATCTCCAATGAGCGAGCAAGAACCAAAAGACAGCCCTGCGAATAACAATAGAATTATGGCTTTGAAATTTCTAATCATTGTTCTTTTATTTTAAAACAGGAAGATGAACATCCTTATTTAATAATGCAGATTCTCCGTTGTAAGACTTTGTGATAGGTTTACCATCACGACTAAGACCTTCAAATACACCTGAATCCACTAAATGCCATAAGGTGTATTTTGCTTTTCCGTCACGGGTGAACAGTCCAAAATGATTTTCAGAATCGTTGGGGTTAGCCGAGCTTTTCCAAGGTTCATCAAAGGCCTCAAAATAGAAACAGCTAATACCTTCAGTGTCTGTCCATTCACGCATTCCCTGATGATACATGGATTGTTTTAATTCGTCAGCTGCCTTCGATCCATCTGGTCCGTAGAATCCATCTGATTTACTGGCCCAACCAGTCTCACCGATATGGATGGGCTTATCTACTCCGATAGATTTTAGATAATCGGACACTTGCTTGTACTGCATCTTGCTATAATTCACTGCAGACTTCATTAGAAGACTATTCACGTCATTAGTATCCTTATAGGTCTTCACTGCTTCTATATTCCAGAAGGAAGGATTGTAATGAGTGTCATGGAACGGGTAGGTATGCATGGAAACGTAATCTACCGCTTTGGAAAGTCGCTTTAAATCCTCATTGTGGTATTCTGATCCACCACCTCCCCACGAGGCGAAATTGTCAGAACTGGTGATCCAGAGTTCTTTGGGAAGATCTCCATTGGCTTTTAAGGTTTGTAAATAATTTACCCATCCAAGAATTACAACGGGTTTAACAAAATAAGAAGCTGCCCAATGAACCATCGCTTCGTTTCCTACCGCGATTACCTTTATGATATCGGGATAGGTACGAGTAAGTTCTACGGCACGCTCAATCTCTGCTTTGTTTGAGGCGTAGTCCTCCTTTTCATGGTTAGGACTGTTTGTCCATGCACCTTCACAATCGATCCAGGCTCCGAGCATTACGTACATCTCAAAATTGGGGTCTTCCTTTTTTAACTCGGCAATGGCCTTAACTACATTAGTAGCGTGTGGAAGTTGTACGTTGTAGGTGCGCACGATCCTGATTCCCATAGCAAATAGGATTCTTAGATCTTCTTTTAGTTGGTCTAAGGTCGGCTGAAATTCTCTACTTTCTTTTCGGTAACCTCCATAGGATATTGCTTGATAACTGGGATTGCCTAAAAGTTCTGAAGCAGTCTTGCTTTGCATAGTTTTCGATTTGGTATCGCATGAGAATAGCATCAACCCCAATAGGAGAACGAATAGGATTCTTTTTAATCCAGTTATTCTATTTATCGTGGGTCGGGCGTTACCTTTTCTCATGACTTTAGATAGTTACAATAAGTTGCTTGATATTACCTGAACGATTGAAAATAGCATCGCTGTATTCTTTATTAAGCGAATTGCCTTCAATGGTCTCTGTACGTAAATCCTTAAAAATAATTGTTATCGTGTTGTATCCATCCTTTTTATAAATAACAGGTACTTGGCATATCGTATAAGCTAGAGAGCCTTCGATTAGTTCAATCTTTTGAAGAGATTGATGGATATCGTAGTACTCGAACACCTGCGTATTTTTCAAAAATTCAGATTCAGGAAGTAGCGTTGGGTCAAAGCTCAGTACCCCATTCGATACACGAACTCCTAATTCTCCAAATCGACAAAGGATATCTTCTTTCACTTGCCCTGTCATTCCTGGCTGCTGAGCTCCTTTACCACCTGGGGTGTGAGAGTAAGGGTCTGTAGGGAAGGCTCCATAGAGCTCGGGAGATTTATGGACTCCAATACCTGCATTAATCTCAAAATAATGATCGAATAACTGACCAATAGTTGTTTGAGATGCAGATTGATCTACGGCCTTCTTAGTTACCTCAAAGGCAGCAAGTCTAAGTTTTGACACCATGTGCCAGTAAATTGAACCTAACCCTTCATAACCGAAGAACGTACCAGATCTGCCCGTAAAGGCTTTATGGTTGAAGATTTGTTCGTATATCGCTTCGATTTTTGGCTGCTCCTTTTCTACCAAACTTTGATAGTGATTTGGAAGGTTGTTCAGAGCATCCCTTAAGAATCGGATATTTTTAAAGTTTCCATTGAAATGGTATCCACCTTCACAGTCTTTGATTATAATATCTCTGTTGCCTTCTAAAACAAGTTTACTTAGAAGCTCAGACTCTGAAACCTCAACCGGGCTGATGTTATTCTTTTCTAAGAATCGAGGTAAGGTTTTGTTCGGATACAGCACATAGCTGTATTGATCCTCTCTAAAGAGTTTACTAGCCTTAAGTGCATCGAGTACGGCTAAACTTGCCTCGGTATCCAGATAACCTGAACTTAGAACAGCTACTTGGCCTTCTAACATCTCAGGTAAGTAGCTAATAGCTACTCCTTTATCTTTAGTTACGGTCATCAAGTTATAGGCGTGATACAATTGGTCCTCACGCTGGTTAGATGCTATAGAATACTCAAGGTGTTCTAGAGCAACCTCTATAAAGGTCAAAAACTCACTGGTTTTAAAAGCAGTCTTCCTTCCTGAGAAGTCCTGATCATAGATGGTTTGCCTGTAGGCACTAGCGGCCTCTCCTAATCCCGATAAGACCTGCATTCGCTGCTGGTCGTTTATCGAACCTTTTAAAAGATGAGCTGAGCCTTCAAGCGTTTCATGAATTTGATCAAAACACTTCTTCAGTTCTACCGAGATTTGAACTTCAGAAACCGCCGATTGATTGATTAACTCTTTGAAGAAAGCTAAGAATCTTCTGAGGTAATAAAGTGTTACCATAGAAACTCCGTTCCCAACAAGCGCGTTGTTCGCGTCGTTCCATTCGGGTCTTTGGGTATTCATCCAGATTCCACCTTCAGGAATGTAGTTGGATATTTTAGCTAAAACGGTTGCTAAGATCTTTTCAATGAAGTTTACTTGGTAAACCGACCCTTCTGGATTCGTAAGCAAGGCACCGTCAGCTCCGATTTGCTCCTTTCTCTTTTCGATGGCAGACTCTCTTTTGTAGTCATAATCGATAGTGTTTTTCGGGTCCTCTACAAGAGCTTCGAAAGGTTTTATGCGGTAGGGGATGTTGGCATAAACAAAAGAATCTTCTTTGAAGTACTCATCAAACTTCTCAGGGTAGTATTGCTGAATGAATTCTAAGAATTTCAGAAGATAGATAATCTGGTGATCTCCCCAATAACCGATATACGACCACGGGTTATCTGGCTCGATAGTCTCCCATTCGAACCCATCTTTGAATACGCGATAAGGGTTGTATCCATCAAATGATGAGGCGTTCAAAAACTTGAACATCATGCCCTCGATAAAGGCTGGGTATGAATGAGCAAGAGCTTCCCAGTTTTGAAAGATGTCTCTCCAATTACCTTGGTAGTCAAGGATCTTAGTGCCATCATCCTCATTTCTTAGGTTGATTGAAAACTTGTTCCAAGGTCTACTCGGATCTCCGTGTCTTCTACTAAATTTAAGGGGAAGGTATTCGTTACACAAGCGCTGAAAATCCTTGTGATTATCTTGCTTAGATAACGTCTTAATAGCAAAGACATCGAATTGTTCTGGCAAGTTATTGAGTAAGGCTGTTTTTTCATTGTAAACCTTAACGTTGGCCTGTTTGATATAGCGAATAAAATCAGCCTTTTCTATCGTGTAGTTCTCATCAAAAATACCTCCACGCATCACGTTAAACATGGTGTTAGCGAAGTGTCTTGTGTTTCTCCTTTGATCAGCGGTTAATTGCAAGCCGTCACTGGCACCTACCAAAGAAACTAGTCGGTCTGTTCCAAGTTCAATATCTTCAATTACTGCCTTGCTAAGGGTCTCAGGGGATCTGAGTTTTTTTCTTAGTTCAACGATGTCGCTAACCGTTTTGCTTATATCGGCAACGATTATCCATTCCTTTTCAGTTCCAGACACCAATTCATAGGATGTATGGATAAAATAGGCCCCTCGCTCTGCTTTGATATCTGTCTCTTGCTTGATGCCAAGACCTTTCCTGAAATGATCTAATTGCTTTGATGATAGGAGTATCGTTTTATTTTCTAATCCTAGAGAGAAAACTAGATTCGCTTTAAGCGCTTCGCTAGGTTCTGCCTTATCAGAAATAATCGCGCTCAAAGCATAAATACCAATGATGTCAGCCTCAAGTTCACATTTTTTATAGGCGTCAACTAAGTTGCTGCTGCCGCTTTGTAGACCTTCAGGAACACCATAAGGCAGAAGGTTTTGTATCCCGTCAATTAGTTGAATACTCTTGTTTAGTGAATTGGAATTTTTAATTTTAGAATTGCGAACGAAGCCGAATTGCTCACTTGACGACCACCCATAACTAAAAGTGATTCCAAGGTCAAGATTAATTTCCTCAAAGAGCACTTTATTACCATAGGTATTCTTGTAAATGTTTCGCTCTACCTTATAAACTCCTTGATAGTTCGATGAAAAGGGTTCCCATAGGAAAGTTTTTTCTTCTTGTTCTACGAGAAGGATAGTTTTGCTACCCGTATGTTCGTGAGCTTCGGTGATTTTATCATCGGTGTAGTAGGGAAAAAGAGCGTGGTCGCTATTGATTCTTCCTGCAGATAATCCTCCGGTACTTGATATAAACATCCAGTGATCGGAGTGACTTACTATACTCATAAAAAACGGACGCATCTGATCGGTATTCGAAATCTTAAAATAGCGCTCTCCGTTTATATCAACTTCTTCTCCTGTGATTGAATGGTTACTGGTATTTAGAGGCTGGCTGCCTAAATAGATGTTCTTCTCCTCTGAGTTATTTTTCATTGCAACTTTCGTTATTTAAACTTCATTCTATCCTCAATGACCTTTTAAGTCAAGGGTATGAATTTAGTACTAAATCTGAGTAATTGGAAGAAATCGAACTATACAATAACTCTACAGGATTTAAGTAATCTAGTTATATAATCCTGATTTTCAGTATGCTGTAAAAAGTAAAGTCCTCTCTTTTCCTCTACGGTGGGTTTTGTTACCACTTATAAGAGTATCCTTCGTAAAAGTATAAGACAAAAAAAGGGCCCCGTTTGGGGCCCTTTGTTATTATCGAAGGATTCGATTATAGATTCACTCGTAATGAAGCATTCCAAGTTCTTCCAAATCCGAACCATACAGAGTTACGAACGTCAACTCCATTCCAAGTGGTAGCACCACCATCAGCATGGATGTTTGTGTTAGATTCTGCGATATAAACAGTATCAAATAGGTTGTTGATGTTTAGTCTAAAGCTAGCATTGTTACCGAATAAATCGAAACGAGCAGTTGCTCCGAAATCAACTAGACCGTAAGATGGTAATTGAACTGCACCTTTGTTATTTGGCGAAAGGAAAGCAGAGTCAACAATGCTGTAATCTGCATAAAGACCATCAACAAAACGGTAACCTAAATCGAATGAGAAGTCACCTGCAGTATACTGTGCTTCAGTGTAAGTGGTAAACTGAGCAGCATTACCTACTTTAGCATCTTTCACATAGATGGTACCTTCCCCAACTAGGTTGTTGTTGTCATCATATACCTCTGAAGTGAAGTCTTTGGTGTATCTCCAATTACCTGCTGAAAGCATTCCTTTGAAACGTAATGCTGAAGAAGCATAGTAAGTTGCTTCAACCTCAAGACCTTCGTGAAGAACATCGATATCTTTGAATTGTGCAGTTCCATCAATCCCTCCATCAAGAGTAAATCCACGAGAGATAAAACGGTTACCCCAAGTAGTAGAGTAAAGGTTTACATTCGCCTTGAAGTTTGATGATGTATAACCATATCCTAATTCAAAAGAAGTAATCTCTTCGTTCTGTAGATCAGGGTTGATGTTGTTAGCAAATCCTGGGAATACTGCGTCAAATAATGGCTGACGGCTGATATAACCTGCATTGAAGAATGCATTGTTTTGAGCGTCAAAGTTGAAGTTCGCACCTCCTTTTACGTATCCACCTGGAGAATCATTTTTAGAAGACTCTGGATTCCCTACTTGATCAAAGTAGTCGATACGTTGGTATTGTTGGTTTGAAATTCCTCCTTGAAGTACTGCAGTAAACTCATCGTTATCGTTGTACTCAATAAGACCATTAAGACCTGCCCACTTTACTTTACCGATGTTATAATAGTCGATTTTAGGACCTTTTACTCCAGTGTTTCTGAATGGATCCGCATCGATAAGAGTTTCGATAATTTGACCTGCAGAGTTTTTATTACCGGTTGAATAGTAACCATCTAATCCCATTAGGTTATTAAGTACTCTGTAGTGATATCCAGTGTAACTTCTTAAATCGATACCGATAGAATAGTTGAATTTACCTGATTGGATATCTAAAGATGAAATAGCACCTACCCAGTCATGAGAGTTCATCGATGCACGACGAATCATGATTTCACGGCTAACACCATCATTACGGAATCCGTTCGATCCGATTAAAGCACCTTGGTAACCAGAAATCGATCCAGTGTAAGGCTGAGCGTTCGCACGGTTAGTAGCAACTACCGCGTCGAAGTTAATGTATCCGTTAGGTAGACGAGTACCACGACCGTCTTCTACGTAGTGCTCGTAAAGGTCTTTTCTGTAAGGGAACATGTCGATAGCTGAGTTGCGGAAGTTGTTTCCACGTGCTCCAGTTCCTCCACCGCGTCCTGCAGATGCATAAAGTGAAGTGTTTAACTGTACGTTGTCAGCGATATCCCAGTCCCAGTTAAGGGTGGCTAAAGGCTTGTTGTAGAAGTTACGACGAATATTGAATTCTTCACCGTTTAAGATACCGTTGTCAGAGTTCCAACGTTGATCAATACCTTCTTCTCCGAAATATTGGTAGTCGCGAATAGATACCCAAGTTGAACGTTGGTGGTGCCATTGTCCGGCTCCTAGTACAGAAAGGTTAAGTGAGTGGTCTGAACCTTCTGGAGCATATCCTAAAGCTGCGAAGTAAGTCCAACCTTCACCTTGTGTTCCATATACATATCCATCACCTTTCCAGTAAGTAAGAAGAACTGATGAAGCCCATCCGTTTTCGTTTTTACCAGTATTGTAAGCAGCAGTAGTCTTAGTATATCCGTCGTTACCTAAAACTTGAGTGAATGAACCACCCTGCATTTTATCTGCAGTTTTAGTAAAGATAGATACCGTACCACCAACAGAAGGTACTGCTAAACGAGAAGCTCCTAGACCTCTTTGAATCTGAATACCAGAAGCAACGTCAGTTAGACCTTGCCAGTTTGACCAGTAAACCCATCCGTTCTCCATATCATTCACCGGCTGACCGTTGATAAGGAATGAGGTGTTTCTTTGATCGAAACCACGAAGGCTAATACGGCTATCTCCGTATCCACCACCAGTTTTAGTTGCATAAACCCCTGGTGTAGAGTTCATGATTTCAGGAAACTCAAGGTTACCTACTTTTAAAGAGATGTCCTTAGCAGATACTGTAGTTACAGCAACTGGAGTAACACGCTCCTTAGCTACGTCAATAACTCTTGAAGAAACTACAACTTCTTCAAGTTCAGTCATTAACAATGAGTCAGTTTCTTGTTGTGCTTGTTGAGCTACCGCAAATGATGCAGTGAAGATCGCTAGCAACGAAAAGAATTTTTTCATGTTAGAAAAGTTTAGATTTAAGTTCATTCCGCGAAAATACTAAGTATTCTCACATGATTGTGTAAATTAAACTTTAAGATTTCTCTAACATTTGAAAGAATCCCTGTTTTTAATTTTAGAAATCTCTCGGAGACGCTGTAAATTGTAGTGTTAGGAAAGGTTGGGAGTAACTTCAGTTTTGTTTCAAATTCAACAAAAAAATTTCAACAAATTAAAAGCGGCTTGTTTATAACTTGCTGATTCTGACGTAATCAACTTCCATAGTTGCTTCTTTGAATTCGTCAGATACCGACCCGCCAAGTGTTCCTCCCATGGCTATATTTAGAATTAAGTAGTGAGGATTGTCATAAGGTCGTTTCTCGTCATTAGGTACGATATAAAACGGTTCGTTATCGAATAATAGAATGATTTCATTCGGGGTCCATTCAAGAGAATAGATATGAAAGTCGTCATAGGAATTCGGGATTTCTTTTGATTCACCCTCATCAAAGTATTCTTTGGTTTCTGTATGCCCCCAGTGAAGATGTCCTTTTAATACATTCTTTTCCCACCCCGTTTGCTCCATGATATCTATTTCGCCACACATGGGCCAACCCGCATTACCTTTTGAATTACCGAAAAAATTCCCTTTCTCATTGACATTACTCCCCAGGGTCCAAATTGCAGGCCAGGTGCCTTCTTCTTTAGGTAGTTTGGCTCTAACATCAACTCTTCCGTACTTAAAGTCGAATTTCGAGTTCAATCTAGTAGAGACAAACTCTTTGGTGTCCCCTTGAAAAGTATAAGCCTGTCTTAAAGCTTTGATTTTCATAGTTCCTTCTGAAACATAGGAAGTAGATTCACTATCAATGTAGTGCTGAAGTTCGTTATTATGCCATCCATAGCTATTAGGAGGAATCACCTGATGGTGCCATTTGCTAGGGTCAGGTCTTCCTGTATAATTGAATTCATCAGACCAAATGATTTTTGTTGAGTTATTGCTACAACCCACAACTAAGAGAAGGATAGCAATAAGGATGAGTTTCTTCATGGTAATCGAATTTATAAAAAAAAGCCGCAACGTGAGTTGCGGCTTTATATCTGATTAAGTGAAAATCTTAGTTCTGATCAGCGATGTTTGGGTTGAAGAGAATCTCAGACTGAGGAATCTCATAAGTCAAACGATCGTCATTGTGGTTGAATGAGTCACCAGCGTAATCTAACCAGTTTGCACCACGAGTTTTAGTCATTCTGCGACGCTTCATTAGGAAGTATGCTTTTCCTTCAGCGAATAACTCTAAGCGAGTTTGAAGTACGATCTCGTCGATAAGGTCTTGACCACTTAGAGCATCAATATATGAACTGTCAGCTACACGCTCGTCTAGAAGTGCTTTTAGACTTGCTTTAGCAGCTGTTTCATTTCCGTTTTCAGCGGCAGCTTCAGCATGAAGTAGATACATCTCTGACACTCTCATGAAGTGAGCATCTGAATCTACGTTTAACTGAGGTCCTGAGAATCCTCTGAATCCTCGTTCTTGTGCTCCTTTGTAGTAGAATTTACCAGCTGGAATTAATAGACCAAATGGGAATTGGTTTTGACGGATATCGTCAGCTCTCATTTGGCTGAAAAGACCTGCATCCATTCCTTTGTAATTACCTACTGCAGCGTAGCTGTAGCTATAGTAATCCATCCAACCCCACCATGTTCCTAATGAGTATAGTTCATTTTGGGCAGTGATGTCAATACCCCACATGATACCTGGGTGGCTATTTACATCGTTGAATCCACCAACGGTGTCTTCAGGACCCATGTAAGCTACTTCTTCGGCAGTCATAATTGGGTAACCTGAAGTAACTACCTTTTGAGCGTACTCTTCAGTTTTTGACCAATCATTAAGTGCACCGTAAGTATAAGCTAAAAGACCACGAACGATATCCTGGTTCATTTCGATTTTATTAGTTCTGCTAAACCCTTCAAGTAGCGTTTCAGCTGCTAATAAATCTGAAAGTGCTTGATTAAATACCTCTTGAACAGAGCTCTTAGGCTGCTCTAATTGATCTGCGCTAGTATAGATCGGCACAGCAGGAGTTGATAGGTTAGAAATGTCATCAGCGAACAGGTTTACTAACCAGTAGTATGCCCATCCACGTAATGCGCGAGCTTGACCCATAGTGTGCTTCTGCACATCAGTGGTTAGATCTGCGGCATCTCCACCTAAACCATCAATTACAAGGTTAGATAGGTTGATTACACGATAAAGGAATCTCCAAGGAATGTAGTTATAGTTGCTGTCAGGGTCAACAGTAGCTGTGAGCTCCGAAATTTGAGTCTGACGGTTATAACTTTTACCTAAGTGAGCCATGTCTCCTGAGAGAATGTCTAACTGGATATCCTGAGTTTTGATACCATAGTCTTCTTGACCACCTACACCACCTGAACCAATTCGATAAAGGTTTTCGTAGATACCAAGTAGGGTACCTGCAGCAGCATCAGGGTTTACTGCAACAGCTTCTGAAACCTGCTCCTGCGATAAAGATGCAGTAGGGTAGGTTTCTAGGAAGTCTTCTTCACATGAAACAGCCAGAATGGCAATCCCGATAAGGCTTAGTATTTTAAAATTTTTCATGGCTATTAGATTTTAACGTTTAGTCCAAAAACGAGTGTTGAAAGTGGGTTGTATCTGTAAATACTTGATCCACCTGTAATCGATGTTGCCGGATTAAATCCTTGTCTCTTACTAGCTAACCAAAGGTTGTCACCAGTAACATATACATCAGCTTGCTGAACTCCTAACTTATTCACGAATGTTTTTGGTACCGTATAGCCAAGACGAACATTGTTTAGGGCAATGAAGTCAGACTTGGTTAAGAAACGAGTTGAAGTAGCGTTTTGCTGAATTTGGTAACGAGCATCTTGTCTTGGGATGTCAGTTACGTCACCAGGCTTCATCCAACGATCACGCATGTCAATGTGGAAGTTGTTAACCCCCGCATAGTTGTTCGCCATAAGGTTTGCATAAGCACTATCATAGGCCCATCCACCTAGTTGGTAGTTGAATAAAGCACTTAATGAAAATGACTTGTAGCTAGCGTTTAATCTGAAAGCACCACGTACGTCAGGAATGATTGTCTTGTCAATAAACTTGTCGGTAGCCTCTGCGTAAACTTCTGTTAAGTCTTGAGCAACTACTGCATCAGGATTATCGTTTAAGTACTGAGTAAGTGAGTTGATGATAACGTCACCGTCAGTATAGTCACCACTTCCATCTTTATCGTCGAAGTTACGTTCCCACTGTGCAGCACCGGTATCACTATTTACACCAGCATAAACTGGAATGTAGTAGTCATAAAGTGAACGACCAACGGTACGAGCATAGCTACCAGAAATATCTAGTTTTTGTTGTTCTCCAGTTGCTGGATCGATTGGCATTGCAGTTAATTCGTTGGTGAACGTTTCGCCGTTAATACCTAGACTTAAGCTGAAGTCATTCTTATTCACTAGATCGAAGTCAAGGTCGAATTCAAGACCTTTGTTTACTAGTTCACCGTCGTTTACAGTGATTAATGCATAACCTACAGAAGGTCCTACTCTACGATCAAAGAACATGTCTGTAGTAGTCTTCTGGTATGCTTCGATAGATCCCGAAACAAATCCACCAACTTCAAATTCGAAACCAGCGTTGAATTGATTTGAACTTTCCCAAGTTAGGTCCTTGTTACCTTTCGTGCTGAAGGCAAGCGAAATGTTGTCAGCAAGGTTGTTAATCGAGAAGATGTTGTAACCTGGGTATAGACCTACACCGCCAGAGTTACCGATAATACCATAACTAGCTTTGAACTTCAAGAAGTCAAACAATTTCGAGTCTGACATAAAGTTCTCTTCACTAAGTACCCAAGCACCACCAACAGAGTAGAAGTTACCCCAACGGTTGTTGATGAATCTCGATGATCCGTCACGGTTGAATGATAGAGTTAAGAAGTACTTACGTGATAAATCAGCAGTTACGTTAGCAATGTAGCTTTCTGTAGCTTCTTCATCAGTGTAACCATTACCAGGGGCGTTAACCACACCGTTTGCGATGTCTGTACCGAAAGGTAAAACAAGCTTAGAGCGCTGTGCTGAAAGGAAATTGAAGTCGTACTGAGTAGCCACGTGAGAAACGAATGCTGAAAGATCTAAATCTCCGAAAGTTTTGTTGTAACGAAGACCTGTTCTGATGGTGTAATTCTTAGTCTCAGAACGAGCACGAGTAATAACACCACCTTGACCTTTTGCAGGGCTATAGAATGGTTCGTTTAGATCGATATCGTCACTCATGAAGTACTGATAAGCAAAGTTGTTCTCAAGAGTAAGACCTTCTGCTAATTGAATACGAGTGTCGTTGTTAAAGTTAACCGAGTTATTGCGGCTTCTATTAATGTTGATCTGTGCGTCAGCAACCCCATTGGTTGCGAAACCGAATCCACGACCGTCCTCTAGACCGTAGTCAAAAAGGTATCCACCGTAAACAGGATCAGGAATTTTATTTCCGTCAGTGTCACGACGATAAAGTGGGTAGATTGGAGGTAAGTTGTCAATCCACCAGAACTGGCTTGAAGATGAAGAGCTTTGACCGTTTTGGTTACTCTCACTTTGCGCGTAGTTCAATGAAGTGTTTACATCGATAAAGTCACCGATTTTGTGTGTTGCCGCTAGACGACCATTTAATCTTTGGTAGTCCGTGTTTGCCGCATAACCTTTATCATCGATAAACCCGATAGAGGTGTAAACAGAAGAGTTTTCGTTAACATTTGAAACCGTTACGTTTACCTCGTTGCGGTTAGCATCTTGAAACGCGAACTCTTCCCAGTTTTCAGGTGTATATCTTCTTGAAACTCCTGAACGAACTTGTCCAGTAGCAGGATCGATAAGGTTAGCTACGTTTACGTTTCCGTCCTCAGTAGTACCTACGTTCCACATGTTGTAAATAGGAGAGATGTCTGAAACACCAGCATTACCTGGGAACTCGAAAAGGTTAGCGTTCGCATAGGCGATAGCTGCTGCTTGGTCACCTTCGTTTTCGATTAAACCTCTTTGGTAAGTACCTTCCCATGCAATTCCGATATATTCTTCGGGAGAGCGGATGGTTTCGTAACGTCCGATACCCTGGTAGTTAGTACCTGATTTAACTTGAACGTTTACGCTGTTACCATTGTCTTTACCTCTTTTGGTAGTAATAACGATTACCCCGTTAGCACCACGCGCACCGTATAGTGAAGTTGCAGAAGCATCTTTAAGAACGGTAACCGACTTAATGTCGTTAGGGTTAATGTCGTTTAAGCTTCCGCCAAAAGGAGCATCATCCACGATGTAAAGTGGAGCTTGGCTACCGTTTACAGATCCAAATCCGCGGATACGAATCGTAGATACGGTACCTGGTTGTCCAGAAGTGTTGAATACACTAACACCAGCTACCTCACCAGCAAGTGCCTGAGATACGTTGGTGAATGATTTTTGAGAGATATTCTCTCCTTCAACCACTTTCGCAGAACCAGCGAATGATTTTTTAGATACCTCACCGAAACCTGTTACAACCACCTCGTCAAGTTGGTTAGAAGGTTGAAGTGAAACATTGATGTTGCTTTGGTTACCCACAGTAACCTCAACAGTTTGGTACCCCACAAAGCTAAATTCTAGAACCGCGTTTGGTCCGACAGAAATAGAGTAGTTACCATCGAAGTCAGAAGCAGTACCATTTCGGGTACCTTTTTCAATAACAGTTGCGCCAGGAAGTGGAATTCCCGATTCGTCTGTTACGCTACCTGACACGGTTTGTTGTGCTACAGCTACCTGAACTGCGAGCAAACACACCAGTAGAAAATTGATGTAGTTTCTCATAACATTTGGTTTTACAATAATTGTTTACGTTTGAGTGAATCCACAAATTTAAAACCTTCAATTGAATTTTTCCACAAAAATCGATCAGATACTAGGTGTTAATTACGGAATAATCGACGAAATCGATCATTCGTTGCGAATTTGATAATTACGCGTTTAATATTGATTTGAGTTTTGTGATTTTGTTAAGAAACTATAGGTGTTCTAAGCGAGGTATTTGAAACAAAAAAGCCGATTTCAATCGAAATCGGCTTTTGTCTGTTTGGCGGTCTGGACGGGACTCGAACCCGCGACCCCCTGCGTGACAGGCAGGTATTCTAACCAACTGAACTACCAGACCAAAACATTTTCGCTCTAAAAGCGGGGGCAAATATAATCTTTTTTACACCTTGTCCAAAAAGGATCAAAAAAAAAGCGATTAAAAATCGCTCTCTTTTTCAAATGCTTTGTAAAGAGGCTTATAAAGCAGCGTCAATAGCCTCTGCGTAAACATTTTTAGGAGCAACTCCTACCTGACGATTAACGATTTCTCCACCTTTAAAAACCAATACGGTAGGAATATTTCTAACGCCGTATTTAGCTGCGAACTGCTGATGGTTGTCTACGTCGACCTTACCCACTACTGCTTTTCCTTCGTATTCAGTAGCAAGTTCATCGATGATGGGTCCTACCATACGACAAGGGCCGCACCATGCTGCCCAAAAGTCAACAACTACTGGCTTGTCTGAATTGAGTACTACCTCTTCAAATGTTGCGTCTGTTATTTCTAGTGCCATAATCTTGAATTAAAATACAAATTTAGGGATTTAAAATGAGTTCAATTAGTATAGTTGATAGGGTATTTTTTGATCGTCGAGGAAGTGAAGTAACTCTTTGGTAATTCCTACTTTTTCCTTTCTGCTCTTTAAAGTGAGTTGAAAGTCTTTGTCGTGAAGCGTAATGTTTACCGGTTTGTTGCCTTTGTGCTCCGTAATTTTTTGTTTTAATAATTCTATGAATTCGGCGTTTACTTCTTCTGCCTTCAAATGAAGATTAATTTTTTTAGATAGATTCTCCATTACATCTTGAAGCAGTCGTACTTCATTGAATTGTAATCTAGGTTCTCCTTTCGTACTACCATCGCCTATAGGGTAGCCTTCTTTTACTAGTAAACGGATGTATAAGAAATTCGGTTCCTTAAAGAAGTGTTCGAATTTTAAAAATTCCTCTGAAAAAACTCTGAATTGATAGGACCCGCTATAATCTTCTAGGGTAAAGGTTCCCCAACGTTTGCCATTTTTTGAAATTCTTGCTTCTGCCGATGTTACCACACCGCCTACGGTTACTTCGCGTCCGACAAAGGGGGCGAGGTCGGTATTAAGGCTTGCTAATTCGTTTTTCGTAAAATGTTGTAGTGTTTTTTTGAAATCATCAAGCGGATGCCCAGTTAAATAAAGTCCAACAACCTCCTTCTCTTTTCTAAGAAGCTCCATAGTTGGCCATGGCTCGCACGGTGGAATCTCGGGCTCGCTAATTTGAGCAACGGGGTCGTCTGCGAATAGACTCACTTGGGAGGCGTTTTCATTTTCTTTAAAACGGGTGGCTGACTTTATAATCTTCTCCAAGTAGTTGATTCCGTCATTGGATTCTTGAAAATATTGACTTCGCAGTGCTCCGAAAGAATCAAAAGCGCCAGCGATAGCAAGATTTTCAAAGGTTCTTTTGTTCGCAGCTCGCAAGTCTATTCGCTTGGCTAATTCGAATACTGAACTGTAGGGCCCAGATTCTTTTCTTTCATCTACAATCGTATCCACTGCACTTTTTCCTACGCCTTTAATCGCACCCATTCCGAAACGAATCGCGTTTTGTGCATTTACTCCAAACTTGTAGAATGACTCATTTACATCGGGCCCTAGAACCTCGATACCCATGCGTTTTGCCTCTTCCATAAAGAGCGTTACCTGCTCTAACTGGTTCATGTTATTAGATAGCACAGCAGCCATGTATTCTGAAGGGTAGTGTGCCTTTAGATAGGCGGTTTGATAAGCGATGTAAGCGTAGCAAGTAGAGTGACTCTTATTGAATGCGTAACTCGCAAATGCCTCCCAATCTTTATAGATCTTTTCTAAAACCTCTTTAGGGTGTCCTTTAGAAATCCCTCCATTGATAAACTTTGGGCGGAGTTCGTCAATAAGATCTTTCTTCTTCTTACCCATTGCCTTTCTGAGAACGTCGGCTTCACCTTTGGTAAAACCTCCAAGCTTCTGTGATAACAGCATCACCTGCTCTTGATAAACCGTAATTCCATAGGTGTTTTCTAGGTACTCCTTCATTTCTGGAAGGTCGTAGGTGATGGGTTCTTTACCGTGCTTTCTGGCGATAAAGCTCGGGATATATTCAAGCGGGCCTGGACGATAAAGAGCGTTCATGGCGATCAAGTCGTCAAAGGAGCTTGGTTTTAGCTCTTTTAAATACTTCTGCATGCCGCGAGATTCGTACTGGAAAATCCCAATCGTTTCTCCTCGTTGAAAAAGCTCGTAGGTTTTGTCGTCTTCGAGAGAAAATTCGTCGGGATTTAGTTGAACTCCGGTTCTTGCTTTTATGATCTTTAACGTGTCCTTAATTAAGGTCAGTGTTTTTAATCCTAAGAAGTCCATTTTCAACAGACCCGCACTCTCTACCACGGAGTTGTCGAATTGGGTGACCCACATCTCTGCATCTTTTGCCGTAGCTACCGGGACAAAGTCGGTAATATCTCCGGGGGTGATAATCACTCCGCAGGCGTGAATTCCTGTATTTCTAACCGTTCCTTCTAATCTTTTTGCGACCTGAAGCGTGTTTCCAAGGTCGTCCTTACTCTGAGAAATTTGTTGAAGTTCAGTTATCTTTTGGGCTTCCTCACTGCGAAAATTTTGTTGTAGCGACTTTGAATCGAGTCCTAAAACCTTTGCCAGTTTGGTCATATCGGGCAGAAGCTTAGCGAGTCGATCTGCCTCATTAAGCGGCAAATCTAAAACCCTAGCGGTGTCTCGAATAGATGACTTACCAGCCATGGTACCGTAGGTTATAATCTGGGCTACTTGATTAGATCCGTATTTTCCAATGACATAATCGATGACCTTCTGTCTTCCCTCATCGTCAAAGTCAATATCAATATCGGGCATGGATACTCGATCTGGATTTAGAAAACGCTCAAAAAGGAGGTCGTATTTAATCGGATCAATATTGGTAATGCCTAAACAGTAGGCCACTGCCGAACCTGCTGCCGACCCTCTTCCGGGGCCCACTGAGACACCCATTTCTCTTGCTTTTCTAATAAAATCCTCTACAATTAAGAAGTATCCAGGATAGCCTGATTGTTCAATAGTGTTCAATTCGAATAGCAAGCGCTCTTCGATTTCTGAGGTTACTTCTCCGTATCGCCCTTTTGCTCCTTCGAAGGTTAGATGTTTGAGGTAAGCATTTTCTCCTCTCTTGCCTCCGTCAATATGATCTTCTGGAGATACAAACTCATGCGGTATGTCGAATTCGGGAAGTAATACATCACGATATAAGACGTAATTTTCTACTTTATCAAGTATGCGAGTGGTGTTTTCAATAGCCTCTGGTAGATCAGCGAATAGCCTTTTCATCTCTTCGCTATCCTTAAAATAGTACTCGCTGTTTGGTAGGCCGTATCGATAACCTCTTCCTCTACCGATCGGAGTCTCTTTCAGTTCCCCTTCCTTGACGCAGAGGAGTATATCTTGTAATTCTTGATCTCCTTTAGACCGATAAAAGTTATTATTAGTCGCAACTAAATGGATTCCATGCTTTTTGGCTAGTGCTACGATTTGATGATTTACTCTGTTTTCTTCTTCTTGATCGTGACGTTCGAGTTGTAAGTAAAAGTCATCCTCAAAATTTTCCTTAAACCATTCTAAGGCCTCTTCAGCTTGTCGTTCACCTATATTCAAGGCTTTAGCAGACACCTCACCTCTCGTGCCTCCCGACAAAATAATTAACCCTTCTTTGTATTCTACGAGTAGTTCTTTGTCAATTCGAGGGATGTAGTAGAACCCTTCAGTATATGCCTTAGAACTGAGTTTGGTCAAGTTGTGATAACCTGTTTTGTTCTTGGCTAGCAGCACAACGGGATAGCCTAGGTCCTTTACCTCTTTATTGTGTCTGTTTTCGACCATTGCCAGCTCACAACCGACGATTCCTTTAATGGGATTTTCTGGGTTTGACTTATTATGGGCAGCAACGGCACTCACAAAGCTGAAAGCTCCCATCATATTACCTGTATCGGTAAGAGCAACCCCTGGCATTTCTAATTCAGCCGCAGTCTCGACAAGCTCAGCAGGCTTCATAGTCGCTTGTAAAATAGAGAACTGTGAATGGTTGTGCAGGTGGGCAAAGGAGAGTTGATTCACCTCCTCAATGTCGATGGTTGTGTTCTGGGGTTCTTCAGGCTCAAAATTTTGTGCGGCTAATTTTTCTGAAGCGGCCTTGAGATTTTTATGCTTAAGGCCTACAGCCTGAATCGGATTGGGGTTCGCAACTTTAAAATCTTGAAGAACTTCTTCTGAAACTCCTAAAGAGGTAGCGTCAAATTCACCGATTCGAACCAGTTCAAAAAAGCATCGAGCGGTTGCCTCTACGTCTGCGCTAGCATTATGCGCTTCGGCAAATTCCGCTCCAAATAGTTTACGGTGCAACTCTGAAAGGGTGGGTAATTTAAATCTTCCACCACGTCCACCGGGTAGTTGGCAAAAATTAGCAGTTTGTTCGGTGCAAGTATCGAGCACCTTTTTATCAAGAAGTGCAGTAGCTACCCCCACGCGGTAGAATTCTGCTCCCATGATATTAAGGTCAAAATCAATATTCTGTCCTACGACGAAGTCGGTTTTAAGAATAACCTCCTCAAAAGCCTGAAGAACTTCGTGCAGTTCGTGTCCTTCTTTTATGGCGAGAGCCGTCGAGATGCCGTGCACTCTTTCTGACTGAAAAGGGATATCAAAACCATCCGGTTTGATTAGGAAGTCTTTTTGATCAATCAGCGCTCCCTCATGATCGTGAAGCTGCCAAGATAATTGAACTGCTCTCGGCCAATTCTCTGAGTCACTAACCGGGGCTTTGTAGTTTTTAGGTAGGCCGGTAGTCTCGGTATCAAAAATGAGGTATAACATCGAGTGAACTAACTTTTAGAACCCCTAAAAATAGCATAATAATGAGGCTTGGATAACTAAACATTTCGATTATCTTTGCACGACTTTTAAACAATGTATTAATAACCGAGGTCGAGAACCTTAAAAATTTAATGTGATATGCCTGTAAGAATTAGATTACAACGCCATGGTAAAAAAGGAAAACCCTTCTATTGGGTAGTTGCTGCCGATTCAAGATCGAAACGTGATGGTAAATTCCTTGAAAAACTTGGTATCTACAATCCAAACACAAATCCTGCAACTGTTGAAATCGATGTTGATTCAGCGGTAAAATGGTTACAGAATGGTGCTCAACCAACTGACACAGCGCGTACACTGCTTTCAAGAAAGGGAGCCCTTCTTAAGCACCACCTAGTTAAGGGTGTGGCTAAAGGAGCCCTTACTGAGGAGCAAGTGGAAGAGCGTTTTGCAGCATGGTTATCTGAGAAAGATGCGTCAAATACTGCTGAAATCTCTGCACTAAATAAAGAAAAGGAAGCTGCGAAGGCGAAAGCTCTTGAGGCTGAGAAAGAAGCTAACGAGAAGCGTGCTGCTGAGATTGCTGCTGCTAACGCTCCTGAGCCTGAAGTAGTTGAGGAGGCTGCAGAGGAAGTTGCTGAAGAAGTATCTGAGGCTCCTGTTGCTGAAGAAGCTGCTACTGAAGAAGCTGTTACTGAAGAAGCTCCAGCAGAAGAGTCTTCTGAAGATGAGAAACCAGCTGAATAATTGACGGTATGCGACTCGAGTCCTGCTACCAACTAGGACATATCGCATCAAAATTTAGCTTCAAGGGTGAGGTGCTTCTAAAACTAGACACCGATTATCCCGGTGAATATCTTGAAATGGAATCAGTTTTTGTTCAATTAGAACATGAATTGGTTCCATTTTTTATTGAGCGTTCCCGTTGGCACAATGGGTCCCTCAGAGTGAAGTTTGAAGGAGTTGATTCTGAACTTCAAGCTACTGCACTTATTGGAAAATCGATTTATCGTCCGCTAGACGAACTTCCTGAATTAGAAGAGGGACAGTACTATTATCACGAACTCATCGGGTTTGAAGTTATTGATACTTCTTTTGGTCAGATCGGAGAATTAGTTGGGGTGAATGACAGTTCCACTCAAGCCATTTTTATTATCGATCATAATGGGAAAGAAGTCTTTTTGCCAGCGGTAGACGAAATCATCAATACGATAGATAAAGGCCAAAGACGTATCTTGGTATCAGCGCCAAATGGCCTGATTGAACTTTATTTAGAGCCCTGAGGGTGTTTAGATTTAAACAATTTTCGATAGACGATACTAATGTTGCGATGAAAATCGGGACTGATGGTGTTTTGATCGGTGCTTGGTCTTCTGCACCTGATCCTAAAAAAATCTTGGACGTTGGTTGTGGTACTGGGCTAATAGCTCTTCAATTAGCTCAGCGTTTTTCTTCAAGTCAAATTAAGGCTGTAGATATTGATGAGCGAGCCTGTGAGGCTGCTCAAATGAATTTTCGTAATTCTCCCTGGTCAGAGCGGCTAGAGGTAGTCAAGGGTGATTTTTCAGATCCGTCATCGATCGTTGACGCTGACTTTGATTTAATTGTTTCGAACCCACCATATTTTCAAGGAGCTGAGACCTTAGAAGATGCTAGATCGCTCGCTAGAAATTCGAATCATTTACCCTTGCAGTTACTCATTCAGTCTTCATACCGTCTATTGAAGGCCGATGGATTATTTTCTTTAATTCTCCCTTCAGATCGATTTTCTGAAGCACAAAAGGTTGCTTTGGAGATAGGCTTTAAGATTCGAAGGTATTGTCTAGTCAAGGGTCGCTCAGATTTACCAGTAAAGCGGGCGATGTTAGAGCTTCAAAAAACCACCACCGCTATTGTAGCTGAGCGTGAAGAATTAGTGATCGAGATTGAAAGACATCTTTATACTGAAGAGTATCGTCATCTTACAGCACCGTTTTATTTGAATTTTTAGAAAGAAGTGTTAGTTACGTATTCGCAGCGCTCCTTTCTTTTTACTTCAATACTTCTGAACCCGAATTCTGTACAGACTAATCCTTCGATGAAGTAAATTCCTTTGGATAGTACGGGATACTTTTGAGCTACTTCAGGAAATGAAGTGGTGTCAAAAACGTCACTATTGACATCTAAGTAGGTGGCGAATTGCATGATCTTTCCGTTCTTTGTTCTAGTATTTTTCACTGTAACCAGATACCCTAGTATTCGCACTGCCTTTCGATCGTAATGCTCCAGTTGGTCTGCGGTAACCCCTTGAATCGGATTTTTTAAAAGTTCAAAAGTCATTGAAAGGGGAAATCCTAAAAGCTCCCAAAGTTCATAGGTTCTCTCAACTGCTGATTCTTTGAGGTGTGTCAGGCTAACTCCCTTTTGCTCTGATGCGAAAAGTTTGGGTTGAAAGTTTCTTTGTCTACTATTTTTTAAACCTAGCGCTTGCCATAACAGGGAGTGCTTATTTTCATTGGTGAAGCTGAAGGCTCCAGCTCGTATCAGAAGTTCTATCTGTGAACTACCTATGGGTACTCGATCAATAAAGTCAAATAGACTTTTGAACTCCCCTCGAGTTCTCGCCTCTACTATTTTTATAGTGCTTCGTTCCTCTAATTCTTTAAGAACTATAAAGCCTAGGTATAACTCGTTTTTGATGATCGTGTGTTGAATATGACTCTTATTAATACAAGGGGTGTGCACTCTTGCACCTAGTCTAACCGCTTCTTTGAGATAGAATTCTATCGCGTAGAATCCTCCTCCATTATTGATTACAGCCGTTAGATATTCGAGCGGGTAGTAGGCCCTAAGAAATAGACTTTGATAACTCTCAACAGCATAAGAAGCGGAGTGGCCCTTGGCAAAGGCGTAGCCAGCGAAACTTTCGATTTGTCTCCATACTTCACTCACTTCTTCTTCGCGATATCCTTTTTGATTGCCATTTTCGAAGAATTGAGCCTTGATACGATCAAATTCAGCCTTTGATCTTGATTTACCACTCATCCCTCTGCGTAGTACATCGGCCTCAGCAAGGCTCAACCCTCCGTAGTAGTGTGCGACTTTGATAACATCTTCCTGATAAACCATGACTCCATAGGTCTCGGGCATAATGTTTAGAAGTACGGGGTTGGCTCTTTGATGTACTTTTTCAGGATTTTGATGCCTAAGGATGTATTCATTCATCATTCCGCTTTGAGAAACTCCGGGTCTAATAATCGAGCTAGCAGCAACAAGACTTAAGTAATCGCTTACTTTAAGTTTTTGCAAAAGCATTCGCATAGCGGGAGATTCAATGTAGAAGCAACCCATGCAATCTCCACGGGCTAATAGTTCATTGATAGTAGTGTCATTTTTAAAGGTCTCGATTTGATGAATGTCTACCTGTTTATTTTGATTCTGCTCGATGAGTTTTAGGGCATCAGCAATTTTTGATAGCCCTCGTTGAGACAGGATGTCGAATTTGTGAAGCCTAGCGTCTTCAGCGATGTGCATATCAAGATGTATGGTTCGAAATCCTTTGGGTGGAAAAAAGGTAGTGGCATAATAGTGTATAGGCTTCTCGGTAATAAGCATTCCTCCGGCATGTATGCTAAAGTGATTGGGTAAGCCTTCAATAAACTGAGCATAGTGCAATACTAGTCTCTGCAGCTCATCACTCTCCTTGTTGCGACCTAGAGGTTTTGTATTAGCTACTAGTGCATCAATTTCTTCCTTAGAGAGTCCAAACACTTTCCCGATTTCTCTGATTACTGCTCTTTTTTGAAAGGTTACATACGCGCCCAGTAAACACACATTTGGATACCTCTCAAATAAATATTGAATCA
>Ga0209138_1001148_pt1 | contig 23365 bp, 26 predicted proteins | sample SaaInl3SG_22_DNA_FD_184645 | JGI IMG/M metagenome (GOLD analysis project Ga0209138, IMG submission 184645) | Marine microbial communities from expanding oxygen minimum zones in the Saanich Inlet - ESP_153SG_22_DNA (SPAdes) (version 2) | ecosystem: Environmental > Aquatic > Marine > Intertidal...
GATTCTTAGTTTACTAGTAGCAATATGTATTGGAAGTATTTCTTTCGCTTTATCAGATACTATTGGTAATTATATTGCAGGTTTTTGGGTTTGGGAATTTGGTAAAACTACCGTAGAAACAATTAGTACTGTTTTTGGAGGATTGTTAATTCTAACACTAGGTTTTATAACGTTTAAACATATTATCTTGGCTTTGTCAGCTCCTTTCATGGGGCCAATTTCTAAGAAAATAGAAGATGATTATATCAAAGGAACTTCTGAAACAAAAGTATCTTCATCTCTAGAATTGTTAGTGAGAGGAATAAGAATTAGTGTCAGAAACTTAATGAGAGAATTAATTCTTACAATTCCAATATTACTGATAGGCTTAATACCAGTCATAGGTTTGTTTTCAACCGTTTTATTATTTTTAATGCAGGCTTATTTTGCGGGTTTTGGAAATATGGATTATACTTTAGAACGTCATTTTAGTTACAAAGAAAGCGTGCTATTTGTAAAAAGAAATCGAGGAATTGCAACTGGAAACGGAATTGTCTTTATGCTATTTTTATTGATTCCTTTTATAGGAGTCATTTTAGTATTACCATTTTCGGTAACAGCAGCCACCCTAGAAACTATAAAATTAATTGAAGAAAAAAAGTAACAAATATTAAAAAGATACTGAAACAAGTTCAGAAAATATGAAAGATCAATTTTATCAATATATAGAGAATTTACAAGATACAATTACATCTACATTAGAAAAAGTAGATGGTAAAGCAACATTTCAAGAAGATCTTTGGCAACGAAAAGAAGGTGGTGGAGGCAGAACTCGTGTCATTGAAAACGGTGCCATTTTTGAAAAAGGAGGTGTGAATATTTCTGCAGTTCATGGAGAATTACCAGAACCACTTCGCAAGCAATTTGGGGTAGAAAGTGGAGACTTTTTTGCTTGCGGATTAAGTTTAGTGTTACACCCTAAAAACCCAATGATTCCTACAGTACATGCAAATTGGCGTTATTTTGAAATGTACGATGGAGATGGAAATATTATTACTCAGTGGTTTGGTGGCGGTCAAGATTTAACGCCCTATTATTTATATGAAGAAGATGCAGTTCATTTTCATACGGTTTGTAAAAAAGCCTGTGATCAACATCATCCTGAGTTTTATCCAACATTTAAAAAGACATGTGATGAATATTTTTGGAATGCTCACAGAGATGAAGCTAGAGGAATTGGAGGTTTGTTTTTTGATTATTTAAAAGCAACACCAGAATTTACGATTCAAGACCGATATAATTTTGTCACAGAAGTTGGCAATAGCTTTTTAGAAAGTTATGTGCCAATAGTTGAAAAAAGAAGAGGATTAACGTATACCCAGCAAAACAAAGATTGGCAGGAGGTAAGAAGAGGAAGGTATGTTGAGTTCAATCTAGTTCATGATAGAGGAACCTTGTTTGGATTAAAAACAAACGGTCGAATAGAAAGTATTTTAATGAGTCTGCCGCCAGTTGTTCAATGGAAATACAATCATCATCCTGAAGAAAACTCTGAAGAATCTAAGTTGATTGATGTTTTAATGCAGCCAAAAGAGTGGGTTAAGTGATTTATAGAATCATTAATATAAAACTGTAAAACAACAACTTCAATACGAAAAATTCATTTTAATTGATTTTATTTGAGAATAATTTAAAATAGACTCTTTTTATAAAGAATTTTTCATCATAATAAAATAACAAAATATCACACCTTTTTCGTATTTTTGCGTTCTCAAAACCGAATAATAATGGCTAGATTCGAATTAAAATTGCCGAAGATGGGTGAAAGTGTTGCAGAAGCAACCATTACCGCTTGGTTAAAAAAAGTAGGAGATACTGTAGAATTAGATGAAGCAATTGTAGAAATTGCTACAGATAAAGTAGATTCTGAAGTTCCTAGTGAAGTAGAAGGAACCCTTGTTGAAATTTTATTTGAAAAAGATACTGTAGTAGAAGTTGGTCAGACAATAGCTGTAATTGAAACAGATGGTGGAGATTTTGTAGCTACTGAACCAGCACCTAAAGTACAAGTAGCTCCTCAAGAAGTTGCTCAAGTAGAAAAAACGGTAGAAGCAGCCATAGAAATTACGAATACACCAATTTCTAAAAATTCTGATTCCGGAAAATTCTTTTCGCCACTAGTAAGAAAGATTGCTGAGACTGAAGGGGTTTCTATGCAAGAATTAGAAAAATTAGCAGGATCGGGTAAAGATGGAAGAGTTACAAAAGATGATATTCTTTCTTATGTAGAAAATAGAACTGCTGCACCAATAGTAGAGCAGCCAAAAGTTATTCAAGCAAAACCAGTAGCAAAAGAAGTTGCAAAACCTGCTCCAGTTTCTGTAAATGGTGGAGACGAAATCATTGAAATGACTCGTATGGGTAAATTGGTTTCTAAACACATGGTAGATTCTGTTCAGACTTCTGCACATGTACAATCGTTTATTGAAATTGATGTTACGAATATTGTAAAATGGAGAGGAAAAGTAAAAGATGTATTTTTTGCTAGAGAAGGAGAGAAGTTGACGTTTACGCCAATTTTAATGCATGCTGTAGCAACGACTATTAAGAAATATCCAATGATAAATATTGCTGTTCAAGGCGATTCAATTATCAAAAAGAAAAATATTAATTTAGGAATGGCTGCGGCACTACCTGATGGAAACTTAATTGTACCAGTCATCAAAAACGCTGATCAATTGAATTTGGTTGGAATGACTAAGCAGGTGAATGATCTAGCTAACAGAGCAAGAAACAATCAGTTAAAGCCAGATGAAATTCAAGGAGGAACTTATACTGTGACGAATGTAGGAAGTTTTGGTTCTGTAATGGGAACACCGATCATAAATCAGCCACAAGTTGCAATTTTAGCTTTAGGAGCTATTCGTAAAGTTCCTGCTGTGATTGAAACCTCAGAAGGAGATTTTATCGGAATCAGACAGAAAATGTTTGTATCACACTCTTATGATCATAGAGTAGTCAACGGAGCTTTAGGTGGAATGTTTATCAAAACTTTAAAAGAAACTTTAGAAGCCTGGGATTTAAATCAAGACTTTTAGAAATAGATATATTGATATCAATAAAAAAACCTCTAAAATTCTAGAGGTTTTTTTATTTTTTATAAGCTTGATGGTAACATTATGCTAACATCGTAACAGGATTCTCAATATAAGATCTTACGGTTTGTAAGAATTGAGCACCTGTTGCGCCATCAACTGTTCTGTGATCACAAGCTAATGTGACTTTCATCGTATTTCCAACAAGAATTTGTCCGTCTTTTACTACTGGTTTTTGCTCAATAGCTCCTACTGATAAAATGGCAGAATTCGGTTGATTAATAATAGAGGTAAATTCTTGAATTCCGAACATCCCTAAGTTAGAAATTGTAAATGTACTTCCTTCCATTTCGTTAGGAGCAATCTTTTTATTTCTAGCTTTTCCTGCTAAATCACGAACATTACCACCAATTTGAGTCAAGCTCATTTGATCTGTAAATTTTAATACAGGCACTAATAATCCATCATCAACAGCAACAGCAACCCCAACATGAATGTGTTGATTGTACCTAGTTGTATCTCCATTCCAAGAAGTATTTACTTGTGGATGCTTTTTTAATGCCATTGCACATGCTTTTACCACCATATCATTAAATGACACTTTAGTTTCTGGTAATGAATTAATTGTCTTACGAGAAGCAATTGCATTGTCCATATCTAACTCAATCGTTAGATAGTAATGAGGAGCCGTAAATTTAGATTCACCTAGACGTTTTGCAATTACCTTGCGCATTTGAGAGTTTTTCACTTCTTCAGAACCTTCTTCACCAGCTGGAGCAAATGTTGCTACTAGAGTAGAAGTTTGTTGCGGTTGTGCAGGAGCAGACACACTAGCAGCGGCTGGAGTGTAACTCTCTACATCTTTCTTTACAATTCTTCCATTTTCTCCAGAACCTTTTAGATCTGCTAAATTGATTCCTTTGTCTTTTGCAATTTTCTTAGCTAGAGGAGAAGCAAAAATTCTTCCTCCAGTTGTATTTGTAGTTCCTTCAGTTTCGTTTGTTGTTGAAGTATTATCAGGAGCTACTGTTTTTTCTTGTGCTGAAGTTTCTTTTTTTACATCAGAATCACCAGAAGATAAAGTACCGTTATTGTGTGCATCAACAATTCCAGAAACATCAGTTCCTTCAGGGCCAATGATTGCTAGTAAACTATCAACTTTTGCACTTTCTCCTTCACCAACCCCAACAAATAATAAAACACCTTCATAGAAAGATTCAAATTCCATGGTAGCTTTATCAGTTTCAATTTCAGCAAGAATATCTCCTTCTTCAACTTTATCTCCAACATTTTTTAACCAAGAAGCAACGGTTCCTTCTTCCATGGTATCACTTAATCTTGGCATTGCTATTACTTCAACTCCTTTTGGAATTGTTGTTGCAGCATTGCTGGATTCTTTAGCTGGTTCTTCGGTTTTAAATGGTTCTTCGGCTTTTGTTTCATCTTTAGTTGACTCAGAACCATTTAAAATTCCTGAAATATCTTCACCTTCTTCACCAATAATTGCTAAAAGCGCATCTACTGGAGATGTTTCACCTTCCTGAACACCAATATGTAATAAGGTTCCTTCGTTGAAGGATTCAAATTCCATAGTTGCTTTATCAGTTTCAATTTCAGCAAGAATATCTCCTTCCTCAACTTTATCTCCAACTTTTTTTAGCCATGTTGCTACTACACCTTCTTCCATGGTGTCACTTAAGCGAGGCATGTTTACTATTATTGCCATATTTTATTTGATAAAAGGATAATCTTCTTGTTCGTATACAACATCATATAATTGACTAAGTTCTGGATAAGGAGATTCTTCTGCGAATTTCTCACACTCTTTAACCATGTCTTTTACTTCTTGATTGATTTTTTCAATCTCTTCATCACTTGCATATTTTTTATCTTTGATGATGTCTAATACTTGAGTGATTGGATCTATTTTTTTGTATTCTGCTACTTCGTCTTTAGTTCTGTAGTGTTGCGCATCAGACATTGAATGACCTCTGTAACGATACGTTTTCATTTCTAAGAAAGTAGGCCCTTCTCCACGTCTAGCTCTTTGGATAGCTTCATCTACAGCTTCTGCTACTTTTACAGGATTCATACCATCTACTGGCCCACAAGGCATTTCATAACCTAAACCAAGTTTCCAAATATCTGTATGGTTTGCAGTTCTTTCTACAGATGTTCCCATCGCATAACCATTGTTTTCTACGATAAAAACAACAGGCAACTTCCATAACATAGCCATATTAAAAGCTTCATGTAAAGAACCTTGTCTTGCAGCTCCGTCACCAAAACAAGTTAATGTTACAGCATCATTTCCTTTGTATTTATCTCCAAATGCTAATCCTGCTCCTAAAGGAATTTGTCCACCTACAATACCATGACCTCCATAAAAACGAAACTCTTTTGAAAAGATATGCATAGAACCTCCCATACCTTTAGAAGTCCCGGTTACTTTCCCATACAATTCTGCCATCACCTTTTTAGGATCTTCACCCATACCAATAGGTTGAACATGATTTCTGTAGGCAGTAATCATCTTGTCTTTTGTTAAATCCATTGCATGAAGTGCTCCGGCTAAAACAGCTTCCTGACCATTATATAAGTGTAAGAAACCTCTTACTTTTTGTTGGATATAAACTGAAGCTAATTTATCTTCAAATTTTCTCCAAAATAACATGTCTTTATACCAATTAAGATAGGTTTGCTTGGTGACTTTTTTCATTCTTTTTTGTTGTTTGTTTTCGAATTAGAAATCTTGCTAAAATGGCAGTTTCTTATTACAAAAATAAATCATTTAAGTAGAATAAAAAAAGTAGTAGGAATTAAATTAATTACAACGTTTTCGCTTGGTGTAATTATTTATCTTTTGCTATAAGGATAGTGGCTTTAGCACCTGTTGCTAGGTTCCATTCGTTCGATGATATAACGTTTCCGGAATCATCAAAAACTTTAAAACCTGCTGTATTTGGACCAGAAGTCCCTTGATTTAAAGCAATAAATGCAATTTTATTAAGACCTACTTGTAATGGTAAATCAAACGCTTGATAAGCTCTTTTAAGCGTAATGTTTCTTATTACTGGAATATCATTAATCATGATGGTAACCCGATCACCATCTGGATATTGAAAGTCTCTACAGATGATTCTAACTGATTTAGATTGCGTTCTAAAACTTCCTAGATCTTGATCTATAACTGGGTACGGAGCATTTATTTTTTTCCAAGATTTTAAAAAACGCTCTTCAGAAATTTTAGCAGCTGTGAGAATTCCTTTGTTTTTTAAATCTTCTTCTTTTTTCTTTTTGGCATCGGCTTCTTTCTTTTTGGCATATGCTTTTTTAAACCCATTTTCATTATCATTTTTTAATGACTTTGGTTTTTTTATTTCTTTAGAAGAAGGTAAGGCTAAGATTACTTTTTTCTCCTTTTTTTTATCAGAATCAACAAGAGTATCCTTTTGGCTAAAAGCTGAAAAAGACATTAGAATTATTAAGAAAAAGATGCTCTTAGTAAGTTTCAAAATATTCAATTGTTTCACATATATACATTACAAATATAATGCCGATATGATACCTTGTCGTTTAGATTTTGTTAAAACTTACTTATTTAATTAAAAAATTGAAGTAAGTGTTTGGATAAGGTTCTTCTTTTAAAGTAAAATGCCACCATTCTTTTGTATAAGGAATAAATCCTGCTTCTAACATTAAATTGCGAAGTAAAAGGCGATTAGAACGTTGATTTTTAGAGAGGTTTTTGTAAAATGGGTGAGAGGCTTCTCCAAAAAAATCATAAGAACTTCCCATGTCTAATTCTTTTTTTGTACTGAGATCAATGATAGTTAAATCTACGGTGCTTCCTCTAGTATGGCCAGATTTAAAGGCAATATAATCTAAAGCAAAAAGATCTTTCTTTTTGACATCTGGATAGTATGATTTTTTCATCAAAGTATCATTCACCAATTTAGCCCAGCGCACAAAATGATCTACTGCTTGTTGTGGTCTGTAGGCATCAAAAATTTTAAGACTTAATCCAAATGAGACTAACTTAGATTGTACTTTTTTTAGAGCTTCTGCAGCTGGTGTCGATATAATTACTTTCTTTTTTTGATAACCATCAATAGGTTTTCCTATAAAATTATTTGAAGTAATATAACGTAAATCAGATTCAATGGTTGCATCAATTTCAGACATATAGGAAAATCCTTTTTTAAGTGTTTGACAACTGAGGTTATAGCTAATAATAAGAATGAAAAAAATAATATATTGTTTCATGACCTAAAAGTATTGAAAATATTTAATTTTGTTCTCTTATGGAAGCACTAACATTAACTACACCAGCATTATTATTTTCAGCAATTTCTTTAATCATGTTGGCTTACACCAACCGATTTCTTTCTTATGCTGCTGTTATTAGGAACTTACACGATATTTATTTAGATAAACAAGATGAGTCATTACTCAGACAAATTAAGAATTTAAAACTTAGATTAACCTTAACTCGTTGGATGCAAATTTTCGGAATTGGAAGTTTATTGTTATGTGTGCTAACCATGTTTTTGATTTACATTCAATATCAAATTATAGCAGTTTGGATGTTTGGGATCGCACTTATCTTGCTCATAATTTCTCTTACTTTGTTGATTAGAGAAATACAAATTTCTTCAGAAGCTTTGGAGCATCATCTTGCAGATATTGAAGAACATTTGAAAAAAAAGTAAGAGCCGTTTCTTTCGAAACGACGTCTTACCAAGTAAACTAATAAAACCAAGTATTAGTACTAAATATTAGAGTTAGCTATTCTAATATGTTTATTTTATTGAATTGTTTTTGCATAAGCTTCAAAATATGCATTGTCTATTTCCAATATTTTATCATGTAAACTTTTCTCAGAGAAAGTAACTTCTGTTTTTTTGATTTACATTGATTTCTTTGGTATTTATGACCATTGATAATGCAAAAGTTGAAAGTCCTATAAATATTTTAAAAACGAAACTACTTCTAAATATTTCTAATAATGTATTCATTTTAATATGGTTGGTTGGTTGTTGATTTGGTTGATTATCTAGCTGATATTCCTCCTCCTGAAGAAGTTTTCTTATCGACGCTTTTAGGATTTCCTTTGTATCTAATATCTCCACCGCTACTTGCTTTTGCATTCAGAGACTCTGAAGCAAAAACGCCTATGTCTGCACCGCTACTTACTCTTGCAGTAACTTTTTTAGACTCTAAACTATATGCTTTAATTGAACTACCACTAGAAGCGCTTGTTTCATGAGTATTTGCAGTTCCAATAATTCTTAAATCAGATCCACTACTAGAACTTGAAACTACATAATTTGCTTCGACTTCTATTCTTAAGTCAGCTCCGCTACTTGTACTAACTTCAAAATCATTTACTTTTAAGGTGTTTTCAGAAATAACATCACTTCCACTAGTGGCCGTTAATTCTTCTAAAGATGTTACCGTTAAGTACACTTTTTTAGCTTTCGCTCTCCAGATATTTTTTTCTGTATAAATTTTCAATTTTCCACCGACAACTTCTGTGATGATAATATCGTGTAAGTTTTCATCAGCTTCAACTGTTAATGAAGTTTTGCTTCCTTGTTTGATATATAAGTCAATTCCGCTACTTACTTTTACTTTAGAAAAGTCTTCATTAACTTGTCTTTTTTCAGAAATGACATTTCTGTCTCCTTCTACTCGGTTTAGCATATCTATGTTACATGAAGTAGATATAGTTGCTAAGAATAATACGATTGATAATTTGATGATTGTTGTTTTCATTGTTATGAGTTTTAATGGTACAAATGTCTTTATATAGACGTTGTATTTATAATTTAGGTTACCCAACTGTTTAAATTTTATGATAAATTGTTGTTTAGTCGTCTAAATTTCCTTCATCAACTTCTTCTATTTTTTCGATACAATCGGTGCAGTCTAATCCTTCGTTCGTCATTATAAAATGATGATTTGCCATATCACTATCATACATTCCGTCTAGATCATAAATAGCATATAAGAAGTTTCTGGTAGTATTATCAAAATAAATAACTTTATTCTCAGGAAGATAGACTGTTACATAGACTGTTTCATCACTAAATCGATGTTTTAGTTTCGACAAGAAAAAAGCGTTTAAGGTTAAATCATTTCCTTCAAGGGTGTAATTATATTCTATGTTTTCAGCATTTTCTTTTGCATGCTTTGTATTTCTACCTTCTGAAACTTTTCTGACTTTTATTGAAATTGCATCAGAGTTGCTTTTTTCTACATCAACTTTAATATAGTTTGAATATGCTTTTTTAATGCCATTATCTGTTACAATTTCTCTACTGGTACTTCTTCTTAAATTACTTCTATAAAAAAGAGCATCGTCATTAATCATTTTTAAATTTAATGTATCCGTATTTTGCAAAGTGAGTTCTGAGGTTTCTATTTTATTACCATCATAAGCTTTGGATGTTCCAATTTCTAAACCTGCAAAAATTAATAGAAATAAAGCTACAATCCAGATTCCTAAAAGCGTAAAAGAGGTTGTTTTGCTAAACTGTTTTACATTGTTTGATAGAATTCTAAGTCCAAGCACAAATAGTATTAAGAAAGGGAATCCAATTAAAACTAAGAGTGCAATTGCTAATATCCAATACGGTATTAAAGAATCATAAATAAAAGTTGGGAAATTGATAAATTCATCTCCATATCCTAAGATTTCAAAACTTCCTACAGAGAATAAAGCGATGATAAGCGATACTAACACAACAGCAGATGTAATAATTATAATGACTCCAATAAACTTACCAATGACATTAAAAAATGCAACGATAATTTTACCTAAAGTATCTAAGAAATCTTGAAAACCAGATTTTGCTTTCTTTCCGTTTTTTTGAAATCCATCATTTACTTTTTTTTTGACATTATTAGCACCATCTTCAATGGTTTCTTTCATTGAGTTAAACTCTTGACGAATTTTTTTTTCAATGTTGTCAATAGTTACTTTTTCACCTTCCATTTGCAATTTATCAGCAGTGGTTTTAGCTTCTGGAGTTACAATCCATAAAACGATGTATCCAATAATTCCAATTCCAGTAAAAACAGTAGTTAATATAAATGCAATTCTAATCCAAACGACATCTACATCAAAATAATGAGCAATACCAGAAGCAACACCGCTAATAAACCTGTCATCACTATCTCTAAATAATTTTTTAGAGGTATTGGTTCTTCTTTGATAGGTAGATTTAGTTTCTGCATAACCTTCTTCATTTTCTGCATAATCTTCAGGTTCACCCATTATTTTTATGATATCATTGATATCTTGTTCATTAACTACCTGGCGAGCATCTGTTATTTTTTCAGATAATAACTCGCTAATACGAGTTTCTATATCAGAAATAATTTCGTTTTTTCCTTGCGGATCATCACTAAGTGATCTAGAAATCGCATCTAAATACCTTCTTAGTTTTTGATAGGCAGTCTCATCGATATGGAAAAAATATCCTCCTAAATTTATATTGATTGTCTTATTCATCTTTCGTTGATTTTTTGCTCGTTACTTGGTTTACAGCATTAATTAAATTGCTCCATGTTTTGTTTAATTCTTTTAAAAACATTCCTCCGTTTTCTGTTAAAACGTAATATTTTCTCGGTGGCCCTGAGGTAGATTCTTCCCATCTATATGACAAAAGTCCGGCGTTTTTTAAACGCGTTAGTAATGGATATATGGTACCTTCTACCACAATCATTTCTGCACTTTTTAGCGTCGAAAGAATTTCTGAAGTATATGCATCCCCATGCTGTAAAATGGATAAGATGCAGTACTCTAGCACTCCTTTTCGCATTTGTGCTTTTGTGTTTTCTATCTTCATGTGGTTTGTTATTTTATAAATTTTATAGTAAAAGGATATTTATAATCCTCTCCTTTATTTGCTTTGATAGCAGCCAAAACAATCAATGCAACTTTTATAATTCCTATAATTCCAACCAAGGATGTAAATCCAATGAGGCCAAATAAATTATCGATACCAAAATCATAGTCAAAATGAAAATTATGACTCCAATTATTTCCATGACGGCTGAAGAAACTTCCAATAAAAAAAGGAATGACAACAATACTAGCCAAAATCATATATAAACTATAACTGATATTAAAATTGACAGCTTCTTTTCCTTGTTGATCTAAAAATGTGCTTCTATCTTTTAAAGTCTGCCAAATAATGAGTGGTGTTATAATACTTCCAAATGGAAATAAATATCCAGCAAAAGCAGATATGTGTATTAAAAATGCGTTGGTGTTTTCTTTGTTTTGTGTCATGATTATTATTCTATATAATACTTTCTTATGCAAATATATTTCTTAAAGAAGGTATTATGCAATACATAGTACTATAATTAACATTTTTTTAACATTATTCTTTTCTTAATATAGGTGAAGATTTATTGTTATATTGCAATATAATTTGTTATAATATGAAGATTACGCCTAGTAAAATCAATAGTTTTATGTTGTTTAAGTTGCCTCTTGCATATCTTGGCGGCGTGCGTGCAGTTTCTTTTGATGAAAAATTAGCAATTGTAAAAATTAAACATAGGTGGATTAATCAAAATCCTTTTAAATCGATGTTTTGGGCTGCTCAAGGAATGGCAGCAGAATTATCTACAGGTGTTTTAGTCATGAAAGGAATAGAAAATTCAGGCAAAAATGTTTCCATGTTGGTTACTCATCAAAATGGGAGTTTTACAAAAAAAGCAACAGGTAAAATTAGATTCGAATGTCATGATGGTGATTTAGTTGCTAAAGCAATCAAAATGTCTTCAACATCAGGTGAAGGAAAAGTTATTACAATGAAATCTGAAGGATTTAATTCTGAAGGAATATCGGTTTGTGCTTTTGAGTTTGAATGGAGCTTAAAAGTTAAAAAATAATAGATTTAATTTTCAGTTTCCTTAATTGTTTTAATAAAAGAGGCTAGTTTTTGACCGTATAAAGATTTCTTTACTTTATCTGTCATTGTATTATGAATACTATCCAAATATTTCACATTAGCATTTACCAATTCAGTTAATGTTATATAAGCAGCAGCTTCACTATCAGGGTGATTTAGGGCAAAGTTTATAGTGTAAATATATTTTTTACGAATTTGGTTTTCAGATTGATTTCTTAAAGATTTAGATTTTTTTATATCACCATCTTTTTGAGCCTGTAAGTTCTCGGCTAAAAGGTCTAATTGTTTTCCTTGAAATCTACTAGCCATTTTACTATAATCATCAAATATTACTTGATTTTTTGAGCCTTCTATTTCTGGGTTAACACCAAATTTATCAACCTTGTCATTAATTGTAATAGTGCCCTCTTCACCAAAGAAAGAGATTCTATTTTGTGTATTGTTGTCATCTAGAATTAGGTAGTACATTTCAGGAGACTCAATATTATCTGTTAATGTGAAAAGATCATTCCCCAATAAAGCAATAGAATCTACAGATACGATAGCTGTATCTTTCATTTTTTGTAAGTATAGGGTTCCTTTTTTCAGCCCTTTTATTTGCCCTTGTATAATCATATTTCCTAGTTCTTTTTCTTTAGAACATGCTACAATTATTAACAATAAAAACACCACCAATACTTTTTTCATAATCTCTAAAACTTTAGGCTGCAAATATGCAGATTTCTATTTACATAGGAGCGGCTAATTCTAACAAAATAGTACATCCAATGGCAGCAATTGTACCAATAGCATACCCAAAAACAGCTAATAAAACTCCAACGGTTGCTAAGGATGGATGAAAAGCTTGTGCAACAATAGGAGCAGAGGCTGCACCACCAACATTGGCTTGACTACCGACGGCTAAAAAGAAGTATGGAGCTTTTATAAGTTTAGCTACTAAAATTAATAAGCCAGCATGAATAGACATCCAAATAATTCCAATTACGATAAGACTCCAATTATCAAAAATCATCCCTAAATCCATTTTCATACCAATGGTTGCAACCAATACATAAATGAATATACTTCCGATTTTACTTGCACCAGCACCTTCATAATTTCTTGCTTTTGTGTAGGATAGTAAAACAGCAATTATTGTAGAAATACTTACCAGCCAGAAAAATTGAGATCCTAAGAAAGTAAAAATATTTCTCATAATATCAGATTCAATACCAGCAACAACATTACTGAAAAATTCGGCTAGATATTTTGCAGCAAAATGGCCAAAACCAACGGCTCCAAAAGCTAAGGCAAGGATAATCATATAGTCCGTTAGGGTTGGATTCTTTTTTACTTTTTGAGTAAATCTTGTCACTTTTTCTTTTAATTCTTCAATAGCAGAAGTATCCGCTTTTAACCATTTATTAATTCTGTCTTTTTTTCCTATTCCAATTAATAAAATTGCCATCCAAACATTTGCAACTACGATATCAACAAAGACCATTCCTCCATATTTTGCAGGGTTGTATTGGTAAATTTCTAACATAGCTGTTTGATTAGCACCACCACCAATCCAACTTCCAGCTAGAGTAGAAAGACCACGCCAAACCGCATCAAAATCAGCTCCACCAACGGTTTCTGGAGAAACAATAGAAATTAATAAAATAGCAATTGGTCCACCAATGATAATCCCGACTGTACCCGTAAAAAACATAATTAAAGCTTTGGAGCCTAAATTAAAAATTGCTTTTAAATCGATACTTAAGGTCATTAAAACTAAGGCAGCAGGTAATAAAAACCGACTAGCAACATAATATAACTGAGATTTCCCTTTTACAACTTCACCAGTTGTTGCGTTTACTGATTCCCATTCAGGAGCAATTGCACCAATAGTGGTAAAAATTGCAGGAATAAAATAAGCCATAAATAATCCTGGTACTATTTTGTAGAATTTATGCCAAAAACCTGATGTTTTAGATTCTGTGTAAAACACGAACCCAAGTGAAATCATTAATATTCCAAATACTATTGCGTCGTTTGTAAAAAGTGGTTGCTCCATAATTTTTGATTTTCGCTAAAATAAGAAAATCAAGCCATAAAAAAGAGGCTGTCTGAAAAGTCAATTGTGCTGTCATTTCGACTGTAATGGAGAAATCTTATCTATTGAAAATCAATTACATGAAAATTATTGAGATTCTTCATTACATTCAGAATGACACTTTTCAGACAGCCGCTTTAATTTTTTAGTATTTCTTAATCTCTTTAAAAGGAGATATGGAAATAGTTTCAACTTTAGATTTATACGCTGTCCATTGGGTTTCAAAGAAATCATTTGATTTTTTTACAGCAGCATTCAAAGCATCTTTGTATTGTTTTATCAATTGAGTTTCTGTACTTGTTAGGTTGCCGAATCTACTTCTCACATATCTACTTGCAGAAGAAAATCGTTGACTAACAGTAACTTCAGGATTTCTTGTAATCCCTTGTCTTCTATCTACTTTTCCTAAGAAAATAGCAATGATTTCATCTATTTCTTTCACAACCTCAGTAGAAGCTTTGATTTGATCTTTGTACTTTTTCTTATCTTCTTTGGATAAATCAGACTTGAATTGATTAGCAGTATTCTTGCTTTCAACTAATTGTTTTACAACATCAGCCATTAATTGTTGATCTTTCTCTAGGTCTTTGCTAGCATTGTATATTTCAGTAATAGCAGCTGTAGACATTTTTAATCTCGGGTCAAATTCAACCTTAATCGTACTTTCAGAAGTCTGATTTCCAAATGACATTTTTAATTTGTAAGTTCCTGGCTTTACACCAATTCCTCCTGATTCACCTCTTCGTTTTCTGATGGTTCTAGAAGGCCTGTCTACGCCTTTTTCATCCATATACCAATACATTTTATGAATTCCGTTTTCTTTAGGAGCTTTTCTTTTAAGTGTGCGAATTAATCGAGTGCCATCAAAGATTTCTAATTTAATTGAATCATATTTAACTTTTGACTCTATTACAGGTTTAGGTTCTTCTTTCTTTTTATTGCGCTTCTTCTTTTTGTCTTTTACGTCTTCTTCTTTCTTTTCAAAAGGACGATTGATATAGTAAGAAATAATTGCTCCGCCACGTTTGTTTTCTCCATTAAACATAGCGTCACCACCAAATCTACTTCCAGTTGGTTGTTGATAAGCGGCTTGATAAGCTGTAGGTGGTGTAAATAATTCTAAATTTTTATTCAAAACGTTTCCACTTGCCATCGCACGTAATGGTCTAATATCATCTAAAACCCAAGCGGCTCTTCCAAAAGTACCAATTACTAAATCGTGTTCTCTAGGCTGAATGACCAAATCTTTTGTTGATACTGTTGGAAAACCAGCGGTCCATTTCGTCCATTTATTTCCTGCATCTAACGAAACATACAATCCATCATCGGTTCCTAAAAAGATTAAATTTGCATTGATAGGATCTTCAACAATACTTAGCGTGTAACTTTTTACATCATTTTCATCAACTATACGAGTCCAAGTTTTTCCATAATCTTTGGTTCTGTAGGCATAAGGAGTAAAGTTAAAACGTCTGTAGTCGTTAGCGATTAATAATGCTTCTCCTTTATTTTTGTTGGATGCTTTTATTTGTGCAATCCAACTTCCAGCTGGTAAATCAGGAATGTTACTACTAACATCTGACCAAGTTGCTCCGCCATTTTGAGTTACGTGCACCCTTCCATCATCAGTACCAGCCCATAACATATTTTGTTCTACTTCCGATGGTTCAATTACTAAAATCGTTGTATGATTTTCTGCTCCAGTTGCATCCATGGTTAAACCACCACTTTCGCCTTGCTTTTGTTTTTCAGGATCATTAGTTGTTAAATCTGGAGAGATCACTTTCCAAGTCAAACCTTTGTCAGTAGATTTATGTACAAACTGACTTCCAAAATATAGTGTATTATTATCAAAAGGATCTATATTAATAGCAGCATTCCAGTTGAAACGCAATTTTACATCTGGATCTGAATGTGTTGGTTTTACAGAATAATTATTTCCTGTGATGTAATCGTATCTTAAAACTGAACCCTGTTGACTCATAGACCATCCATAACGAGAATCATCTTTATCTGGAATCACGTCAAACCCATCTCCAAAACTAATTTCTTGCCAATACGAATTTCTGATTCCTTGAGCTTTCCAAACATAGGCCGGACCTCTCCAAGAACCATTGTCTTGCATTCCTCCATATACATTGTATGGATATTCATTATCTACATTGATATGGTAAAATTGTGCTACGGGTAAGTTTCCAATAAAACGCCACGATTTTCCTTTGTCTTTTGTGATGTTCATTCCTCCGTCATTTCCATCAATCATAAAGGAACCATTTTCTGGGTGAATCCACCAAGCATGATGATCTGGATGAACACCATTATTAGCATTGTAAGCAGGCATTAATTGACGAAAACTTTTACCTCCATCATCAGAAACATTTATGTAGGTGAATATGGAATAGATTCTATTTTCATTTTGCGGATCTACATAGATTTCAGAATAATAAAAAGGTCTGTTTCCAATTCCTTGTTTATCATTGATTTTTCTCCATTTAAATCCACCGTCTTCACTTTTGTAAAGTGCGTTCTTTTTTGCTTCTACCAATGCGTAAATAACATCTGGATTACTTCTAGAAATAGCAACACCAATTCTTCCTAGTTCTCCTTTTGGAAAACCTTCTTTATCTGTCATTTTTTTCCAGGTATCACCACCATCATAGGTAATATATAAACCACTTCCTTCACCACCAGATTTAAAAAACCATGGATCACGTTTGTGCTCCCACATAGAAGCTATTAATTTATTAGGATTGGAAGGGTCCATCACTAAATCTGCAGCTCCTGTTCTAATATTGTTATATAGAATTTGTTTCCAAGTTTTTCCACCATCGGTAGTTTTGTAAACACCTCTTTCTTTGTGTTCTCCCCAAGGCGAACCAATAGCACCGACATACACGGTATTAGGATCTGTTGGGTCTACAATAATTCTATGAATGTGACGTGTTTTTTTAAGTCCCATGGCAATCCAATTTTTACCACCATCTAAAGATTTATAGATTCCATAACCACCATTTAAACTGTTACGAGGATTCCCTTCACCAGTTCCTGCCCAAATAACACTTGGGTTTGATTGCTGAATAGCTACCGCTCCGATTGAGGCTGTTATTTCTTTATCGAAAATTGGTTCCCACTTGATTCCTCCAGAAGTAGATTTCCAGATTCCACCAGAGGCTGTACCTACGTACATGATGTCTGGGTTTGAGTTTACTACGTCGATAGAGGTAACACGACCGCTCATTCCTCCTGGACCTATGTTTCTTGGTTTCATGTTTTTAACCAAGTCCATTGAGAATTCTTGTGCGAAAAGTGTTAGTGTAACTCCTAAAAAGAGTAATGTGAAGATTTTTTTCATCGGTAAAGTGTTAGTTGTTTTTTAAAGTTCTTAAAGGTACAAGTTACACTTTTTAAAAAATCTTAAAGAAATGTTAATGGAAGTAATTGTAAAAACAAAGACGAGAATTTACTCGTCTTTGTTTTTTGGGTCTCTTTTTGCGTCTTTTAAAGACTGCATAAGCATCCACTCAATCTGTCCATTGGTAGATCGAAATTCGTCGGATGCCCATTTTTCTATGGCTTTTAGCATCTCTTCGTTAAGTCGTAAAGCGAAGGCTTTTTTCTTTGCCATTTCTTATTTTTTTATAAATTCTGTGATTGTTTCAATCAATTCTATAGAAATTTTATAATCTGGAGAATAATAAGAAGATAGATTATCTTCATCTTTTTGAATGTATTTTAAAACATGATTCATGTTCTCAATGATTTTCAGTTGAGAATTTTTATGAGCCAGATGTAAAGCTTTAGCGTTATCTACGGAAACTTGAATATCCTTTGTTCCATTGATAATAAGTGTTGGAAGATTCAGTTTCTTTATTTCATTAACGGGGTTGTAAGACAACCAATTTCTAAAAAAAGGAAAATTTGGTTTTGCAAATACTGTTACAAGATTTGGATTGATATTTTTAATATTTCCTGTTTCTTTAAGTTCGTTAAAGTGATTTGCTGCTATTTTTCCTAAATCGGCACTCTGATTCGTGATTTGTTTTACGATAGTTTGTTCAATAGTCTCAGAGGGGCCTGCTAATGAAATATATTTGTCAATTTTTTCTGAAGCAAGCATTGCTATAAGGGAACCTTGACTATGTCCAATCAAAATAATTTCTTTGAATTGATTTTCATTTTTAAAATGTTGCACGACAGTTTTTACATCGCTTACATAATCATCTAGAATGATTCCTTTTAAGAAAGCAGCATTTTTAGGATTTGAAGTACGTTTGTCATAACTAAAGAAAGCAATACCTTTTTCATTAACTTCGTCTCTAAATTGCTTGATATAATTTGCTTTTACATTATACCCCGCTTGATTTCCATTTCTATCTACATTTCCAGAACCATGAACCCAAATGATTAGCTTGTTGCTATTCTTGGTATAAGTTAAAGTTCCTGGAAGTTCAATGTTTCCATTTTTAATTAGAAAACTCTTTTCAGTAACAGTATCTTGATTGATAATGTAATTGCTTACTAAAGCTACAATTAGTATAAAAATTTTAGTTTTCATCAGTTAATATTTTATGTTGATAGGTGTGTATTACTTTCTTTGCATCAACTTCTTTTTGTGTACCTATCAGTAATTTTTTTGTCGTTTTAAGCTCTAATTGAATTCCAACATCCCCACTTACATTAATCGCTTTTCCTCTTTTTCTGCTAAAACCACCTTTTAATCCCCAGCCACCATATTCGCTAATTGGATCATAATTTCTGACGGATATTGAATTAATCTCAGACCATAATATGGTTTTTGTAGCTCTATGAAAAGGAAAGAATCGATAATGAATTCCTTTTTCATCAATTCTTGTTGTTAATTTAAAGATGAAAATAAATAGTACTGAAACAGTAATTCCTAGTAATGAGAAGACAAATTCATTTGTTGTCATTTTAGAATTTTCTGTAAAATACTCTTTTACGATTAATATCATTGGTAACATAACACTAATGCCTAAAAGAGCTATCAGCCAAGTTTGAGTAAACCGTTGTTCTTCTTTAAAAATTCTCATTTTATCTATTCTTATCTCTTTCTAAGATAACACTAGACCAACCTTGAGCAATGTGATTCACTGTCCAACCTTCTCTAGCATATTGGTTTAAAAGGTCTTCAAAATTTTGCAATCTTTTTCTAAAACCTAACTTCGGTATAAATACTTTGTATTCTTTCATCTATCTGTTTTTATCTTTTTCTAAAACGGCGTAAACTCCTCCACTTGTATTGGTATATACGCTAATAACTCGCCAGCCTTGTTTTGCATGCGAATTAATCTCATCTTCAAATTTATCTTGACTATTAGACCAACTAGCTTTTTGTTTTAAAAATTTATATTCTTTCATTTTTCTTTTCTAATTTGTTGTTGTTTGATAATATAACCCTAAGAGATTTCCTACTCCAGCTCCAAAAATCATTCCCAAGAAATCACTATTTTTTTCTCATATTTTTAAAATACTATAAGTCCTATGGTTAATAATACAATACTTACGATAAGTAGTATTAGTCTTGTTCTTTTATTTGATAACTGAATTCCTAGCATTACTTTTTTGCTTTTTTATAAAAATGATTGAATAAGACTCCTAAAATTATTCCAGCTACTGCGCCAAATGAAATTTCAAATGAAACTCCCTTTGCAACATTGTTGGTTGTCGCACCTATAACAGTTCCTATAGAGGATCCAAAATAGATACTCCAAGAGCCAAAGCTACTCCTAAATTTAAAGTTTTATTACTATCCATTTTAATGGTTTAAAGTTCCAGTATTTAATACTGGTGAAGCTTCTTTATCACCACATAAAATAACCATTAAATTACTAACCATGGCAGCTTTACGCTCGTCATCTAAATCTACAATGTTCTTTTTACTTAGTTCTTCTAAAGCCATCTCTACCATACTAACTGCTCCTTCAACAATTTTATGTCTTGCGGCAACAATAGCAGTTGCTTGTTGTCTTTTTAACATTGCATTTGCAATTTCTTGCGCATACGCTAAATACCCAATTCTAGCTTCTAAAACTTCAATTCCAGCGATAGATAATCGTTCGTCTATTTCTTTTTCTAAAGCCTCACTTACTTCATTAACACTAGATCTTAGTGTGATATCTTCAGCATGACCTTCATCTGCAAAATTATCATACGGATACATGCTTGCTAATTTTCTTACCGCAGCATCTGTTTGAACTCGTACAAAGTTTTCGTAATTATCTACATCAAAAGCAGCTTTAAATGTATTGGTTACTCTCCAAACAAGAATCGTACTAATCATAATTGGATTCCCTAGCTTATCGTTTACTTTTAAACGTTCACTATCAAAATTACTAGCTCTTAATGATATTGTTTTTTTTCTGTAAAAAGGATTTGCCCAATACAATCCGTTGTCTTTTACAGTCCCTACATACTTTCCAAAAAGCAATACAACTTTTGAAGTGTTAGGATTTACTAAGATAAATCCAAAAAAACCAATTAATCCAAATAAAACTGCGATTAGATATTTTGGATTTTCTTGTTGAATTGTAGTTGCGATACCTCCAAAAAATAATACAAATGTTACTAATAACATTAAATAACCGTTTGTTGGTTTGATGATTTTTTCTGCGTCCATATTTTATAAATTTAACGTGATATCAAAATGATATTACAAATATATCAAATATTTATTGATATTTCCAAATTTATCATTCACTATTTTTTTACCTTAGCAGAAATAATATCAATTATACAGAATCATGAAATATAAATTAGTAATCCTCTTTCTATTCATAAGTATTTCTACTTACGCGACAGGAAATACTGCTATTTGGGGGCAAACGGGACATAGAGTTGTTGGAGAAATAGCCTATAGTCATTTAACAAATAAAGCAAAGAGAAACATAGAGAAATTGTTGAACGGAGAAGGTTTGGCTATTATTTCTACCTATGCAGATGAAATAAAATCTGATAAAAAGTACAGAGAATTTGGTACTTGGCATTATGTGAATTTTAAAGATGGGGAATCTTATGAAACTTCAGAGAAGAATCCAAAAGGAGATTTAATTCAAGGAATAAAAAAATGTCAAGAAGTTATTTCTAATCCTGATGCTAGTAAAGAAGAAAAAATATTTTATGTAAAGTTGTTAGTTCATTTACTAGGAGATTTACATCAACCATTGCACATTGGAAGATCAGAAGATAGAGGAGGTAATAATATTAAGGTACAATGGTTTAGAGGAAATACAAATTTGCATTCTGTTTGGGATACAAAAATGATTGAGTCTTACAATATGACCTACACTGAATTAAGTTCAAACTTGAATAAGTTTTCAAAGAATCAGAGAAAGGCGATTCAAGAAGGAACTGTTTTAGACTGGGTAAATGAAACTAGATTTCTTACCATGAAAGTATACGAGTCTGCAAAAGTTGATGAGAATTTAAGTTACAGATATATGTATGAAAATTTTGCTACTGTAAAAACGCAATTACAAAAAGGCGGACTTCGTTTAGCAAAGGTTTTGAATGAATTGTTTGGGTAGTCAATACTCGTTAAGAATTCGTTAATAATATAAATAGAAAGTTTCTTATGTTGTACTTTTAACAATTATGAGGAATTTTCTATTTTTTTTGTGTCTTATTCTTATACTTAGTTCTTGTAAAAACGAACATGTAGAAGTCAAAAAAACAGCAACTACAAATCAAACATTTATAGAAGTTACACTTGAAGATATACCCACCGTAAATTATGAAGGGTTAGAACCCATTTTTAATAAGAAGGATGATAAAACCTATGTGATTAATTTCTGGGCGACATGGTGTTTGCCATGTGTAAAAGAATTGCCATATTTTGAAAGAATTAATCAAGAATACAAAGATGTTGAGGTAATTTTAGTCAGTTTAGATTTTCCTAAGCAAAAAGAAAAACGATTAATTTCATTTGTCAACAAAAAGAAAATACAATCTCAAGTCATTCATTTTGATGATTTTAACGAACAGGTTTGGATTCCTAAAATTGATAAAAATTGGTCTGGAGCTATTCCTGCAACAATCATTTATAATAAAAACAAACGCAAATTTTACGAACAATCTTTTACAGAAGAAGAATTACAAAAAGAAGTTCAATCATTTCTTAAATCATAAATTATGAAAACAACAATGAAATCATTTCTTGTAATTATTGTGCTTATCATAGCAACTGCATTTACAATTAATCCTGATAAAGGATATCAAGTTGGTGATGACGCCGCAGATTTTAAATTAGAAAACATCGATGGGAAAATGGTCTCTATGGCTAATTATTCAGAAGCCAAAGGATTTATCATCATTTTTACTTGTAATACCTGTCCTTACTCTGTTGCCAATGAAGATAGAATTATTGCATTAGATAAAAAGTATAAGGCTAAAGGGTATCCAGTAATTGCAATCAATCCAAACGACCCTAAAGCTATTGAAGGTGATGATATGGCAGATATGAAAGTAAGAGCCGAAGAGAAAGGATTTACGTTTCCTTATTTAGTAGATAAGGGGCAAAAGGTATATCCACTTTATGGAGCTACCAAAACACCACATGTTTACGTGATTAGAAAAGAGGGAGCGAAAAATATTGTAGAATACATAGGAGCTATCGATGACAGTTCTAGAAATCCTGATACTGTAACAAAAAAGTTTGTGGAAAATGCAGTAGATAATTTATTGGCGGGTAAAAAACCAGAAGTTACGTATACTAGAGCAATTGGGTGTTCTATTAAAACAGTGAAATAAAATCAACTTAAATCAGTATAAGAAAAGTGAACTTTCGAGTTCGCTTTTTTTTATGATTAATATTATTCAGTGACTTTTAAACGAGCTTCGGCTTTTACTGAAATATCGGCATAATCGTTATTTAAATATTTTAAATATCCTGTAATAGCTATCATTGCTGCGTTGTCTGTAGTGTATTGAAATTTAGGAATATAAGTCGTCCATCCCCAGTGATCTTGAGCTAACTGTAGTCGTTTTCTTATTTCAGAATTTGCTGAAACTCCACCTGCAATCGCAATATGCTTAATACCCGTTTGTTTTACTGAATTCTTTAATTTATCCATTAAGATTTCAATAATAGTATGTTGAATAGAAGCACAAATATCGTTTAGGTTTTCTTCTATGAAATTAGGATTCTCTTTTACTTGCTTCTGAATGAAATAAAGAATTCCAGTTTTTAAACCACTAAAACTAAAATCTAAATCGCCCACTTTTGGCTTGGTAAATGAAAATGCTTTTGGGTTTCCTAATTGCGC
>Ga0209138_1001152_pt1 | contig 23307 bp, 19 predicted proteins | sample SaaInl3SG_22_DNA_FD_184645 | JGI IMG/M metagenome (GOLD analysis project Ga0209138, IMG submission 184645) | Marine microbial communities from expanding oxygen minimum zones in the Saanich Inlet - ESP_153SG_22_DNA (SPAdes) (version 2) | ecosystem: Environmental > Aquatic > Marine > Intertidal...
CACCAAATTATATTGATGTAGATGACGACAATGACAATATTCTAACCATTGAAGAGGACGAAGATGGCGATGGAAATCCATTGAATAACGATAGAGATGGTGACGGATTAATAGATGCTTTTGAGTCAAGATTAGCAGACAAGGATGAAGACGGAGTGTCTGACGAGTATGATTCAGAAAACGAGAATCCAAATAATGATCAAGATGGCGACGGCTTTGGAAATTTAGATGAGACTATATGCGGCTTTGATCCATTAGATCCTAATGAGTACCCTGCAGATATAGATGCAGATGGTATTATGAATTGTATAGACGATGATATAGATGGCGACGGCTTTGGAAATTTAGATGAGACTATATGCGGCTTTGATCCATTAGATCCTAATGAGTACCCTGCAGATATAGATGCAGATGGTATTGCGAATTGTATAGACGATGATATAGATGGCGATGGTGTGTCTAATGAACAGGATGCTTTCCCAGAAAATCCATTTGAATCGGTGGACACAGATGGAGACGGCATTGGTGATAACGCAGATATTTGGGATGATAGGGTTTACCCAGTAGAGATTTCTGGGGTACTCACGCCAAATAGTGGCAATAGCGAATCTGTATGGCTAATCACCAACATAGACAAATACCCTGGGAATAGGGTGGTTGTTTACAATAAAAACGGTCAAGAAGTCTTTAGAGCTACAAACTACAAAAACGACTGGCGAGGCAATTATAAGGGCAATAATGAGCCTTTACCTGCAGGAACCTATTATTATATAGTTCATGTTTCTCAGGGAGATGTTAGAAAAGGCTGGTTGTATTTAACTTATTAATGATTAGAGAGATGAAGACCATAAAAAATCGTTTGTATGTAAGCCTGGTTTTTTTATTTACAGTAATGGGGGTGAAAGGACAGCAACAGCCAAATTTTCTATTTTTTGAATCTAATATGAGTATGATAAACCCTGCTTATACAGGTGTGCAGGGGCCATTATTAGGTGTTCAGTACAGGACAGCATGGATGGGAGTAGACAATGCCCCTAGAATAGCCAGCTTAACTTACCATACCAAAGAGAAGAATAAAGCCTCGTGGGGGTTTAACTTTTTATCGGATAAGATATATGTAGAGAACCAAGGGGCTATTTCTTTAGATTACAGCTATAAATTAAATGTAGCAGAAAACACTACGCTCAATCTTGGAATAAAAGCAGGAGGGGTGTTTAATAATATAGACTTAAATGCTTTAGAGCGAGTGACAACAGAAAACAATGCCACTTTAAATGCTTTGAGTAATTATATAAACCCCTTAATTGGTATAGGAGCGTATTTGAACAAAGGTCACAATTTTTTTGGCATTTCGATTCCAAATATATTGAATTCAAAAAGATACAAGGAAGTGGAGGGTGTTCAAACAACTGCTACAGACAGGCCCCATGTTTACTTATCAGGAGGCTTGAACTTTAAGTTGTACAACGAGTTAAGCTTTAGGCCTGTGATGCTATACAGGGCAGTTACAGCGGCACCTAATCTTTTAACAGTAATGGGAAAGGTTAATTACAAAGAACAATTTGAATTGGGTCTGGGAGTAACCAATAATGACTACATATCTGCCTCATTATTGATCATGGGCTATAACCAGTTAGATTTGGGGATAGGCTATGAATTTTCTCAAAGAAAAGGGCTGTCTTCATTAAGAGAAAACACCATGGAGTTTGTTCTTAGGTACAGATTTAGAAATTCTACACAAATAGAAAAGAAAGAAGCTCTAGAAGAATAACATGCCAAGGAAGTTATCTAAAATAGATCTCGAGGCTTATCAAAGATTGAAAATATTAGATCATATGTCTAGTGTGTACTACAAAGGAAAGGCATATACCAAGGCAGATTTATTAAAGATTAAGCAATTGATAGAAAGCCAAAGAGAATAATTAAATTTATAGAACTGTTTAATTCTGATTGACTGGTCACTTTCTATCCTTTTATAAAATCTAAAAACCAATACACTTCCCCATAACCAGGCACAACAACAATCTAATCAAAACAATTAGAAATTCTTTGTTCAATGCATTTTTTCCGAACAATGGGTTAACATGAATGCAGCAAAAAAATATTGCATAAAACAATGAACATCAACACGATAGCCTAAAAAAATATGCAGATATGTATAATATTTTAATTGTTTGTCCAGATGGTGGCTCAACAAGTTGGTACTTAGACAGCCCTATTGATAAAGAAATGAAATATGAAACTTACATTTCAATAGAGCTTGTTGATGCTATTGATAAGAAATACAAAACAATCCCTGAAAAAACAGCAAGAGCTATTACAGGTCTAAGTATGGGAGGGCATGGAGCCTTTTACCTTTCGTTTAAACACCAAGATATATGGGGTGCCGCAGGAAGCATGAGTGGAGGTCTAGATATTCGCCCATTTCCCAACGGATGGGATTTACCTAAAAGATTGGGGAGCTATTCTGACCATCAAGAGTATTGGGAAGAAAATACTGTTATTAATTTAGTTAATAGGATTAAAGCGAATGATTTGAAACTCATATTCGATTGTGGTATAAATGACTTCTTTTATGAGGTAAATGAAAAATTACACCAGAAACTTACTGAAAGAAACATACCTCACGATTATATTATACGCCCAGGAGACCATAATTGGAATTATTGGGCAAATGCAATAAAATATCAGCTTTTGTTTTTTAGCGATTACTTTGATTCTCAAAAAAATAAAGAATAGAATAATGCGTACTTTTAATGCTCTAAAAATCAATCACTCTTATAGAAATATACTGTTAGGGAGATAAACCACCCAAAATGGTTATATCTTTAATAAATGAACACAACTACCATAAGACTAATTGCGCTTCGCAACCGCCTTGACAAGGAGGCCGAACATTTCGACAACTTAATCGATATCCTCAACGCAGACAAAAGCAAAGAAGAAATAATAAAAGATGCCAAGAGGGAATTGGTTCGGGGTCAACTAAAAAGAAATATTGTTGTTACGCAGGAAATTGCCGAAATAACAAAAGTCAGTCCTCTTTTAGATGCCGGTGGGGCAAAAGTTTTAACTTACCTAGAAGATGTTCTAAAAGACACCTCAAAAGTTAACGACTAAACACCTTGCACCTCATCGACAAGTTAATCTGCTGAAATTTGTTTTAAGGCTTAAGCATTAGCTTCCGAATAGAAATAAACACAAGCATCAGAACGGTATAGCCAATAAAGAATGGAATGACATAATTCTGAAGCTGAAACACCAACATCAGCGCCATAAGCAATAACTGAAATCCAAGGCCATACAATGAAATGAGTGTCATAAACCACTTCGGAAACGGCTTGCTATATCTTGCGTCTTTGTCCATATAATACATACACTTATCAAAACAGATGTACAATACATTGTAAATAGTATAGAATAGCGTTACGCTGGATTGATTTTCGCCTTTAAACGCTTTTGGTGTGGTACTTTCAAAAATACGACTGGTCGAATCTCCTTGGACTGAATTGCGTAAAATTACATAATAGTAGTTGTACAATGTTCCTTGTAGCTGAATCCCAAAAAAAGCGAGCAGCATATAAATGACGGAAATCTCTGTGATATACCAAAAGGTGAGTAAGAAACAAAAGTTAAGCAATAGATCAGCAATTGAATCATAATAGCGCCCAACATAGGACGGTGTTTTTTTTAAACGCGCTAATTCCCCATCTGCAGCATCTAAAATAGATTTTAGGACTAAAAGAAAAGCGGCGGTAATCAAGTATCCATTTAACAAGAATCCAATGGCGACAAAGCCAGTTATAATAAACATGGTCGTTACATGAATCGCAGTTAAATCGGTGTACTGGAGTTTGCTTGCAATCCAATGGCCTGGTGTACGTCCGTAATCAGACAAGTCTAAAAATTGATACTCTTTGGGTAATTTGGCCATTTATAATAGTAAAGGAAAGCAAAAAAATTATTGCTCAAAAGTACACCGAATTTTAAGCAATAGGGCTTCGATGCTACATAAAAAGAATGTTTTTCTTCTTTGTTAGGCCAACACGATGCCGATTATTGCCAAAATAAAATAAATAGCGATGGTTTTAGCACCTTCATAATTTTTCGCAACGCGCTGTCCAAACAAAAGCAACAGCAGCGCAAGCGATCCGGTTATTAGCCCGAGTAGTCCCACAAAACTGGAGTCATTAAAAATAAAATCACCTATCCCGATTAAGCACAATACACCAGCTATTACTTCTAAAATGGTTACTGAAATCAAGGCCAAGGTAATTAATGGTGCTGGGAAGAAGGCTTTAAATAAGCCTTTTAAAAAGGAAAGATTGCCTTTATAGTCAATGATCTTATCCAATCCACTTTGAAGGAATACAATCGAAAAAAAGGCTAAAACGAAAAGAAAGGCAATGTTTTCTGGAATCATAGCTTCAAATTTAAGCTTTTAGATTTTGATGGAATCTAAAAACAAAGGTATTCTCTTAGCCTGTTCGTTTCACTAAGCTTAGGACCTTATTGCAATGGTTAATTTTCATCCCGGATACGTCCTTCTTCTTGGGTTCTATTTCGATCTTCTTTGCGCTTACCGAATTTTGAGCCAAAGCTATAAACCAACCTCAATTGAATATTTTGTCGCGATCCATTACTATCTACTGCTGCCGTTCCGTTTCCATAATCAATTGTCCCTATAAAACCTCTGTTGAGCACTTTATCTAAACCGAGGTTTACTTTCAATTGGTCGTCCAAAAAGGTTTTTCCGAAAGAAAAGTCTAACTCGGCCAACCAGTCTACGTCAATTTGACCTTCTAGCGCACCAGTACCATAGTTTCCACTCATTTCAAAATTTATTTCCCACGGTAATTCATAACTTGCTTGAATAAACCAAAATATGTACCACTTGTTTAAATCTACGTTGAACATTGACGATTGATAATCTGTATTGACTACAATTATACCCGTGTAGCCGTCGAGCTTTTCCACAAAACTAAGCGGAGCAAATAATCTGAAGTTCCAGTTTGAATTTTCTTCCACATTAACTTCTCGTTGCCTAATCTGATCTTTGTCTTGCTGAATTAGTTGGAAGATTTCATCGTCTGTTTTACTGTAAGCTACCGTAAAAAACGGCTGACCTTCATAGGTCAAATTGAATTGATAATTGTTGGTATAGGAAGGGGTTAAATTGGGATTTCCCTGACTGGCCGAAAAAGGGTCTAAAAACTCCGCAAAAGAATTTAAACTACTGTAAGAGGGACGCTCAATTCGGTAGCTATAAGACAAGCTTGCCCCTAAAACATCTGACAACTCTCTACTGATTGACGCACTCGGAAAGACTTTCTTGATGGGTCTTCTTTTTACACTCCTATCGGAAGTTCCCTCTTCCATAAAAATCGAGGTTCCGTCGGTATTACTGTCTTCGTAACGCAGTCCGCCAGAGAAAGACCATTTCCCCTTGCTAGCATTAATTTTCGCATACAAAGCAAAAATAGTTTCATCGATCAAAAACTGACTACTCTCCTTTTCAATAAAATTAAATGATCCTTGACCATTATCTAGGTAGGACTGTAAATCATTATCTGTGTTAACATCGGCATACCTTGAGCCCAAACTTAGTTTGAAATGCTCACTGAACTTTTTTGAATAATCTATTTTATAGGTCTTAATCGCGTACTCACCATTTTGGATGTACCTTCTATCCGTAAAAGGGAGAGTGCTTCCCGCTAAACCAGACAACTGGTTGGTGTTATTGTTTACAAAGTTGATGTAGTTAAAATCCAGGAATAATTTCTCTGTATCGGTTTTGTATTGATAGTATGGATTGAAGTTAAAATCACTTCGATCTCTATCAAAACTGTTTTCGGAGAACAGGGTGTTGTTCGTGTTTTGATCGGAAACAATGGTTTTACTCGTTCCAATGCGTTCAGACTCTCTGCTATTCCATCGCCCCGCAAGTCCAATAGAATGTTTCTCATTCAAATAATAGTCTACCCCAGCCGAAAACCTCCGATTGACCGGAGCATAGGGCTCTCTCGTTTCCTGATCATAGGTCTGGTCCTCAACAGTCCGCACCAAAAACAAGTCGTCTCTCCAAGTAGGCTCCGAATAACCGATGCTTGCTTGCCAGTTCAATTTATTCTTATAACTCGCAATGGAAGCACTTGTACCGTATTCGAAACCTTGGTCCTCTCCTACCCAAGTATTGACGCTTCCATGGGTACCTAGGCGAACATTTTTCTTTAAAATAATATCAATGATGGCACCAGAACCCGAGGCTTGGTATTCTGCTCCGGGTTGCTCTATTACCTCTATTTTAGCAATGTTATCAGCGGGTAAATCCCGCAACAATGTTTGAACATCCATATATTCAGTTGTCTTCCCATTGATAAGGATCCTCACCCCTCTATTTCCTGCGATTGAAATACCATTATTGGTCACTATCACACCTGGAACCTTCCGCATAACATCGCGAAGACTGGTGTTAATCATCTCAGAGTTTTCCAGATCGACCACCAATTTTTCGGCCGTTTGTCGAATGGTTGGACGCTTGCTTTTGACAACAACTTCATCCAAACCTTGCGCTTCTTCCTCTAAAACGAAATCAGCAATTTTATTTTCCAACAAGTCAAACTCTTCGGTTTTTTTCAACTTAAATCCTAAAACAGAAACTTCAATAAGATAGGTTCCCGCTTCGATATCTTCAAAAACATATTCCCCTTCATTGTTTGAAACAACTCCTTTAACAAAAGTCTCATTCCCTTTTTGTTGTAGAACTATATTGGCGAATGGTATTGCTGATTCAAAATCATCTGTAATTTTTCCACGAATAGAGTATTGTGCTTTGACTGAAAAAAGGCCCAAAAAAAGAATGGCAAAAAAGCATGATTGTAGGTTCATATCTTGGTATAAATTGTAGGTGCAAAAATTATATCTTTTACATAATATAAGTTGCTTCTACCCTACTTTTGTTACAGAAATGACACTTTAAATTTTAAGTGACTTCTGAGTAACCCTTTAAATCATTGAATAATTAATCCTTTTTCTCCGAAGAAAAGTATTCCGTTGTTCCTTCCCAATCTGGGTCTGCAGCGCCAACCCAAGAAGCAGACTCAGGGTCTTTAGCAATCGCATGTACGCGACCAAAACGCGCAATTTCTTCGATGTATTTCACTGGATACTCAGCAGGATTTAAATCTGCATTTACCGCCTTGACAGTCGCATGATCTTCGACCCATAAACTATCTTGAAAAGGATATACACGAGGTAAAAAGACGGCTTTGTCTAAAGGGTGTTTTACAGTCGAAGGTGTATAATTCTTGGGGACTTCTGTCGAGGCATCAACACCAGCGATTTCGCCTGTTTGGGTTTGATAGATCGCTTGCAATCTTCCCCTAATCCACTCATGCTTGGCTCAACTACGGCAAGGGTAAAACCTGCTGCTACTGCCGCATCAAAGGCATTCCCGCCCAGAGCATACATTTGTTGTCCCGCTTTAGACGCCAACGGCTGTGCAGCCGCAATAACATTATTTGTGTAAGCTGGGCGTTCCTTGGAACTACAACTAATAAGAAAAAGTGTACTTAGGCATCCAAGGCTCAAAAGTTTGGCTAGTTGTCTCATGAAAATAATTTATAATGTCAGTGTAGTAAAAAAAGAGTGATGTAAAAACTATTTCTATTAGAGGTTGGTCACCAAACAAAAAGGTATTAAGCAAAGAACTAATCTTGGTTTTTTACTCAAATTGATCTAGAATAACTACTATTTTTAGTATATTTAGATAAAACAAACTAATTATGAATGAAGTAGTTATCGTTGTTCTTGCAATAGTTGTACTCATTGCTGCTGTTATTATATATGGTGTTGTAAGCACAACTATGGGATATGAAGAAGATGTTAATGAAAATTATATTCCTGATCGTCTTGAACGAATGCTAGGTAAAGATCCTCAAAAAAAGAACGAAAAAAAACCCTAATCCGCGCCCTACCACCAATACCCATCATCCACCAAAGAATGTTTGGATAATCAATCATTTAATACTAGATTTACAAGCAATATTTAATTGAATCTCAATTAAATTAAAGTGCATAAAATAATATTTAACTAATATAATCACCATGGAAGCATATATTTATGACGCCATCCGTACCGTTCGCGGAAAAGGAAACAAAAAAGGGGCTTTGATCGGAATAACCCCAGCAGAATTGGCTCGACAAACACTCGCTGAATTACAGCATAAACATCAATTGGACACTAGTTTAGTTAACGATGTGATTCTGGGCTGTGTAGCGCAAGTAATGGACCAAGGCGCAAATGTTGCCAAGTCTGCCGCACAAGCTTCTGGGTACGGGGACCATTTATGTGGTGTTACCTTAAATCGCTTTTGTGGCTCTGGACTAGAATCTATGAACCAAGCTGCGGCTTACATCAAATCTGGATTTCGCGATTTAATTGTTGCGGGAGGAGTTGAAAGTATGTCTCGTGTTCAAATGGGATCTGACGGAGGAGGAATGTTTATTGATCCCTCCATGGCCATCCCTGGAAACCTAGTTCCTCAAGGAATTTCAGCCGATTTAATTGCATCAAAATACGGCTACACAAGAGAAGCAACGGATGCTTTTGCCGCTGAATCACAACGAAGAGCCTCGGAAGCAGAAGCAAAAGGCTTGTTTAAATCACGTATCGCCATTAAAGATCAAAATGGAGTAGATATACTCACTACCGATGAAAATATTCGCCCAGGAACGACAGCTGCCTCTTTGGCTTCGCTTCAACCTGCCTTTCAAATGATGGGTGCCATGGCTGGATTTGATGATGTAGCTCTTGACAAATATCCAGAAGTAGAAACCCTACACCACGTTCACCACGCGGGGAACTCCTCTGCCATTGTAGACGGAGCGGCTATATCGCTGATTGGAAACAAAGAGGCTGGAGAGAAAATGGGATTAAAACCTCGCTTTAAAATGACCACTGCCGCCATAAGTGGAAGTGATCCAACCATTATGCTAACTGGACCTGCTCCTTCGTCGCGTAAAGCACTTAAACAAGCAGGAATGAACATTGGTGACATCGACTTGATCGAAGTTAACGAAGCCTTTTCAGCCATTCCAATGTTATTCATGGAAGAGATGGGTATCTCACACGATATTGTTAATGTAAATGGAGGAGCAATTGCCATGGGGCATCCACTTGGTGCAACAGGTTGTATGCTTACTGGGACATTGATGGATGAACTAGAACGTCGTGACCTAAATACTGGATTGGTAACCTTGTGTATCGCTGGAGGAATGGGAATTGCCACCATTATCGAGCGTGTTTAATTATAAGTTATAGAAGAAAATGGAAACTATTCAAAATAAATTATTGTCCTTTAGCGTAGATAGCGACGGGATTGGGACATTGGTGATTAACCAAACAGAAGAGTCGACAAACCTCTTTTCTGAAGCATTTATCATTCAATACATCGAAGTGGCACAACAAGCCATTGCTGATGAAAATGTAAAAGGTGTAATCGTTACTTCAGGGAAACCCATCTTTATGGCTGGAGCCGATTTACGTGCCTTGCTTGAAGATATTACAGACAAAAAAGCTTTTACCGATAGCGTAATTAATTTACACACTGGTTTACGCTCAATTGAAACAGGAGGAAAGCCCTTTGTCGCGGCAATCAATGGAACAGCACTTGGTGGAGGTCTAGAATTATGTTTGGCTTGTCACCACAGAATTGCCCTCAACTCAACAAAAATAAAAATTGGCTTTCCAGAAATCAAAGTTGGCCTATTCCCTGGCGGAGGTGGAACAGTAAAAGCTCCTTATCTCTTAGGAATTCAAACAGCATTAATGTATTTACTTCAAGGAATTGAAGCACGTCCACAAAAGGCCCTAAAAGACGGCTTGATTGACGCTGTTGCAGAAACGGAAGAAGAAATGTTGGCTGCGGCAAAAGCATTCATCTTGGCCACACCAAACCCTGTACAACCATGGGACAACAAACGTCATAAGATTCCTGGAGGAGGCATTTGGACCCCCAATGGAATTCAAACCTTGGCTGGAGCGTCTGGAAACGTGGGGAAACTTACCCACGGAAATTACCCTTCCGCACAAAAAATCGTGAAGGTTATTCACGATGGATTACAAATTCCTATCGACAGAGCCCTAGAAGTTGAAGCACGTAATTTCACTCACGCTGTTTGCTCTAAGGAAGCAAAAAATATGATTCGTACGGGCTTCTTTGCCATTCAAGACGCTGCCAAAGGAAAAGCCCGTCCAAAAGATCAGCCAAAGTACGAAATCAATAAACTTGGTGTACTTGGTGCAGGAATGATGGGCGCAGGAATTGCTTACGTTTCTGCAAAAGCTGGTATGGATGTAGTCCTTAAGGATGTTAGCCTAGAAGGTGCAGAAAAAGGGAAATCATATTCTACCACTTTGCTTGACAAAGCGATTGCTAAAAAACGTTCAACTCCTGAAAAGAAAGAAGCTTTACTTGCTAAGATTACACCAACTGATAACCCAAATGCAGTTGAAGGAAGTGACCTTATCATCGAAGCTGTATTTGAAAATGTTGACTTAAAAGATCGTGTGACCAAAGAAACCGAAGCTGTGCTTGCGGAAGACAAAATATACGGTTCAAATACCTCAACCATTCCAATTAGTTTGTTGGCAAAATCGTCTAAACGACCAGAGAATTTCATTGGAATTCACTTTTTCTCCCCAGTAGATAAAATGCCCTTGGTGGAAATTATCGTTGGCGAAAAGACAGAAGACAAAGCCATTGCTGCAGCAGTTGACTATACCGTCGCCATCAAAAAAGTACCGATTGTTGTAAACGACAGCCGTGGATTCTTTACCTCGCGTTGTTTTGGCACATTTGTTAGCGAAGGTATGTTCTTACTAGAAGAAGGCGTACCTGCTCCAATGCTAGAACGTATTGCAACCAAAATCGGCATGCCCGTAGGACCATTGGCTGTTCATGATGAAGTTTCGCTAACCCTTTCAGTGCATATTTTTGAAAGCGATCCAGCAGAGAAGCAAGAAAGCGAAAAACGCACCTATGCGATTGTGAAAAACCTCGTGGAGAATCACAACCGCACCGGAAAACGCGATGGCGCAGGTTTTTATGACTACCCTAAGGGCGGGCAAAAGAAACTTTGGCCAGGTTTAAAAGAAATTTTTACACCAAATTTAGAAGCTGTTTCGGAAGAAACAATCACTAAACGTTTATTAAGTCGTCAAGTATTGGAAAGTTACCGCTGTCTAGATGAAGGCGTATTGCGTTCTTCAACAGATGGAGATATTGGTTCAATTCTAGGATGGGGATTCCCCATTTTTACTGGTGGAGCTCTTTCTTATATTGATTATGTGGGAATGGATAATTTCATTGCAGATTGTGACGCATTTAAAACTGCCTATGGCGCGCATTGGGAAGTACCCCAAAGCCTACGTGCTTTAGCCGCAGCTGGAAAATCAATTCATGATTTCGGGAAATAAACCTGATTCTACACTCATAAAAAAAGCGCCTAATGGCGCTTTTTTTATGGTTCAAACTGACTAAAAATTATATTATTTACAATTTCGGCATGCTGCTCGATTTGTTCTTTAGAAAACACTTCGGTTCCATATTGATTTCTCATTAGCTGTGAGAGCATAAAGAAACTACTTGATGCACCCATGATGATGGAAATGAAATTTGCGCGCGGAATGGTCTTAAACTCTTTTAATGAATCCAACGGTGTTTCTATACTCTTCTCGCCAAACCAAATTACTGGCGTAAATAATTGCTCAATCAAATAAGTTGAACGCCATGTATCATGGCCCAATTCTTGAAAAATAATTTTATACAACGCAGGATTTTCAGCTAAAAAGTAAATGTATTGTCGGGTATAAGCACGTAAAGCCATGGTCCCGGTCAAGTCGACATAATAACTTTTGATGTGTTCAAATCGATCGACTAGTTTTTCGCCTAAAAAACTTACGGCTTTTTTCCATAGATCCTCTTTGTTTTCAAACCGATAGCTAATTAAGGGATTAGTCACTCCTACCTTTTGGGCCACATCTTTGAGCTGTGCGCCATCATATCCTTTTTCGGCAAAAACATCTAGTGCAGCAATAAGGATATCGTTCAAATCTAATGTTTGAGACAAACTTGGTCTTCCCCTTTTTCGCTTGGAGGGTTCACTACTCGGCATAAAATAAATTTAGGTTGGTAAAATACTGCTTTTTTATGATTCGGATTGTAATTTTTGCGCAACAGCTTCTACTTCTTCCATAACACGCAATAAATTTCCACCCCATATTTTTTCGATTTCTTCTTGGGTATATCCCCGTTTGACCAATTCTTTGGTTACGTTTAAGGTTTCTGAGGCATCTTGCCAGCCCTCAATTCCACCGCCACCGTCAAAATCTGAGCTAATCCCTACGTGGTCAATACCAATTTTGTTTTTAATGTAATCGATGTGATCGACAAAATCACTCACTGATACAGGTGGGTGCTCTTTTTTAACCGCTGCTAAATCGGCTGCAGCTAAAGTCAGCAGTTCTTTTCGTTGAGCAATATATTCTTGTAGATCTGCGAATTCCAAAGCACGCATTTCATATTTGTCCAAAACCGGAATATCGTGTTTTTTCCCAACCATCTTTAAAACAGCATCTTTAGCCGCATTGTAGGCATTGTGTTTTTGCGTGTGTAAATAGGAACTAAAAGCAACCGTTTGTACGACTCCTCCGCTTTGCTTGACCCATTCCAATTGCTCGTCATCTAAATTTCTCGAATGATCACACAAGGCACGCGCAGAAGAATGTGAGGCTATAATAGGCGCCTTAGAACGTTCTACCATTTGACGTATAGCTTCTTTGGATGGATGCGAAATATCGACCATGATTCCATAATAATTCATTTCATCGATCACTTGCTTTCCTAACTCACTTAAACCGTTGTGTAAATAAACACCGTCCTTCTCTCCGGTGTTTGAATCGGACAATTGACTATGTCCGTTGTGGGCTAAAGACATATAACGTCCGCCACGATCAAAGAACTTTTTAACATTCGAGATATCTTGCCCAACCGGATATCCATTCTCTATGCCAATCATGGCAATTTTTTTTCCACTTTTCCATATGCGACGAACATCTGCCGCCGTTAGAGCTAATTCAATCTGGTCGGGTGCATAATCATTTACCAAACGGTGTATGGCATCAAATTTATCGGTTGCATTCTGCGTTGCTTTTGCAAATCCATTGGCCGTGAGGCTGTCTTGCCCAGTATAAACAATGAACCAAGAAACATCTAAACCTCCTGCATTCATATTGGGAAGATTTACCTGTGAATTTGTTTTTTGGGTGTAATTGAGATCTGCCGTGAAATTCCCCACATCAATATCATCGTGGGTATCAATGGTAATAACAGCTTTGTGAATTTTTTCTGCTTCTGTCATTTTGGGGATTGATTGGTTTTGACCGCAGCTTGCGCCAACTAGTGCAAACGAAAGAAGGGCAACAATACTCTTGTTTTTCATGCTTGTTTTGTTAGTGAAATAAAGCATAATGTAAGAAGATTTATTGTATTCAAAGAAAATTCTATCTTAGATGTATAAATTTACCCCATGAATAAACTTACACAATGGTCCTTGACTGCGGCACTAGCAGGCTTTCTGTTTGGATTTGACACTGTCGTCATTTCTGGAGCCGATCAAAAACTCCAATCCCTTTGGGGTTCCTCTGACATATTTCATGGCTTTGTCGTCATGGCTACTGCACTATGGGGAACGGTAGTTGGCTCGCTCTTAGGTAGTATTCCTACCCGAATATTAGGCCGTAAAAAAACACTTTTATGGATTGGTGTTTTTTATACCATATCTGCCATTGGATCTGCCTTAGCGAATGATCCCTATATTTTTGCACTCTTTCGTTTTCTCGGGGGATTGGGCGTTGGCGCATCGACCATTGCCGCCCCAGCCTATATTTCAGAAATCGCTCCAGCAAAAGATCGTGGCAAACTAGTAGGACTTTATCAGTTTAACATTGTCTTTGGGATACTCATTGCCTTTGTTTCCAATTATCTTTTAGGCGGCCTGGGAGAGGAGGCATGGCGTTACATGATGGGAGTTGAGGCTTTACCCGCCATTCTCTATACTTTTTTGGTCATCAGCATTCCAAGAAGTCCCCGCTGGTTATTCTTACAAAGAAAAACAGCTGAAGCAAAACGAATCATTCACTCTGCTTATTCCGAGGAAGATGCAAATCAATTGATTTTAGAAATCTCTAACGAACAAGACAAGGCTCCCAACAGCGAGAGTATTTTCAATAAAAAATATCGGTTTATCTTATGGCTAGCTTTCTTGATTGCCTTTTTCAATCAATTTTCGGGGATTAACGCCTTTCTCTATTATGCTCCGCGAATATTTGAAGAAGGTGGATTAGGCGAAAGTACAGCCCTCTTAAGTAGTATTGGCATTGGCCTCACCAATCTTGTTTTCACCCTAATTGGAATCAATTTGATTGATCGTCTTGGGCGCAAAATATTGATTTATATTGGTTCTATTGGCTATATCATTTCACTCTCTTTGATTGCCGCTTCTTTTATTCTGGAATGGCAAGGCTTGTCACTCCCCATTTTTCTCTTTGTCTTTATCGCCTCTCATGCCATTGGACAAGGTGCGGTTATCTGGGTGTTTATTTCTGAGATATATCCAAATCATTTACGTAGCGCCGGCCAGTCTTTTGGCACTTCTACGCATTGGGTACTGGCAGCCATTATTCCATCACTGGTTCCCGTTTTATTTACAAGCATAGGCGCAGGAGCTGTTTTTACTGTCTTTGCCTTTATGATGGTTTTACAACTTGCTTTCGTGTATTTTTTAATGCCCGAAACAAAGGGGATTTCACTAGAGCAACTAAGTCAACAATTAATCAAGTAATGAAAAAGAAAATTTTAGAACACAGTGCATAAGAGGTTAAGAACTATATGAATTATGTCCAAAAATATCATTTGTTTTGGTGAGGTACTATGGGATGTTTTTCCACAAGGTAAAAAAATTGGCGGGGCTCCGCTCAATGTTGCTTTACGTCTAAGCGCTTTAGGCCTCCAAACTACTCTTGTGAGTAAAGTGGGAAAAGATGATTTGGGAGAAGAACTACTTGATTTTGTAGAGCAAAGTGGGTTGAAAATCGATCACATTCAACAAACCAATCAATTTGACACAGGAAAAGTTATTGTCACTCTTGATGCAAAAGGCTCAGCCAGTTACGACATTGCACAGCCTGCAGCATGGGATAAAATCGCTGTTAGGCCGGAGCTTCTTGAAACTGTTCAGAAATGTGATTTATTCCTTTTTGGCAGCTTGGCAACAAGAGATGAGGTAACAAAACAAACGTTATTCCAGCTTTTAACCATTGCATCTTTTAAGGTGTTTGATGTCAATCTTCGTCCACCACATTATACTTATGATTTACTAGATGATTTAATGAAAGTCGCCAATTTCATAAAATTTAACGATGAGGAGTTGACAGAGATTTCCCAAGAAATGGGCTGTACCAGTTCTCAAGTGGAAAATCAAATCAAGCATATTGCCAAACACTCCAATACGCATAACATTTGTGTCACCAGAGGAAGTGAGGGTGCTTTGTTGTATTTAGCGGGCACTTTCTATACACAAAAAGGGTTTCCCATTGAGGTAGCCGACACCGTTGGCGCAGGCGATTCTTTCTTGGCCACCCTACTAGAAGGTATATTGACAAAACGCAGGCCAGAAGAAAGCCTAGAACGCGCATGCGCAATGGGTGCACTGGTGGCTTCTAAACAGGGAGCAAATCCCAAAATAACAGAGAAAGAACTCATCGATTTCATCCAGAATTCTGCATAACAGAAGTTTGAGTTATCTTCGTAAAAAAAATAATCGTGTACGACTTTCTTCCTCCCAATTGCACAGAACAATTTAGTTCAAAAGAATTACGTCAATTTCTATCGCCAGAAGGGGTGTTGTATTTGATAATGGATCGACCCCAAGTACACAACGCCTTCAACAGAGAACAAATTGAAAACATTCTCCTCACACTTGAAAATGCTGCTGAGAATGAAAATGTGAAAGTACTCGTACTCACTGGAACAGGAGCAAACTTTTCTGCCGGGGGTGACATCAATTATATGAAAACCATTGGGCACAATTCTTTTAAGGAAAACAAAGAGGATGCGCAAACCTTGGCTTTTTTGATGAGTAGCTTACACGAATTCCCTAAACCAACCATTGCCAGAGTTAACGGAGCAGCTTATGGCGGAGGTGTTGGTTTGCTATGCTGCTGTGATATGGCCTTTGGAACCCTAGAAACTAAAATATGTTTGAGTGAAGTTAAAATTGGAATGGTACCAGCCACCATTGGTCCATATGTGATAAAAGCCATTGGGCTTCGCAACGCACACCGATTAATGTTAACGGCTGAAGTCATGCAGGGCCAACAGGCGGTTGACTGCCAATTCTTATCGGGTCTTTTTTCTGTAGAAGAATTCAATGAAAAGGTAAACACCTTGGCGGCAAAAATTACACATAACGCGCCAAAGGCAATGGAAATCACCAAAGCACTATTGCTTAACCTAGCACATCAATCCATTGATGACGGTGTAATAGAGTATACCGCAGATGTCATTGCGACCGTTCGGGAATCAGAAGAAGGAAAAGAAGGTCTTACTGCTTTTTTAGAAAAACGAAAGCCCAAGTTTTAGTTAGGATCAAAAAAAAATGCAAGCCTGTAAAGGATTGCATTTAGTACCTTGGGTGGGAATCGAACCCACACTCCCGAAAGAACTGGATTTTGAATCCAGCGCGTCTACCAATTCCGCCACCAAGGCATCAAGGAGCACAAAATTAATCAAATAAATTTTAAGACCTAGAAAAACTAGCATTTTAAGTTCTAGAAGGAAAATAAATTTTTACATTTGCAATCCCTAATTAATAGAACCTAAAAGGATTAGGAAAAAATGACAGAGGCGAAAATTTTTAGTTGTACACAGAGTGAAGACCTGGCGAGACAAATCGCAAAAAACTTCGGTATTCCCATGGGAAAGGTTGCGTTCTCTCGCTATAGCGATGGAGAATTTCAGCCCTCATTTGAGGAATCTGTTCGTGGTTCACGCGTATTTATTGTTGGATCTACTCATCCAAGTTCAGACAATTTAATGGAAATGTTATTGATGTTAGATGCCGCAAAACGCGCTTCTGCTCGACACATTACTGCTGTAATGCCCTATTTTGGTTGGGCACGTCAAGACAGAAAAGACAAGCCACGTGTGCCCATTGGAGCAAAAATGATTGCCAAGCTTTTGGAAACTGCAGGAGCTACACGCATCATCACTATGGATTTACATGCAGACCAAATTCAAGGGTTTTTTGAAAAACCAGTGGATCACTTATTCGCTTCCACCATCTTTGTTCCCTATTTAAAAAGCTTAAACCTTGATAACTTAACCATTGCATCTCCAGACATGGGTGGCTCTAAAAGAGCTTATGCCTATTCTAAGTTCTTGAGTAGCGATGTAGTTATTTGCTATAAACAACGCCAAAAAGCCAATGTGATTTCCCACATGGAATTGATTGGAGACGTTAAAGGAAAAAACGTTGTCTTGGTTGACGACATGGTAGACACCGCTGGAACGTTAACTAAGGCTGCTGAACTCATGATTGAGCGTGGCGCACTTTCTGTTCGTGCCGTATGTACACACGGTATCTTATCGGGTAATGCGCATGAACGTGTTGAGAACTCCGCATTGGAAGAACTCATCATTACCGATACCATACCACCAAAAAACGAAAGTCCCAAAATAAAAATATTGAGCTGTGCAGAACTCTTTGGTTCTACCATGAAAAGTGTGCACCTCAACAAATCAATTCACGAAAATTTTATCAATTAAATCAATATGAAATCAATTACAATTAACGGATCTAAAAGAGAAAGTGTAGGCAAGAAAGCAACAAAAGCCTTACGCAATGCTGAGATGGTTCCCTGTGTTTTGTATGGCGAAAAAGAGCCCATACACTTTGCAGCGAAAGAACTCGATTTCAGCAAATTAGTTTACACACCCAACGCGCATACGGTTGTGATCAAAACGGAGGAGGGAACATTTGACGCTGTCCTACAAGACATTCAGTTTCACCCTGTAACTGACAAAATTCTTCACATCGACTTTTATCAGTTGAACGAAGGGAAAGAAATTTCGATCAACATTCCTGTGGTTGTTGAAGGAGCGGCTCCTGGAGTTTTGAACAGCGGAGGAACATTGATCTTAAACAAACGCAAACTGCGTGTACGTGCATTGCCTAAAAATTTACCAGATGTTATCGTAGCCGATATTTCTGAATTAAAACTTGGGAATAAATTATACACCGCACAACTAGCTTCTGAGGACTACTCGTTCTTACACCCAGACAACACTGTTATTTGTCAAGTAAAAACTTCAAGAGCATCTGTAAAAGAAGACGTGGTTGAAGAAACAGTTACTGAAGATTCAGCTGAAGCTGCAGAATAATTTACGTTTAAACAGAATAAAAAAAGCATCTGAGGTTAATCCACAGATGCTTTTTTTATTTTTACACCGATATGTCTTTTTTAAACTGGCTTTTCGGCAATAAAACAACAGACTCAAATTCTGGAGAGGTGAAAAAATATTTAATTGTTGGCTTAGGAAATATTGGCACAGAATACGATGAAACACGTCATAACATTGGTTTTGATGCTTTAAATGCGTTGGCTGCAAAAAAAGAATTACACTTTGAAGAATTGCGCTATGGCGCAATGACCAAAACGCGCTTCAAAGGAAGACTTATTTACCTCCACAAGCCCTCTACCTTTATGAATAATAGCGGGAAAGCTGTGCGTTATTGGGCCTTAAAAGAAAATATTCCATTAGAAAATATTTTAATCATCACAGATGACCTGAATCTTCCTTTTGGAACACTTCGTTTAAAAACAAAAGGGAGTGATGGTGGACACAACGGCTTGAAAGATATTCAGGCACAATTGAATACACAAAATTATGCACGTCTTCGATTTGGAATACATTCAGAGGATAAAGGCTATGATACGGTAGATTTTGTGTTAGGAAAATGGTCAACGGTAGAGCAGTCTCTCTTAAAAGAGCGCTACGAAATGATTGAAAAAATCATTTATTCCTTTACCACGCAAGGTCCACAAAACACCATGAATCAATTCAACGGAAAGTAATGTACTAAGGGGCCGTTTGAAACCGAAAGTAGGGTGACGTAGAAATATTGTTTGATTCATCTCGCGTTAAAACCTGCCAAACATAGAATGTATTGGCCAGTAAATTCACTCTGTGATTTGTGCTTTCAACCCCAGTAGCAACCTCATTTAACGTCTCTTCGCTTGTTCCCAACGCAATACTATAACTCACAATATCGTCATCCAAATCGAGACCAGTCCAGACCAGAGAAACGCCCCCATCTGTCAAATCAATTAGTTGATCCATTTGCGGAGAAACGAGTTTTGCAGGAAAAGGAACAAAGTTAAATCGTTGCACACCCTCTAAATAGAAAAGCCTAGACAGGCTTGGTGTTTCTACATTACTTAGTTCGGAAGAACTGACGACCTCCCAACGAAAGGGAGCTCCTCTGTCCAAAGTCAACGTTGCTCTTGTTTCTTCTGTACGTATTGATGTTAACTTCTGCGTTGTCAAATTCACCACATTTAACGTATATGTATCGGTATGTTGGGCTAAATCCCAGCTAAATAAAACCCTCGCTGTAGTTGATCCCACAGAAACATACAAGCAGCTTTGATCGGCTTCTGGCAATTGAAGAAGCGCCGCCTCGGGGGCAGGAATTGGGTCTTTACAGCCCATTAAAAGAAAAAATAAAACGATGTGTAGATTCTTCACTAGTCTCATTGCTTAATAAATCTAAGGGTTTCTTCGGTGGTACTTGTTACCACCTTAACAATATAATTTCCTTGCGATAGATGATTTACGTCAATCAAAATTTGACGTGAAGCATTGAGCATTAAAAATTCTTTATAATAACTTATATTTCCTTGAATATCGTAGATAAAAACTTCTGCTATCTGTGCAGAACCGCCCACCAAAATAGCAACTTCGTCAACAACTGGATTAGGGTATAAGAGTGAGGGCTCATCGATATAAATCAATTCTTTGTATTCTCCTTGACAACTTAACGAAGTCTTGACTGTAATAACATTAAGCCCTTTATCCAACGGAAGTGTTTTTTCTGACACATTGTTTGCCTCAAACACAAGTTCATTCAGCCCAATAATATATTCTTTACTTCCACTAAGATCAAGGGTTACCATTGAGGCGGAGGCATTGATATTTGTATTAACAGACAATGGAGCGGGCTCAAGGATAGATACAGTAAAACATTGCTCAAAATCTGGAACATCATCGCTGGTTATACACAAAAGATAATCTCCACTTTGTAGACCATCGAATGCAATTGATTCATCAGAAAAGGGTGAGTTATATCGGAATCCGCTAGGGCCTATAACATCAATATCATAATCAAATTGAGCAACCGAAGAAATAATAATACTTCCATTATTTCGGTCAATACAGGTTTCATCACTTTTAACAATGGTGAAATTTCGCTGGGCATCTATATCGCAAATATCTCCCTCGCCATCGCTGTCTGTATCGAGCTGATCTGAATTTGTAATCAAAGGGCAATTGTCTACATCACTCGGTATGAGGTCGGTATCTTCATTCAATTGAGGTTGTCCATCAAAACAAAAATTCAAAGCAAATAACTTCACTTCCCCAGTATCGATGGGGCCACTGTCTATTATCTTTAAACGCCAAATACCTCGCGCAATACTCCCGTAAAATTGCGTCAAGTCTCCTTCAGGTCGAAAAGTACCGGTAAAGGGCGCTGATGCTGATGTTATTCTAGGTTCGGCTTCCGCATCAAAAGTGGTATTGGTAAAGTTTTGCCCATCTCCTCCCCGGTTTCTTATCAAACTAACTTCATCCCCAGCTGGACTAATTAAGCGAATGCTGAGATCGCCAACAAAGGTGTGTGTTAAACGTAGTTTTACCTCTATATCCAACACGGTAAGTGAATCTACCACAGCAATAAGAACTTCAGTCACCCCTTGCTCGGATTGAGTGGCGTCTTCTATGGGGAATGGAGCGTCAAAGGCTGTAAAGGTTTGACAAACAATTGGAGCTGTACTAAATTGTTGCACTGAACTAGGTGCGCTTACACCACAATTATTGAGCATAGAGACACGCCAATAGTAAGTTGTTAAACCCTCCAAATCATCTACTTGGATAGTGTTTAACAAAAGACTTTCGTTTACCACTGTTGTTGAAAAATCTTGCTCTTTACTCAGCTCAAAACGATATAAATCAGCTTCTGCACTTTTTTCCCAAGTGAAATTGACAAATGAAGGCAGGTTTTCTGATAAATCTGCGGGTGATTGTACCGAGGGCACTGGAACTGTAGGAGATAAAAAACGTATAAAAAACGGATGCTCCACCTGCGTTGTGCTGGAGGTACCCACAAGAGTGGCCGAATAGGTACCTGTTATGGTTTCATCAGTCACCAACTCAAGGGTAACCGTTGTTCCATCAGTTTGAACAACAAGCGGATTAATCGAAGCACTAATGGCAGGCGGAAGGCCTGTTATACTTAAACTAACTGTAGAGGAAAAAGCATCATAAATTTCGAAATTTAGGTCAAAACGAACATTTCCCGTTCCGCAATTCTCCTTGGCAACTTCAACAAACGGAAGTGCAAAAGAACGCTCTTCCACCTGGAAGGGTGTTGAGTTAACCGCAAAATATATATTCTCATCGGCTACAATTTTTATACGTGCATTTGCACTAGTAATACCCGCAGGAACAACAATATAAGCTTTACCGTTATTCAAGGTGTTTTCAACCAAAGGATAGGGAAAACTTTGGCCTCCATCAACCGAAAGATATATTGATACGGTTTGGGTATTAATGGGAGCTCTATTGGTCCTAGCAACATCCCATTCGATCAGTTCATTTGCACCTGCTCTCCAGATTACTGAGGAATTGTCTTGAGAAAGAACCACGAAAGGCCCTGCATCGTCTTCCACAGAAATTATTTTTTCATCTTGCGCAGTAAACCCAACCCCATTTGGATCGTTTTGATTTCTGTCACGTACCGTAACTCCCCATCGAAGTGTGCGTCCTACCATCGAAACGGTTTCCCAGCCCGAATTCAAAAAAGGGTTTGTTTCAGTTAAATCACCACTCAAAATAGCTGCTAAACGAGGTATCGTTCGAGTAGAATTTACGGTGGGAGGCAACGACCTATTCATACTTCCTGCAATTAATTGAGGTCCAAAATCTTGCGCACGAACTAGGCCATAATCCAATTGTTCCCAACAGTAAGTCAATTGATCTCCGTCAGAATCTTGAGCAACAGCATTCAATACGTAAGCAGTCCCAATTGGGATTGTGACATCATTCCCTGCAGAAACCGTGGGAACTTGATTGACTACAACCTCTGCTTGTTGACATGAATTCTGGGCTAAATAAGCATTAATTTGTACTATGTTATGGTAATGAAAATAAGGGTCACTGTGTCGTTGCAAATTTTGTCCACTCACAATCCCTGCATAAGACATGATGGTTGAGCCACTTCCCGGTTCGCTATTTACTCCGCTAAACTCATTTTCATGAGAATAGGTATGGGTTCCACCAAATTGATGGCCTACCTCGTGAGCAACATAATCGATATCGAAATAGTCCGTTAAAAAACCACCCGAGCTTCCGTTTGTGGCCGTAAATGGGTGAGACGAAAATCCACTCCCTTTTTTAAAAGATTCACATACATTTCCAATACTTCCGGCATTCCCGTTGGCTGAACCACGGTGAAACAGATGACCAATGTCATAATTGGACTCTCCAACTTCGGTCGTTAAAACTCCTTGAATTTCGCTGTTTAAATTGTCATCAAAAGGGTCTTCTTCTGGATTATCGTAAATGATTGCCGTATTTGACACCAATAGCAAACGAACCCCCAAATCAACCTCAAAAATTTCATTCATCCGATTAACTGTATTGGCAACTGCAGCAAGTGCATCCTGAGTATTGTCACCATTGGTGTCGTCATCGTCTCCCCAATACTGAGTGTATTCTCCGGAGGTTGCTACAGCAAATCGATAGGTTTTCAGTGATCCGGTTAGTTGGCTTTTTGTTACTAATTCATTTTTTAATGCTATGCTTTCGGTTTTGGGAAAACTATTTTCTGTTGTACAAAATAGGCTTTCCTCTTGGTCAGAAAAAACATCTTTTCGTTGATAAAACACATAAGAAGAGGTTGAAC
>Ga0209138_1001153_pt1 | contig 23307 bp, 27 predicted proteins | sample SaaInl3SG_22_DNA_FD_184645 | JGI IMG/M metagenome (GOLD analysis project Ga0209138, IMG submission 184645) | Marine microbial communities from expanding oxygen minimum zones in the Saanich Inlet - ESP_153SG_22_DNA (SPAdes) (version 2) | ecosystem: Environmental > Aquatic > Marine > Intertidal...
ACTTGTTTCGATGTTTTCACGCTCGTTGAAGGTGGGCATCAAAACCAGCATCCTCATCTGCGCTTTTTCCTAAAGTAAAAGACAAGCAACACTCCAAAAGCACCAACCAAGTTCGCATAATCAAACCAGGCTCCAATAATCATGGCTGGAGTGGTGCCACTGTAGAGCGGGACCTCTTCAACCATTGCTCCCGGCTGATACCAAACCAGCTCACTAAGCACCTGGCCGGTTGGAAGGTAGATTGCGGATAGCCCGACTGTGGAGATGTTGACAACGGACCTGCCGGTTTCAATCGCTCTCAGCTGCGCAATGCCTGCCTGTTGATAGGTCTCATCGGAATAGCCAAAGTCAGCATTATTGGTTTGCGAGAGTATTACTTCGGCACCACCTGCGACCAGTTCGCGAAGAATGCCGTCCTCTGCTATCTCAAAGCAAATGAGCGTGCCCGCAACAAAATCTTGCTCGATTTCAAAGATTCCATCTCTAGTTCCGAATGCGTACCCCTCTGGCACCAGATCGATTAGATCAGGAGCAAAAAGCCGCCAGAACTCTCGATTCGGGACAAATTCTGCAAAGGGAACCGGTTGCTTTTTGTCGTAATAGTCGACAGCTCCAAGTCCAGGTCTCCAAAGCAAAGTTGAATTAAAGCTCTCGCCGTCGCGACTTGTGATTGTGCCGAATGAGAAGGGGGCGCCGATTCGGGCCGCTATCTCATCAATCTTCGCCTCGGCAGAAACGCTCCTGAGCGGGTCAATGTCGGAGGCATTTTCTGGCCAAACCAGAAGGTCAACCTGGTCTGCTAATTCAGATTCAAAAACCAGTTCGGTCGCATCGAGATGGTTCTGCAAAATGGTGCCACGATCAAGGTTTGAGAACAGTCCGGCGTTTGCATTGCCCTGCACGGCGGCTATCACCTTGGAGTTGGTTGAAGTTGGGTTGTTCAAGAGCGCTGTGACTGCAGGGATAATTACGATCGCCGCAATCATTGCCAGCGCTGGAACCTTCTTTAGTGAATTGCGACCTTTGCGGTGGAGAAACCAGATCGCAAGTATGGAACCTGTAAGAGCGAGCACGAATGTCAGTAGCGATAATCCACCAAAAAAGACCCACTGGCTCATGAAACTTCCCGGTTGAGTCATGGCAAGTCTCGACCACGGAAAACCACCGTAGGGAAAATTGTTGGCCAGGAATTCCCTGGCAGTCCAAATTGAAGCAGCAGCCACTGCGAAAAGGAACAGAGCGTTCTTTTTTGGCTTCCACTTTTTGTACAGCCAGGCTGTAGCCCCCACGCCTGCTGCAAAAAAGAGAGTTTGCAGAGTAGTCAGCGCAATCAGTGGGATTGGGCCCAAATACAGTGAGATCCATTCGATGTGTGCGATGTAGAAGGCTTGGCTTGCAAAAAACCCGACAAGGGAGGCGCTCCAGAACCCAAGTCCAAGAGTTGCAAGCAGAATCAGCGCAGGGATTAGTGGGGTGAGTATCCAAATGTTCTCGGTTGGAAAAGTGTAAAGCGCAACGAGTCCACCGAACGTTCCTAAGGGAATACGCCATAGCAATTGCGGAATCTTCACGTTACTACTCTAAGTTCTAGGCGTAGTAGCTGTAGGCAACAATGCCTCTTTTGACCAAGTCCATTGCGTTATAGGCGTTCTCTGCGAGTTCGGCATCGGCACCCTGAGCTAATTGATCAAGAAGATCAATCACCTGTTTGCTCCAGCGAATAAAGTCTCCAGCGACCAACCCCGAGAGCTTGAGTATGTCATCGAGCCTGGCTCCGGTTGCCCATCGATACATTGGCCAGGCAAGCCCCAAATCAAGCGGAGACTCAATTGCCAGATCGAACCTGTCTTGAAGTTCTGCGAGCTCTTCCTGAACTTCCTCGGTCTTTTCTAAGATTTCGCGGAAATTTCCCTTGGGTAGTTTTGGCTCGTAATCGCCGTCGTCGCGTCGATTCTCATAGACCAGAGCCGCCGCCATGGCGGCCAGCGATGCAGCGTCGAGTCCTTTCCAGACACCTTGATTGATGCACTGGGCAATTAGCAAGTCGCGCTCACCATAAATTTTGCCTAGCCGCCTCCCGCTATCTGTTATCTCTAGATCATCCGCATCTGGCTTTAGGTAATCAAGCTCCTCAAGTAGGTTGCATATTCTCTTGAAAACTTTTGCAACTTGATTGGTTCTATTTTCAATCTTGCTAACTGTCGCATCGATTTCCTGACGGAGTTTCTGGTAGCGCTCCCCCCACCTTGCGTGAGCCTCACGCTCACTGCAGCCGTGACAGTTATGGGAACGCAGTCTTCGTTTCAGATCTGCAATCTCAGACTCGTGCTTTCTCATGGTCTTGGTTTGACGAATGTCCTTGCCACCTCTTGAGCGCCAAGACGCACCTTTGCGTTCTAAGTCTGAAATCTTTCGTCTTAGCCCGGAGTACTCAAGGAAGTCACCGAGGTGACACTGCATTGCTTCTTCGTAACCTTCCATTGAGGCTTGCTTTTCAGCTATCCCCTGGGCCAATCCAACAACAGACCTGTCGGCCTGAAACTGGGCAAACGAGCGCTCCAGGACCTTGCTGGCCCTTTGGGCACCAAAGGCATCAATCAGGTTTACTGCCATGTTGTAGGTGGGTCTAAATGAACTGTTTAGCGGGTAGGTGCGCTTTGAAGCCAGGCCCGCAACCATGTTTGGGTCAAGCTGTTGACCCCAGAGAATTACCGAGTGTCCCTCGGTGTCAATACCTCTTCGACCCGCTCTACCGGTCAGTTGGGTGTACTCCCCTGCTGTGATTGAAACCCTTGCTTCGCCATTGAATTTATCTAGACGCTCGAGCACAACGGTGCGGGCAGGCATATTGATTCCAAGAGCCAGAGTTTCGGTTGCAAAGACCACGCGGACCAGTTTGCGCAAGAACAGCTCCTCAACGACCTCTTTGAATGCGGGTAGCATTCCGGCATGGTGCGCCGCGTAGCCGCGCTCCAAGGAACTCAACCATTCGAAGTAACCGAGTGTGTCCAGGTCCTCGTCGGCAATTGAACTGCATCTCGCTTCTGCGAGCCGCCGAATTTCTGTGGCCTCTTCCCTGGTGGTAAGGCGAACTCCTGCTCTGCGGCAAGCCGCAACAGAGGCTTCACAGCCAACCCTTGAGAAAATAAAGAAGATGGCGGGCAGTAAATCGGCCCTGTCTAGTGCATCTATCACCTCAGGCTTTTCAAGTCTGGGGAACCTGCGATCGTAGTTGCCGCCACGATTACTAGAACCACCGCGGTGCTTCGGTCCGCGATGTGGAGACCGCTGTCTTGCCTGGTGTTTCTGTAACAGCTCCGGGTTTACTCGCATCTGCTTGCTACCGGTTTCAAAAAGTTCAATAAATTCGTCACCAAAGAGCACGTGCTGATGGAGTGGGACGGGCCTAATTTCGGAAACTATAACTTCTGTGTTTCCCCGCACTTCTGCAAGCCAAGCGCCGAATTCTTCGGCATTTGAAACCGTTGCACTGAGGGAAACCACCTTGACGTCCTTGGGCAGATGGAGAATTACCTCTTCCCAAACCGCCCCCCTGAACCTGTCAGCCAGGTAGTGAACCTCGTCCATGACCACAAACCCGAGATCCATCAAAGTGGTGCTAGACGCGTAGATCATGTTCCTAAGAACTTCGGTGGTCATTACCACTATTTCAGCCTCAGAGTTGTTGTTCGTATCGCCTGTGAGTAGCCCCACTCGATCCTTGCCGTAGCGGGCAGTGAGTTCTGCAAATTTCTGGTTGCTTAGAGCCTTAATCGGCGTCGTATAGAAAACCTTTTGCCCCTTGGCTAGAGCAAGGTGAATCGCAAACTCGCCCACCACAGTCTTGCCAGCTCCAGTAGGGGCCGCGACCAAGACACCCGACCCAGCTTCGAGGGCGAGGCATGCTTTCTCTTGAAAATCATCGAGCGGAAACTTGAGATCATGAGTAAACAGGTCAAACTCGGGGTATTTTGCTTTGGACTTAGCCCGCTGGTATGCCTCGGCGGGGCTCAAGTCATTCGACTTCGATATCATCATCGACAAACTTCGCTAGTTTTCTAGCTCTGCGCTTGTCGTTTAGCGTTGCTATGCCAACAGCAGAGAAGAACAGGGCTGTCAGCGGGGCCATCAGGATAAACATTGTCATTGGCTCAGCGGTCGGGGTTGCAAGAGCCGAAACTAGAGCAATTATCGTCAGGGCGATTCTCCAGGACTTTAGGATCCCTTTCCCAGTGACTAGGCCGGCGAAGTTCAACAGCACCAGTACCACTGGCATAACGAATGCAAGACCAAAAATCAGCAGAATTCGAATTGCGAACAGCACGTACTCGGCCGCATTGATGACGTTGGAGCTTCCCTCTGGAGTGAAGCCAATTAGAACCACTACGAAACCGGGTAGTGATGTCCAAGCCAGGAAGGTGCCGACCAAGAACAGGGGCAGAGCTGAGAAAACGAAACCGATTGCGTAGCGCCGCTCTCGGATTTTCAAGCCTGGCGAAACAAAGGCCCAGAGGTTCCATAGCCATACCGGCGCGGTCATGATGACGCCAAGGAAAATTGAAATCTGAATTCTTAGGTCAAAAGCTGAGACTACGGTTCCAAAGTTGACAATCGCTTCAATACCGCGCCTGCTAGTAACCTCCAAGAGAGGTTCCTGTAAAACGCTAAAAACTGGATCAAATAAGAACCAGCCAATGACGGTGCCGACAATTATGAAGCCTGCCGACCACGATAGACGTTTTCTAAACTCCCTAAGGTGTGACGAAAGGCTCATGCGGCGCTCTGTGTTTTTGCGCCGGAGCATTAGTCTTTCTTCTTCTCACCCTCGCTAGGTGTCTCAGCGGTGACTTCCTCGGCCTTTGCCTCGGTCGTGTCACCGTTCTTGTTGATTTCCTTCTTGAAAATTCTCATTGATTGCGCAGCGCTCTTTGCCAAAGCCGGAAGCTTCGGTGCTCCCCATAGCAGAAGAACGATTGCAAGAATGATGATCCATTCCCAGCCTTGAAGCCTCATGGCTACCTCTTATCTATTTCGATCTCGCTGATTCGTTTGATTAGTCTACGCCTTCTTGCCTTTACTTGTTCTTCCTTCTGGCGTTGTCGTTTCCTTCTGGCCCGATAGAGATCCGGCAATTCTGAGGCTGAGCTTGGAGAAAGTTTTTGAGTTTCTAGAGTCTCTGCGCTATTCAGGTCTTCAATCAGGCTTTTAGCTTTGGAAACCTCGTTGTTTAACCGCTTGCCGGCAAGGGCTACTCGGTAGAAAATTAGTCCGAGCAGGTAAAGGCCGACCAAGGAAGTTCCCAGTAGCACCCAAGCTTCAATACTCATTTAGTCCTCATTCTCCGCAACACGCTCATCGCCAAGTGCCCTGCTAGCGAAGTCCGTGACGGCAGCCCTTGCTTCTGGAGGCCCCAAAACAACCACCTCTCCCCCGTAGCGACAAACATGTCTGCCCAGCGCTTGCAAGTTACCCACCCGAATCTGTCCAGTGCTGGAGCCATCTTGATTTCGTTTGACGTCCACGGCAGGGAAGTTCCAAAATATCTCGCTAGCCTCGCTGCTTGCTTGGATTTCTACAATCAACTCGTCTGAGATTGTTCCGAAAACTTCTACCGGGATCTCTGCGGACATAGCTTCTGGAGACAGCGGCTGCCCGGTGGCCTTGGCAGAGATTATCCGGTCGATACGGAATGACCTTACTTCTTGATTCGAGTGACACCAGCCTCGCAGGTAATGCCTTCGTCCAACAAATTCCACGCGCAGTGGGTCAATGGTTCTGACTGACTGGACTCCCAGCTGGTTTACGTATTCGGCAGAAATTTGCACTTGGCTATCCACTGAGCGCTGGACCTCAAGTAGAACGCTTTCGCTGCCCACCGGTTGATAGGAAGTAATTGGAGCTGTTCCAGAGCCAATAATCTCCCTGACCTGCTTGAGGTCCGCATTGTCCAGAAACTGCGGCATTGCGGCCAAATAGTCGAGGCCAGCCGCCAAGGCGGTTGTCTGGCGTTTGGATAACAGCGGTGGCCTATCTAGTTGGGACTGGGCAGTGGTGAAATCCACCTCACCCTCAGCCAGCAAGTCTTCATCGACATAGAAGTGTGTTTCGTAGCGACCGACGTCCTCGCTGTTGGCGATGGTTATGACAGCCTTTGTGATTGTTTTTTCACTGAAGCCAAAGTGTGTCGCGAGCTCGCTTGTGAGCATTGGTCCATCCTTCAAAACCAATCCCACAATCGAAAGCGACAGGTTGAATAGTCCCTCTGCGTCTATCTCCTGCTTAGGCATGATGCTCCAAGACTCGCTTTAGACCGTCCTCGACGCGAAGCCGAAGTGACTCTGGCTCCAAAACGCTTATGTCTGCGCCATACTCCATGAGGTCCTCTGCCAATAGCGCTTCATCCATGAACTGAAGCATCACTACATTGTCTTCGGTAGCCCCAAAGTGCCACCAGGCTTCGGTTCCATGCTCGACACTTAGCCGAGCAACATTTTTACTAACAAATTCCGCAAGGTCCTCTTCGGCTAGTGAAATCTCTTCCGGGGTCACAACTTTCCCGGCTAGCTCGCTAACCTCAACCGCAGAGATGATTCTTCTGAGTAGGAAGTTCTTCACCACGTCCTGCTGCTTAGCAAGCAAGACCCACTGACCCTCGATAAAGCGCAGTTTTATTGGCGTTAGCTCACGCACCGATGCGTCTCCATCAGGTTTACGGTAACTGAAAGTCACCAGCTTGCCGCCATCGATCGCCTCAGCCAGCGGTGCAAAGCTGGCATGTCTTGCCAGTAGCCTTGGTGTGACGATCGAGAGCTCCCTAGAGGCTTCAACTAGCCCGAGCGACCGGAGCCGAATCAGACCTGATTGGGCGGGCCTAGCAAGCAGTTGGCTATTCCATGCCTTTGCGGCCAGTTCTAAGAGCTTTAGGTGCTCCCCGGTGAGCTGGAAATCTGAAGGCCAGGCAAAGCTGCCCTTGGAGATGCGGTATCGGGAGGTGTCTGTATCCTCGAAGCCACTGGAGTCGATTACCTCTAGCTGGACACCCATCTCTCGCAGCGAGTTCTTGTCTCGCTCAAACATCTTGTTCCGAGCAAAATCAGACCCTTGTTCCCCATAGGAGGATACGGACGCAAATATGTCATTCTTGCTGAGCCCAATGACGGGAGCAGCCATCAAACAGCACGTGAGAGTGAACAGCCTCTCTGCAGGCTTTTGTTTGCTCACCGCCGTTGCCATGGGGGTTATTGCTTCCCTAGAACGTCAATCACAAAAATTAGGGTTGAGCCGGCCGGAATACTACCTTGAGCGTTGTCGCCGTAACCCAATTCGGGTGGAATAACGGCAATCACCTGGGATCCAATTGTCACCTGGTCCAGTGCCATTACAAAGCCCTCAATAAGGCCCTCATTGGTGATTGGGAAGGTAGCGGGTGTTCCGCGCTCCCAGGAGCTGTCAAACTGCTCTCCGAGCCAGGTCCAGCCGGTGTAGTGGAGTACAGCGCTGTCACCAATTTCAATCGGCTCGCCACCACCCTCGACTAGAACGGCGCTCGCAAACTCCGAAGGAGCATCAGCTGAAGGAATCTGGATTCCTGGCTGCCCATTAGGAGCTGTGATTACGGTGGGTAAACCGGCTTGCGCGGGCTGCGAAGAGCCGTTTGCTCTTGGAAGGTACGCGTCAATAATGTCGAAGATGAAGATAATTCCATCCTCGGTACCGAGCCCAAGGCTTGCGATTCCAAGGGACCCGTGGGCACCCTCGGCATCAATTAGCACTGCCACTCTTGATCCGACATTCACTCCGGTGAGCGCCTTACAGAAATCAGGCACCGAGTCTTTGACAAGATTCTGAGGGACATAGTCTGTTGAGGTGAAATCAGAGGCCTGCAGCGCGTCTCCAGTGGCCGCATTGAAGCCCATGAAATGCATCAGCACCTGCTGGCCACCGATTAGTGCACCACCATCGCCCTCGATGATGATGGCAGTTTCAACTCCAGTACCGGAAAGCGGAGTCGGGAAGGTAACCTCCGGTTGCTCTCCAATGTCTCCTGTTACTGAAATCTGATCTGCTCCGGTACCTGTTTCATAGCTTTCGCACTGATTGTCCAGGCCAATGCTCAGCTGGGCGTAATCGCGTGGGCCGGTTTCCTCGGCTGCGCATCCAGCAAGCAAAAGAGTGGTGATTGAAAGTAACGCTATTTTTCGCAAGTGTGATCTCATTTCTAGGTCTGTCTAATTCTGCCGTGGTTTATCGTTTTGGGTGACCTTGCGCATCGTTTTTCTAAGCTTCTTCTCGCTCAGTGGGCGCTGGCCCATTGCGTGAGGCAGCCAAATGTCCATATCTTCATCGGTGTGCTCGGTCTTGATTCCGCTTTTTGCCTTGAATGTCGGCAGCACTGTGCCAGGAGCAAGTCGTCTTGCAGACATCAGGAAGCCGGTGTGGGAGATCATGCGGTGTTCTGGCCTTACAGCTAGCCCATCCAGGTGCCAAGGCCTAACCATTGACTCCCATGCAGAAGGAGCGGTAAACCCACCGTGAGCTCGAATTTCCTCGAACGTTCTGCTGAGCTGAGTCACGGTTGCAACGTAAACAATCACCAGGGCGCCCGGCTTCATTGCGGTTGCAATCTCTTCGATGCACTCCCATGGTGCAAGCATGTCCAGCACCACTCGATCAACCGAGCCGGGCTTGCAGTTTTTGGCAAGCTCCTCTTGGAGATCGCCAATGACCACCTTCCAGTTCTTTGGAGTCATTTGCAAAAAGTTCGCGACGTTGCCCTTGGCTATTTCGGCGAATTCCGACCTTCGTTCAAAAGAGGTAAGTGAGCCCTTTTCCCCAATCGCTCTGATGAGATAACTCGAAAGTGCACCGGATCCAACGCCGGCCTCGACCACATTTGCACCGGGAAAAATGTCTCCTTCGACAATAATCTGACCGGCGTCCTTCGGATAGACAATCGCCGCCCCTCTTGGCATTGACAGCACATAGTCACTCAAAAGTGGTTGCATCGCCAGATACTCGTCACCGTTGTGGTTTTGGATTACTGAACCGGAGGGCTTTCCGATGATGTCGTCGTGAAGAATCTCACCTTTGTGGGAGCCGAACCTGCCTCCTTGTTCCAGGGTGATCGTGTTCATGATGCCCTTGGGTCCGGTGAGCTGAACTCTTTGGCCAGCTTGGAATATTTCAGTCATGGATCCTTAGGTCTTCTAGATTGTTGGCATTTAGCTTTGTAAGTGAGCCAATAATTCTTCGGTTCGGGCCTTCTGGGAGCCCGATAATGTTCGGTATTCCGATCGCATGGCAGCCGGCAGCCTCCGCTGAGGCCAAACCGGTTGGTGAATCCTCTAGTGCGATGCACATGTTCGCAGGGACACCGAGTAGTTCGGCGGCTTTCAGGTAGGGCTCGGGGTGTGGTTTTCCGTGCACCACATCGTCACCGGCAACGACCACGTCAAACGCGGGAAAGTCAATTTGTTCGGTGACAGCCAAGGCCATAGACCTCATTGACATTGTCACCAAGGCAGTCTTCACGCTGGCTTTCTTTAGATCTAGAAGTAGTTCAAGTGCTCCTGGTCGCCATGGAAGTTTGGTTCTCAGTTGATCAATTACCTCTTCAGTAAGCCGATCAATAACCGCTTGGGTCGACATGTCATCGATGCCAAAACGGTCCTTCAAAAAATCTGAGGATTGATAGAGGTTGCTGCCGATTAGCTGTTTCCCATCTTCCTCACTCCAGGTGCCGCCGTATTGATTGGCTAGTCTTGCCTCTGATAAAAGCCAGTACGGCTCGGAGTCAATAAGGGTGCCATCCATGTCCCAGAGGACGGCCATTGGGAACTTATTCGTGGGCATTTGCCCAGTCTAGTTCCCCAGTCAATTAGAGTTTGTTGGTACAAAAGGAGATCATTTGCTTACAGGTCGGATTCTGATCGTTGCCTTCGAGGGGTGGAACGATGCTACCGAGGCTGCAACCGGAGCGCTCAAGGCGCTATCGGAGGAAATGTCAGCCGAAATCTTAGAGGCAGTTGATCCAGAGGATTACTACGATTTCCAGTTCTCCCGTCCGGTGGCGGAATTCGATGAAAACGGCCAGCGTTTCTTGGCTTGGCCAACAACTGAGCTGCTGCAGGCAGATGCAGGGGCCATAAAAGCACAACCCGGTCTAAAGGATGTCTATCTTCTGCTTGGCACCGAACCTTCCAGAAGTTGGATTACATTTGCAGCTGAAGTTCTTGAGATGGTTCAAGACCGCGAAATTGACCAGGTAATCATGCTTGGCGCGATGTTGGCTGATGTCCCCCACTCGAGGCCGGTTCCGTTTTTTAGAAGCTCGCAAAATCTAAAACTCCAAGCTTCGCTTGGCATAGAAGCATCGAGCTACGAAGGCCCAGTGGGAATTCTGGCGGTTTTGACACAGGCATTCGAGCTAGAAAACATCCCAGTTCTTTCACTCTGGGCCTCAGTGCCGCACTATGTTCACAATTCTTCAAACCCCAAGGCGGCGCTCGGGTTCCTAAACCAATTGGAAACGCTCATCGGCTCCAACTTTGCAACCGATGCTCTTGCCGAACAGGCCGCCGAGTGGGAAAAGTCAATCGATGAAGTTGCAGAGGCAGATGACGAGCTAGCGAGCTACATTGAGCAGCTGGAAACTAGCCGAGACGCACTTGATTCCGAAGAGGCATCGGGTGATTCGCTTGCGAGAGAGCTTGAGAAATACCTAAAGAGCCGTCCAGACGCTCCTGAATCTGGAAAGGGCTAAATAGCTCCCAGGCCAAGTGCAATCAGTAATGCACTGCCAACCCCAACCCGCCAAATTACAAACGGCAGGTAGGAACCCTTTGCTAGGTAGCGAAGTAGCCAAGCTATCACCGCGTACCCGACGATAAAGCTCACCACTGTGGCGGCGATTGTCGCTGCCAGTAGATCAGCGGGTAGGTCCTGGTAGGACTTCAAGAACTGGTAGGCCCCAGAGCCCAACACTGCAGGAATTGCCAGCAAAAAGCTATACCTGGCCGCTGCCTCGCGACTGAACCCAAGCAAAAGCCCAACGGTTATCGAGCCACCGGAGCGCGAGACGCCAGGTACCAGCGCCAGAGCCTGGCCAAGCCCAAATGCAATACCGGACTTGAGGTCCAGCTCGCGAATGGTCTTGGTCTTTTTTCCGATTCGGTCCGCAAAGCCAAGCAACAGGCCAAACACAATGAGAGCCACGGCAATAATCCAAAGTTCCCGGAGCTCAACTTCGACATAGTCTTGAAATGCCAAACCAAACACCACAATTGGGAGGGTTCCAATGATGACCAACCAACCCATCTTTGAGTCTGGTTCCTGGGATTTCCATGGCTTCAGGGCGTCGCTAAACCAAGACTTGAGTATCTGAAAGATTGTTTTTGCAAAGTATGTGACCACCGCGAGCTCGGTTCCAATTTGAATTGTCGCGATGAATGCGGTCAGTTGTGCTTTTCCGAGACTGCCAAGACCAAATACTTCCTGCGCGATTTGAACGTGTGCACTTGATGAGATTGGAAGAAACTCGGTAAGCCCTTGAATAAGCCCAAGAATTATGGCTTCAAATGGGGTCATTCTTCTTCGGTTATCTCAAACGGGAGATATTCATCGAAAGAAGCTGAGAGTGCCTCCTCGTAACCCAAAAAGGCATCCTCCACCTGGAAGTAGGCCTGCTCGATTCCGGGATCTTCCCCATCACGCTTGGACAAAATGGCATCCAGGTGCCGCTCAAGTGCCCCGATGAGTTTCTGAAGTGCTAACTGCGGCTCTGGATTCATAGTTCTAAGTTAGCGCTATCGAGTGCGCATTCCAAGTAGCAAGGCTGTTCCACGTGCTGTGTTCATGCTAGATTTGGCAATCGTTGCCTCGTAATTGTCGCAACTACCACCTGTCCGGGTGGCGAAATGGCAGACGCGCTAGCTTGAGGGGCTAGTCCTCTTACGAGGGTAGGGGTTCAAGTCCCCTTCCGGACACAAATAGATTTTCTTGGCGCTTAGACTAGGCGCGTGCAAAACCCCTTAGATCCCGTTGTCGAGTACGGCATTGAACGCGCCAGAGAGCTTTTGGATGGCAAAAAGGTAATAGCTATCACCGGCGCCGGAGTCTCAACTGACAGCGGAATTCCGGATTACAGGGGCCAGGGTAGAGTCGCGAGGCACCCACTGACCTTTGATGAGTTCTTGGCATCAAATGCTAATCAAGCCCGCTACTGGGCTAGAAGTTTCGCCGGCTGGAATCGGATTGCCATGGCCCAGCCAAACACCGCCCACCGGGCTCTGGCTGCCGCAGAACGTTCTAATCAAATATCTGACCTAATTACCCAAAACGTTGATGGACTGCATCAAAAGGCGGGGTCTCAAAAAGTGCTGGAGCTACATGGACGTCTCGACCGTGTGATTTGCATCGATTGCAACGCGGGCATCACAAGAATTGAAATGGATCAAAAGATTCAAGACACGAACCCCGATCTAGTTCGGCAGCCTGAGGTGGAGTTCACTCCCGACGGTGACGCCGATATTGAGGTCCCAGCCGACTTTTCCGCTCCTAGTTGCCAGGTCTGCGGTGGCAGGTATAAGCCGGACGTGGTGTTTTTTGGTGAACAAATTCCACTGCAACGCGTCGCGTTGGCTAGAGCTCAAGTTGAAGCTGCCGAGGCGATTCTCGTCGCAGGCAGTTCGTTGGCTGTCAACTCCGGCCTGCGCCTTGTGAAGCAGGCTAAGCAGCAGGGGCTGCCGGTGGTTGTTATCAACATTGGTGAAACCAAAGCCGATCACCTGACGGATGTAAAAATCAACGCCTCTGCGGCAGATGTACTTGGGAGTCTCTACTTATGACAAATACTGTTCTTGGTCTATTTAGGCACGGTCAAACCGACTGGAACATTGATCTCAGGTTGCAGGGAACGGCCGAGATACCACTCAATGACTTTGGCATCGCCCAGGTTCGAGCGGCTGGTGAAGCTTTAGATCTTGACAGCTGGGATTTGGTTATGACTTCTCCCCTTGGCAGAGCCAAGCAGACTGCTGAGCTATTGCTTCAGGGAGCTGCGGGCAAGAAGCTTCACATCGAGCCGATGCTTATTGAAAGATCATTCGGAGTGGGCGAGGGCATGCTGTATTCCGAGTGGCACGACACATACGGGCAGCTCGAAGATATTCCGGGAGCAGAATCTAATACCTCGGTGATTGAACGCTCTAGGAAGCTGCTGAGCCATCTAACAACCGAGTACGCAGGAGCCCGGATTCTGGCCGTGTCTCACGGTGCGCTGATTCGCTATCTGCTGTCTGAAGTTACCAGCGGAGAAGTTCCACCCAAGGGCGAAAGGCTTCAAAATGCATCACTGCATCTGCTTCGCCATGGTGATGACTGGAGCCTTGATGCCTGGGCACCAAACCCTTTAGGGCAAGCGGTCGAGCGCGGCTAGCAACTTTTTGGCGCTGCTTTCCCAGCTGTAGTTTGCAGCTACCTCCAAAGCAGCGGTTGACTTCTGCTTCCATAACTCTGGATCTTGAAGTTCATTCACGCAGCGCTGAAAATCCGCCTCGTTGTCTGCATCGAAGAATAATGCCGCATCCGAGCCAATTTCGCGAAAAATCTCAATGTCGCTCAAAATCACAGGCAGCCCCTGAGACATCGCCTCGACTACCGGGATGCCAAAACCTTCGTCTTTGGAGGCGCTCACCAGAGCCTGGGCTCGCCCAAGCCAGCCGGCATACTCTTTTGTTGTAACACCATTTTCAAATCTAATTTCACAAGAGTGCTTGGCGGCAAGTTCCTCAAACTGCATGCGCCTGGTTTTAGAAATTCGCGAAAGAATCACCAGGGTGTGATTGGTAAGGCCCCCAACTGCTCGAACGAGCAATTCAACGTTCTTGTAGTCGATGAAGCTTCCCATGTAAACCAGGTATCTCGAGTCGCTGTGGTTCCCATTTGGTTTAGTCAGCTCTAACTCAGTGGCATTTTCGATAACCTCAATCGGTCTCTTGGTAAGACGAGCTGCCGCTATTTGCTTCCGTGAAGTTTCCGAGACTGTAAGTAGGAGGTCTGCTCGATTGAGAACTAATCGCTGCGGTGTGTAGCTCAGGTGAAAAAGCCACCAAATCGCTCTCACAGGCCACGCGAGAACACGGGGCGGTCGGCGGTGACGGTAATAGATCATGTCGTGCAGTGTTAGTGCCAGCTTAAAGTTTCTTCCAATTGAAGAAGTTGTTTGCATGGGGCTAACCAGGTATTCAATGTTTTCTTTTCGAAGCTTTATGGCAACGAAGAGCTCTTTCGCTGACGTTGGGTCAGTTGCCATTAGAGTCTTTACTCCTTCGGGCAGCAGTGCTTGCTGTTCGGCACTGCAGACAAGAACTGAGAGCTTTGTCATTTTGGCAAGTTCCCCAATTAGTCCGAGGCTGAAGCTTGTTATGCCATCCGGGTTGGACGGGTTTATGAACCGGCCGTCGAACCAAATTCCACTCATGTTCGCTCCAGGAAGTTAACGATTTTGGTAGCAATTTCAAATGGCTTTTCGTAGTGGGTTAGGTGCCCAACCCCTGGAATCACTTCGAGTGTTGCATTTGGCAGTCCCGCAAAGAATTCGCGCTGTGCCGCTATCGGAGCAACCGCATCTTTCTCGCCGGCAATCAGGAGCGTGGGTGATGTAAGAGATGCGGTGTAGTCAAAAACTGAACCGCTACTGGCAGCCAGAAATCCTTCGGTGACACTTTTCTTGCCGTGAAAGCCGGAGAAATATTTGGCGTGCTGGTCGTGCACGAACCGCCTCGTGCCAAAAGATCGAGTCTTAGTCAGACCGATAGACATTCCTCTGGTTATCAGGCCAGAGCGAAGTAGCCAATCTCCAATAAACCTGTTCTTGCCGAGGCGGTAGTAGCTCCTGGCTACCCTGTTTGAGAAATCTCGGCAGCTGCTTGCCCTGGTTGAAATCGGATTGATCAGGCAAATAACGTCTTGCTTGAGGCCCTGCTGCTTGGCATTGGAGACCACTAGAGTGCCAAAGCTATGCCCGACAACCAGGTCGTAGGGCCCTGTAGCTTCATGGAAAGCCAAAAGCCAAGCGCCGTAAGAGTTGAGGTCACTCACATCCAGCGGTTGGCTCTTCCCGAAGCCTGGAAGGTCCGGGCTGACTATTTCGTAGTCAGGTAGTGCTCCTGCCACAGCCTGTAGCCCGTGATGATCCCCACGAAATCCGTGCACGAACAACACTCTCTTGGAGTGTCCAAAATAGGTCCATGATGCGGTGCCATTAGCGTCTTGTCTTTCAACCCTGGATTGGGCTTGCATGAAAAGGCTTTTGGGCGAATCGGTCTTCAATGTCACTGCTCCAGTCTAGGTTGGTTCCAACGGGACTATCGTGTTACTCAAGGAGCCAGATTGTTAGATTTTGATTTTGAGCCAGAAGCACCAGCGTGGTCTAAGCGTTTAGCCGCATTTGACCTAGAGACTACGGGTCTTGATCTAAAGACAGCACGGGTGGTAACCGCCTGTGTCGTAGTGATAGATCATGCCGGTGAACCCGAACAGCTTCACGAGTGGCTCATAAACCCAGGCATCGAGATTCCTGAAACAGCGGCTGCTGTGCACGGCGTTACCACCGAAATTGCTGTTCGCGACGGAGTTGAGCCCAGTGCAGCAATTCTGGAGATAACAGAATTGCTAGAAAAGCTCAGCCTCGAAATGCCACTGGTGGCCTTCAACGCCCCCTACGACTTCACAATTTTGGCTAACGAAGCAATTCGCTACGGTCATAACCCCATTGACCCCAAGCCGGTCGTGGACCCACTGGTGCTTGACAAGAAGGCCGATCAGTATCGCAGGGGAAAAAGAAACCTCGGAGTGATGTCAGAGCACTACGGAGTAGAGCTAACCGATGCCCATAACTCCACCGCGGATGCATTAGCGGCAGGAAGACTTGCACAGCAAATTGCTAAGAAGTGGGCAGAGCTCGATATGCCCATCGAACAGCTGCACGAAGCTCAAACTAAATGGAGTGATGAGCAATCTGAAAGTTTTGCGAAATACATGAGAACGCAAAACCGCCCGGAGTTCCAGGCGGAGTTGGGTTGGCCGAAAAAGGTCTAGCCGAAGTTCTTGTAGCGCTCGTTGAAGCGCTCTACACGTCCAGCAGAGTCCATGATGCGCTGCTTACCGGTGTAGAAAGGGTGGCTCTCGGAGCTGATTTCAACATCGTAGACAGGGTAGGTGTTGCCGTCTTCCCACTCGATCGTCTTGTCGCTGGTGATGGTAGCTCGGGTCAGAAATGAAACGCCTGAGGCTAGGTCGCGGAATACGATCGGCTCGTAGCTTGGGTGAATTTCAGCCTGCATGATTTCCTTCTAAATTTTTTGTGTTTGTTGCAAGTGGCAACAGCCCGTTAGCCTAGCAAGTTTTTGCGTTGTCGTCTAGGAGGCGCTGGCAGAATATCTGCCATTTTGATGGCTCAAAGTTAGTGGAAATCTGAAGGCCTCTGAAATGCTGGCCGAAGTCAGAGTTGAATCAATCTCACCGCGCGCCATAACCTTGCCATCCTGAAGGATCAGGGCATGGGTGAATCCAGGAGGAATCTCTTCCAGGTGGTGGGTAACCATAATCATCGCAGGCGCTTCGCTGGACTGTGCATAGCCTGATAGCAGCTGAATGGTCAGTTCACGCGCAGCCAAATCTAGGCTTGCAACTGGTTCATCAAGCAGTAGTAGCTCCGGATCGGTCATGATTGATCGTGCAATCTGAACCCTTTTGCGTTCACCGTCACTCAAAGTTCCAAAGGCCCTGTCTTCGAAATCAGACAGCTCCCACTCCCCCAGCACTCGTCGTGCTCGGCGTTCGTCTATCGAGTCATATTGTTCGTCACGTCTTGCTGTAACGCCGTAGCTGGCGGTCATTACGGCGTTTAGCACCGACTCGCTGTTCGAAATCTGAGAAGCTTGCGCGCTTGAAGCGAAGCCAATTCGGGTGCGGAGTTCAAAAACGTTTACTGAGCCGACCTTTTGTCCAAGGAGAGTTGCACTTCCCTCATTCGGTTGGATTTGAGCTCCCGCCAATTTGAGAAGGGTGGTCTTGCCGGCACCGTTGGCCCCGAGTACTACCCAGCGCTCCGATGAGTCTGCCTTAAAGGTCAGTGAGTCAATGATGGTTTCGCCGCCGCGAACCACCGATACATTTTCAAGACTAATTACCTCTGACACGGGCCCAATCCTAGCCGTCAAGGGCTTTTTGATAGACCTCTAGCGTGCGAGTCGCAATGCTTTGCCAGCTAAAACTTGTCACTGCTCGCTTCCTGCCTGCATCTCCATACTCTTCAAGGTCCCCTGAAGTAAATGCGTCCTGCATCGCTTTTGACCAGTCAGCTATAAAGACGTCCGGGTTGATTGGTGTTCCGCTGCCGTCATTCACTTGGTCAATTGGCACCAGCCATCCAGTTTCGCCAGCCAGGACTACCTCTGGTATTCCACCGGTCTGCGTGCCAATTACGGCGGTACCACAGGCCATTGCTTCGAGATTAACTATCCCAAGCGGTTCGTATATCGAGGGGCAGGCAAATAGGTCTGCGTTCGTGAGCAGAACCGCCAGACTTCGCTGATCTAGATGTTCTGGGATCCAGATTACTCCGGTGCGAATCCTGGATAATTCCGCCACTAAAGTCTCTATTTCAAGCTTTAGCTCTTCGGTGTCCGGGGCGCCCGCACAGAGAATTATCTGAACATCCTCGGGGAGCGCTTTGGCTGCTTGCAGAAAGTAAGTGAGCCCCTTTTGTCTAGTCATTCGACCGACAAAAATAATAGAGCGACGGTCTTTATCAACGCCGTGCTTTGCCAGCACCGCATCGTCGGTGACAGGTCTCCAGGTTTCTGAATCTATGCCGTTATAGACAACCTCTACTTTTGCCGGGTCTATCTCTGGGTAGCTGCGCAGTATGTCTTGGCGCATCCCGTTGGAGACCGCAATTATGCGACTGGCTTGAAGGTAGGCAGCCTTTTCAATAAAGGAGGAAACCGCATAACCACCACCTAGCTGTTCTTTTTTCCAAGGTCTCAGTGGCTCGAGAGAGTGAGCCGTGATTACATGGGGAATTCCGTGTAGCAGTGAGGCCATGTGACCGGCGAAGTTGGCATACCAAGTGTGGGAGTGAACTAGGTCGCTGCCATTGATATTTGGAACTATAGAAAGATCGGTGCCAAGCGTTTGGATGGCTTGATTCGCAGTCTGTAATTCCGTGAGCGTCTGGTATCCCAGAGTGTTTGGTTCTTGGATAGGCTCGCCAAAAGCATGGACGTGAACCTCAGTTGTTTCCCTAAGGTTCCGCACCAGTTCACTGACATGAACCCCAGCCCCACCGTAAATGTTTGGTGGATACTCCTTTGTAACGAAATCTACACGCATGTGAGAATCCTACTTTCTGATTGCCTGATACCAGCTAGCATTTGGCTATGGGACGTACACGAGTGTTTGGAATGGTTCTAGCCGGGGGTGAGGGCAAGAGACTGTTGCCACTGACTGCGGACCGCGCCAAACCGGCGGTCCCCTTCGCAGGCTCCTACCGTTTAGTTGATTTTGCGCTTTCCAACCTAATCAACTCTGGACTCAGACGGATTGTGGTTCTGACTCAGTACAAATCGCACAGCATGGACCGACACATCTCTCAGACCTGGCGCATGTCGCCTTTGCTCGGAGCTTACGTAACATCAGTGCCAGCTCAGCAAAGGCTCGGAAAGCGTTGGTATACCGGCAGCGCTGATGCCATTCTCCAGAGCATGAATGCGTTGAGCGATGAAAAACCCGACTATGTAGTGGTGGTTGGAGCAGATCACGTTTACCGAATGGATTTCGACCAAATGCTGCAGTCTCACATTGACTCGGGCATGGAGGCCACGGTTGCAGCAATCCGCCAACCGATATCTCTTGCAACCCAGTTTGGGGTGATTGAAGTAGATCACGACACTCCAACAAAAATTTCTCAATTCCGTGAAAAGCCTGCTGACCCACAACCGGTTCCAGGTGATGACACCCAAGCCCTGGTTTCTATGGGCAATTACATCTTCAATGCCGAGTCACTTATTGAGGCCATCGAAAGAGATGCTCTGGACGAGAACTCCACCCACGACATGGGTGGCGACATAATTCCATACTTCGTGGAGCAGGGAACCGCCGGAGCCTATGACTTTACGTTCAACGAGATTCCTGGAGCATCCGACAGGGATAAGTCTTACTGGCGCGATGTCGGAACCATTGATTCCTACTACGACGCTCACATGGACCTCATTTCTACAATGCCGATTTTCAACCTTTACAACGACGAATGGCCGGTCTATAACCAGCAGATAAACATGGCTCCGGCAAAGTTCATTCACGATTCTGAAGGTAACCAGGGGCGGACAAACGATTCGATAGTTTCCCTGGGTGTTGTGGTTTCCGGCTCTGTAGTTGAAAGAAGCGTGCTCTCCCCCAACGTGAGAGTCTTCTCAAGGTCCTTGATCACCGATTCGGTGGTGCTGGACAGTGTTGAAGTAGGTAGAGACTGCACTATTCGCCGGGCAATCCTTGATAAAGACGTGGTTGTTGCCGACGGGGCCAGTGTCGGAGTAAATCGCGACCGAGACATTGAGCGAGGCTTCACTGTTACTGACAGCGGAATCACCGTTGTCACCAAGGGGCTATTGGTTAAACCTTGACGAAACACCTCGTAGTTTTTGATGTCGATTCAACACTGATTGAAGAAGAAGCCATTGAGCTATTGGCAGAGTTTTCTGGAACCCGACTTGAGGTTGCGGAGATAACAACCCGCGCGATGGCAGGTGAAATAGACTTCAGCACCTCGCTGATTGAACGCGTGGCACTGCTCAAAGGACTAGATGAATCGGTGCTTCTCGACGTAGCCAACAGCCTCACGCCAACAAGAGGTGCCAAAGAGCTGATTGATCTTATTCATGAAACCGATGGGTATGCGGCCGCTGTTTCCGGAGGATTTATTCAGTTACTTGATCCGCTCAAAAAGCAGCTGGGCCTTGATTTTGCCAAAGCCAACACTCTAGAGGTGCTAGAGGGCAAGCTAACGGGGAAGGTTACCGGGCAGCTTGTGGACTCTCAGGTCAAGGCAGAAACTCTTCTGACTTTGGCTCAAGAGCTGAATGTGGAGACCGATAGAACAATTGCAATTGGCGATGGCGCCAATGATCTAAAAATGATGCGGGTGGCGGGTTTGTCAATTGCGTTTTGCGCGAAGCAGATAGTTCGTGACGAGGCCGACGTAGTTCTTGAAACCCGCAACTTGGAACTGATTGGTGCTTTTTTACCTAAGGCCTAGGCGCCAGTGGAGTGAAGTCCGCCATCGACGTGAACCATTTCTCCAGTGGTGGCAGGAAACCAGTCACTCAATAGCGCCACAAGCCCCCTAGCGGCTGCTTCGGTGTCTGTTAGGTCCCATCCAAGTGGTGCGCGGTCGGTCCACAGCTCTTCCATGGTCGCAAAACCTGGGATGCCCTTTGCGGCGGTTGTCCTCAACGGGCCAGCAGAAATCAAGTTCACCCTAATTCCTTTTGGACCGAGGTACTTAGCTAGATAGCGAGCCGTTGACTCAAAGGCTGCTTTAGCAACGCCCATCCAGTCGTAGACAGGCCAGGAAACGGTTGCATCAAAGGTCAGACCCACAACGGAGCTTGGGTTGTTTAGAACCGGAAGGCAGGCAGTCGTGATTGCCTTCAGCGAATAGGCCGACACTTCAACAGCAGTTGAAACGTCCGACCACTCTGTTTCTAGGAAGTTTCCTCCGAGAGCTGTCTGCGGGGCAAAGGCTATGGCATGAACGATGCCATCGATGTTGCCAATTTCTGTTTTGAGTGTGTCAGCCAAGCTGTCGAGGTTTTCCTGGCTGGTGGCATCAAGCTCAATCACCTTCACAGGCTTTGGCAGTCGTTCCGCAATCTTGGTTGTGATCGGAAGCATTCGTCCGAAGGAGCTGAGAATGACCTCCGCTCCTTGTTCTTGGGCCAGCCGCGCTGCACTGTATGCAATCGAGGCTTCGGTTAGTACTCCGGTGATAAGTATTTTCTTGCCTTCAAGAATTCCCACGATTGCTCCTTTTACGATTTCTTGCTAAACGCTACTACTTAGTGACCCATTCCGAGACCACCGTCAACTGGAATTACGGCCCCGGAGATGTAGCCGGCTTCCTCCGAAGCCATGAACCTCACAACTTTTGCAACCTCCTGCGGGCTCGCAAATCTGCCCGCTGGAATGCGAGCGCGATAAGAGTCTGCCAACTCAGGAGTGAGCTCCGCAGTCATGTCAGTGTCAATGAACCCTGGCGCGATAACGTTTGCGGTTATGTTTTTGGCACCAATCTCTCGAGTGATGGATCTGGCCATTCCAACCAGAGCTGACTTGGTGGCCGAATAGTTGACCTGCCCGGCACTGCCGAGAAGTCCTACGACGCTGCCAATCAATATCACTCGCCCAAATTTCTTTTTCAGCATGCTTTTTGTGACCCTTTTGACCACTCTAAAAACCCCATTCAGGTTGGTGTTCACAACGTCTTCGAATTCCTGGTCGGTCATTCTTAGCAAAAGAGTGTCTTTGGTTATGCCCGCGTTTGCAACCAGAATTTCGATCGGACCTAGCTTTTCCTCTACTTCTGCAATGGCAGCATCCAGCGAACTTGAGTCAGTTACGTCTGCTCTTACGGTTAGTGCGCCACTCGGGCCTTCACCGCTTCTGGCAGTCACTGCGACCTTATAGCCGGAGGAGATGAATTCTTCAGCGATTGCATAACCTATACCGCGGTTGCCACCGGTGATGAGTACTGTTCTGTTTGTTTCCATATCGGTTGCTCCTCGCGGGAATAGCATTGGGGTAATTGTGTTTGGTAACACAGTCTAGTTATTCGCTAACCAGAGAAAGCGGCAACACTTGAGTAAGCGCCAAAGCGCCACTTCACTTTCACAAAGCCCCGACGAGGAGCGACGCTCTCGAATGGTCAGGTACACCGTGGCCATGTCCGTCAGGATGGTTTGCATTGTCCTGGGTGTGTTCACACAGGGAATTTTCATGTGGATTTTCTTTGCGTTGGCAATCTTCTTGCCCTATTTCGCTGTGGTGCTGGCAAACGCCCAGGGTGCACCAAAAGAGTCAACAAGTAAGGCCATCGCCCCCAAGGTGAGCATTAAGGCCGACCAGTTCAAGTTTGATGACTGATTCAAAATGCTCTAGGGCTGGCTGCTCCGATCCTGCAGCCCATTTGATCCATTGGCGAAATCCGAAGGTTCACGCTCCTGAAAGAACCAAGACCTGGGCGGCATGCCCAGACCACAAGGTATATTTGGTTGAGTATCTGGCAGCACGAAGCTTCTATATCAAGGATGAAAGATTTGACTCAAAGCACTCTTAGACGTTGGGGCCCGTGGCTGGCCCTTGTCGTGCTTTTTTCAATCGCAACCTCCCTATTGAGCTGGTGGCAATTCAGCAGAAGAATCGAGAGAGTTGAGAAAATCAACACAGTTATCGAGAATTACGACTCGGCAACTGTCGGTCTAGCCGATGTTCCATGGGTGTTCTTGGACAGCGGAGAGCCAAAAAATGAGTGGCGACCAGTCGAAGTTACAGGCTCTTACATTCTCGAAGAGGCTGTGCTGGTGCGAAATAGGCCGCTCAGTGGGCAGTCCGGCTTTGTCCAAGTGGTGCCATTTCTAATGGCAGACGGTCAGATTCTGCTTGTTGAGCGTGGTTGGCTTCCAACCGGACAAGAGTTCACTCAACCACAATCAAACCCGATGCCAGATTCTGGAACTCATGATCTGGTAGTGAGGCTGAGGGCAGCAGAGGCTGACCGACAGCGTGATGCCGTGCCAGGACAGCTGGCCTCAATTCACCCTGCCAGTCTTGATCAGGCCCTGGATGGAAAGGGCTCACTGATCACTGAGTACTACGGGCGTTTGGCCAGCGAGAGACCCGGCTATGCCGACGCCCCCATGCCAATGCCAAAGCCTTCCCTAAATGAGGGCAACCATCTCTCCTACGCTTTTCAATGGATTATTTTCGGCATCATGGCATTCATCGCCTTTGGTTGGGCGGTCAGGAACGAGCGTCGAATACAGCGCGAGCTATCCGGCAAACAGGCTCCGAAGAAACCAAAAAACACTCAAGCTCTGCAGGACGCCATTTTTGAAGACGCAAACCAATAGAATGACTTGAAACTCCAGAAAGGGTTTGAATCATGAGCATTACCACTGCACCGCTGGTCGACCGATTCGTAAGTCGCACGCTTGTCAATAACATCGCGTTGGTCTTCGTAGGAGCCAT
>Ga0209138_1001157_pt1 | contig 23222 bp, 3 predicted proteins | sample SaaInl3SG_22_DNA_FD_184645 | JGI IMG/M metagenome (GOLD analysis project Ga0209138, IMG submission 184645) | Marine microbial communities from expanding oxygen minimum zones in the Saanich Inlet - ESP_153SG_22_DNA (SPAdes) (version 2) | ecosystem: Environmental > Aquatic > Marine > Intertidal...
GGCCCAGCAAACGGTCCAGCCGCCTTCACTGTCTATGCCTACAATGGCGGCATCGCAGATACCGCGGCCATTGATGTAACCATTCATGGAATAGGTATAAACGAGCTCGCCGGTTCCGTAGTCCTCTACCCGAACCCGGCGGAGGACGTTATTTACCTCAGCGGCGTACCTGTGCATACCACTTTTGAATTGCGCAACACCACGGGCCAACTGCTCCGCTCCGGCACCCTCACCGAACGCATCGACCTCCGCGGTGTAGCTTCAGGAACCCTCGTATTGACGCTCAAAAACCAACACACCATAAAACAATACAAGCTGGTGAAGCGCTAAGCGAACAGATCTTTTTATGCAGGAGCACCAGTGGAAACGCTGGTGCTTTTTAGTTTACATTGAAAATGCGATATAGGCAGTTTAACGCCCTTGTAGTGACTAGTCGAATCACCCCGGCAACAACACCATTAACATCCCTATAAAGAGCACCTAGGAGCCCTCATATGGAACATGGTTGACAAATAGATGCCGTTAAATAAAAAAGCCCTCGATTATCACCGAGGGCCTTATAAATTCACTTTTATTGAAATTTGTTTTCTAAAACCTATAAGAAACGCCAATTCCAAATAGGCCCTGGTAATATCCTGCCAAGTCAGATAAAGGAATGATGTATGCAGCGTTTAAGACAGCTTTTTCCGTAGTGTAGCCGATTCCTGTCGTTATGTATTGTCGATTGCCTTTTTCCTGAGATTCAAACGCGCCTCCTAAATTCACTTTAATTTTTTCCCTGAGCGTGAGTTCTACGGCCAATATTGGGCACCATTCCTTTAATTCTTCTGAAGTTCCTTCAGGAGCGTCGTTAAATGAGGTGAAAAGCGATCCAATTGCACTCGTATTTTGGGCCTGCCCAGAAAAAATAGTACCGTCCGCGTTATACAGCGGAGGTGTTGGCACCAAGAACCTTTGAAGCATCAACTGAGGTGCAATTCTTAAATCGGTATTCAACTCGTAATCCATGATTATCCCTAAGGCCATTTGGGTAGGTAAATAATTTAAATTATCTTCTGAGAAGGTCGACTTTCTTCCAATATTTGTCAAAGACCAATAAGCCGTTAAATCATACTCTCTAGTGGAAGTGATCAAATAATCTAATGAAAAATCTACTAAAAGCGACGACTCAGTAATTTGTGGACTATTTATACTGGATCCAAGATTAGTGCTTAAGTAGCCTAGTCTTGTTCCAAAATTAAATCCTTCACCCAATTGTTTGACCACACCTACTCGTAAGTCAGTTTCGTTAGGAGTAAATTGCCCGAGTACATTGCCCTCAGCATCACGCAACTCAACATCTCCAGCACTAAAATAACCTAGGGAAGCTACTATAGTAGTAGTCTCGTCTAATGCGTAATTTAATGCTGCACGTGACAAGGCCGATTTTGGCCCATGACTGCCACTCATAGATGGGATACTATAAATACTAGCCTGCTTACCTGCTGTCAAACTACCCAAAGAAAAGACATGGTGGTTTAAACCGTTTGTTGAAGCAGCACCAGACAACGAAAATTCTCCAATACTATTTGGCAGTGCCAGATAACCACTACTGTAAAGTGGGACATTAGAGTTTTCTTGAGAATAACCTAGCAAAGAGCAAATGCTCAGTGCTAGGAAAGTTAAAGACTTCTTCATTAGTTTATTCTTTCAAATCGTTTGACAATAGTTCTTCCTTCACCTGTAATTATATTCAAGAAGTAAATTCCCGCAGGTAATTCTTCAAAATCAAATCTTACGGTACCTGCGCCTTGTGTGATTCTATACGCAAGTATACGTCCAGTCATATCTGTAACTTTGATTTGAATATCTTCTTGCTCCTCCCACGAACCTTTTAATTCAAGGTTCAACGAACCTAACGTTGGGTTAGGATAGATATCTAGGTCATTACCTAGTACTACATCAACCCACTCTTCTGTTCCTATAGGCAAGCCACCATCTTGTCCCCAGTCTAAAACATTAGACATAGAGTTCGCATAAGAACTTTGTTTGCCTGTTGAAGGACTACAACCACCATTAACGAATTTAGCACCTACCTCATAAAGAAGTGCTGTGATCGTAGTAGTAACGGGGTAGATATCTGTGTAGGTGTATACATTCGAACTTACTGAATCTACTAACACTCTATTGATTGGGCTCAGCCATCTGTAGATATAGTAGGTCTGAACCTGTTTACCTTCATAAGCGGTCCATTGTAAATTCACCTCATTCTGTGCCACACCTTGACTCGCTTGAAGATGTATTGTGGCGTGATAATCTGAAGTATCAGAATAATTACCACAAGAATCTTGGAGTACCAATTTATAACGATACGGCTGTACAGCAGGATTAGAATTCTGATCTGCCCATGTACTCATATTTAAATAAGTATTGTTACCAACACTTACGTACTGAGTAGCGGCGTTTTCTCTAAGAATTATATAGTCTGCTGTTCGTTGACTTGGCGTTTTCTCCCAAACTACCAGGTTCACCCCTGTGGTATCAACTGTGACAACACAAAGCTCTTCATTATTGTAAGGGAAAGGTGCATCAATCAAGAATGTCGCACTATCTATACATCCTTTAGCATCTGTAACCATAACTGTATAGTAACCATAAGCAGCTGTTAGATCCTCTGTAGTATCAGTGGTAGACCAGTTATACATTAGTGCGCCTGAGCCACCTGTAGCCGTGACATCAATGAATCCATCTGGCGTTTGCGGACAACTTGCGTCGTAAACAATAGCAGATATCTGGATACTATCTGGTTCAATTAATGAGTCTGTCAGAATAGTATTGCATCCGTTTACATCTGAAATAGTCAATTCATAAGATCCTGCAGATAGCCCTGTTAGAGATCTAGTTGATCCTGTTAATGCTCCTGAATAGGCACTACCAGTGGTAGTACAGCCCGAGAATTCAATTGCTACTAACGTGGTGTCTGAACCTATGGTAACACTACGGTAGATTGTACCTCCAACATTAACCCCACAAGATGAGCTTACTGTTTCCGCAGTTGATCCGTTAAAGAATCTGTACTCCAAAGTACTGCCCACGGCAACTGTAATGGTAACTCTATAAATACTGTCTTCTAGCACAGGAACTAAGTTCATGTTGTAGTTCTGACCAGAATTTGTAATTAACTCAATTCCTCCGGTATTTATGCTGGCTCCATTCATGTTCACCTGGAATGTAGCTAATACGGAATCCGCAGTGCTACCTGTGTTACTACTCCATGATGTTATGTATGGTGCGGTAGCACCTGAGATATTATACGCAATAGATCCATCTGAAGCACCATAGCAGTCTAGTGAGTCCACTAATGAGGTTGCTACTAATGCCGATGGTTCAGAAATGAGCTCATTAACCGAAACGGTACATCCTTGCTCATCAGTAACCGTCATGCTGTACGAGCCTGCGCCTATGTTACTTCTATCTTCAGTGGTATCACCATCAGCCCAGAGATAATTGTAAGGCAATGTTCCTCCATTAACAAATACATCTATGGCACCATCAGTTGCTCCAATACAACTTACCTGAATACCACCTAAGTATTGAACAACTGAGGTAGAAGCAGTCAATAGAACTGGTTCAGTCAATGTAAATGACGCGCTATCAGAACAACCATTGTCATCAATCACTGAAACTACATGCGAACCTGCATCTAGCGTGTCAATTGTTAAACTTACAGCAGCAACTCCATCTATGTAATAGTTGTATGAACCAAACCCACCCGTTACAGTAGCAGAGAGATAACCGTCTGCATTCTGGTAACACGTAAGGTCTGAAGTGCTGTCAATAGTTAAGGCCAATACCGGCGGTTCTCCAATCGAAACTGTATCGAGAACTGAACAACCGTTTGAATCAGCGGCATTTAAGAAATACATGCCCGCTGATGCGTTGGTCAGATTTAATGAATCTGAGCTCCATACTCCTGAACTGTCCGTCCAACTGTACTGATAGTTTCCAACGCCACCGGTGAAGGTGTAAGTCGCGAATCCATCATTCCCTCCGAAACAATTAACATCCGAAGAGTCAACGGCGGTAAGAGAGACTTCTGAAGGCTCAACTACAAGAACACTATCAATTGTGCTACAACTGAAGCTGTCCGTAACTGTAACGCTGTACCAACCGTCTGTTATGTTGTCGATCACATTTGAATCCTGGTTGTTACTCCATTCGAACGTAAAGCCACCTGAACCTGAGGCCTGAACCATAGCCTGGCCCGTGCTGTCATTGTTACAAAGAACAGGAGCGCTTGTCATAACCAACGATGGGATGTCACGTTGAATGAGATCAACGGTTTCAGATGTAGCCTTACATCCTATACTGTCTGTTATAGTAACGTAGTAACTATTAGATCCTGTTATGATTGAATCAACAGTTACCGCATTTACAAAGTCTATCATCGCGTAGCCTCCTGCATCGTTTGTTACAGTGGCACTACAATTTGCAGTGAACGTAGACATCACTGTCCCTAAACCAGTAGAAGACGTATTTTGATACGATCCTATCATGACCGTGTCTTTCATTACTTCCAGACCTATCTCAGATACATATAAACCGATGGCTGATACCTCTATAGAGTATGTCTCGCCACTCGTTAAGGTAACTGTTTCGATATAGGAAGACCCTGCGGTAAAGCCTGAGCCCAACGTATATAGTACCGTTCCTGCTGTGTCTTTCAGCTGCGCGATGGCTCCATTCCATCCATCACCGTAGCTGTCCGTAAGCACAACATCAAAGGAACAGCTCTGCGGTGTAGGAGAAGGAGCAGATGCTTGTTTGAAGTACCACTCATATTGATCATATCCTGCAGTAGCGGCTATAATTAAAGAGTCGAATGTTCCAGCACAGTATTGAGTCGTATCGCTCACAACTAATAAGTTGTTTGGTGCTGGGTTAACCTCTATAAAGACGCTATCTGTTTGGACAGTACAATTCTCTTCATCCATTACGCTAACAGCATACCATCCTGTAGTTTGGAGAGATATCGCTGATGTGGTGTCGCCTGTACTCCATAGGTAACCAAATGACGTCGTTCCGTTTGAAACTGCTTGAGCATACAGGCTATCGCCTTCACAAACCGTCTCAGCCGTAATACGGCCACTTACGTTGCTTATTGCGGCTAGTGAATCTGAGACTAGAATATTATCCAGACCCATTTCACTTCTTGGACCACCAACGCCTGCAGTTGCTTTCCAGCGCACTTGAACGGTTTGATTAACGTAACCGTCTAATGCAACAGATTTTGACGCCCAATCATAAGTTGAATCGGTACCACTTCTTTGCCAAACAGTACTCCAATCTGCATCTCCAGCCGCTTTCAGCTGTAATGCTAACACACCCATTTGATCAGATGTATTTGAGGAATCTGCATAAACATCAACCATATGATATTCGAAGGAAAGCTCCGGATTCGTCATCCCTAAAAGATTGATACAGCCTAGCTGCAAGTACCCTACTTTATTCTGATCTGTTAATGATGCTGGGTCAAATTGATAAAAACCTCCAAAGTAGTTAGAATCGGCATCGTAATTAGGTCCAGTGTAGTCCTGTAAACTATCCCATCCTTGCTGGTATTCCCATTCTAAGAAGTTATTACTATACGTAGACCACTCGCTATTATTTAATGCGCTCAGCGTATCCACCGCACTGTAATACGGTAATATTAGCGTTGTATCACAACTGCTATTATCTGCAACTAGGTTTCCATCTGTAGACGTCAGCACTCTTCCATTAAGCTCGATGACAACGTCAGGAGGTATATTTATGCTAACGTCAACAGTATCAACGCCTTCACAACCTGAGGGTGAAACTGCATACACATAATACGATCCGGATTCTGTGAACGTCGCTAAGGTATCTGAGATGCCATTACTCCAGTTGTATGTCAGTCCAGACTGTACAGTATCTACTACAGCAATAACGCTATCTCCGATACATCCAGCTAGAACTGGAGATGTTACAAATACTGAAGGCGTAGTATCTAACAAAACTTGAACGGTATCAGAATACATCGTACAAGAAGATGCTGCATCAACCGTTTTAAGCACCACCTCGCTAGGTGAGCTCATAGAATATCTCAGCTGGGTCCCTTGTGATGAACCTGCTACCAACCATGAATAAGTGTCGTAATCATCCGTAGTGTTTAGCATCGTAAAGTCACAAACACGCAGTGTATCGGTAGCTTGAACTTTATCAATACCAAACTTCATATTCGGTCTCCAAGACCAAACATTATTCGCAGAAGTTTGATTCGCTACACTTGATGAGCTATTCGTAGCAACAGAAGAGCTGTTGTAAGACGTTGAATGACCAATCAGATATGAATCCATTCCATTGGTAAAGGCAACATTTGAATATTCGACTTGAACCAATAGATTTTTTGTTCCATCCCAAACAAAACCTTGATCGAACTCGTGAGTATTCCATCCATCACCAGCGGTAAGAACGTTAAAGTCATACACCTGAGTTAATCCGGATTCAAAAGTATATCCAACTTGATTTGAAGTAGTGTTCTTTACTTTAATCTTGAAGTTTTGTACCGCACTTCCCGATGCAATATCAACTTCAAAGCCTAATGAATTTATTGCAGTTTGATCCGTCAATCCTTCGGCTATTAATTCATTTGCAGGGATAATGAACTGCATTTTTGCAAAGCGTTCGTTTGCGCCATAAGGTTTCGGCTCACTATTCAAACCAGTAGATTGATTAGTTCCTTCAATGTAAGAAGTAACCTGCTGGTAAGTCCCGCCAATATTAGTGTTAACATTTGAAGCAAAAATTGCTGGGCTCTGAACGTAGAAGACTTCTGCTGTATCAGTGTTTGTACAACCAAAACTATCTATAACAGTGACGTAGAAACCTTCTTCATATGAAGCACTGAGCGTCTGAGTACTCCATGAATTAAGCTGGTCTATTGTCGTCCAATTATACGATACATATCCGGCTCCCGCATCAAGCGTAACTATATCTCCCGCACAAGCACGAACCTGTGGGTTCGTTGTTTGAGTTGTTGTTCCTCCTTTGTCTATATTTCCAGTAATCGAAACTAACGGCAATGAATGAAGCGTTGTAAGCGTTACCGAATCCTCTGCGAAACAATTATCCCCATCCTTTACGGTAATATAATACTCATCAGGATTTAGGTTGTTCAATTTATTTGACTTCGGCCAGTTTGAATTAGATATCGTCGACCAAGTATAATCGTAATAGCCATCTCCTCCTGAGACAATAGCCGCAATAGCGCCATTAGCCTCGCCCGCACAAAATATGTCGTTGTAAACCAGGTTAAGTGTCAAACTATCTTTCCCAGAAATGGTAACCGTATCCGTAAACTCATCACTAGACGATAAGTCGGTAATGGTTACGAGATAGTTTCCTGAATACAGACTGGAATAGGTATAACTACTAACATTTGTTTGATCTGTGAAAGTCGCAGAACCCGTTAGATCGTCTAGTTCATATTTATAGCTCCCTGACCCATTTAGTGGAATAACTTTTAATCTACCATAAGTTGGGTCACAAGCGATATTGTTTCTAATCTCATACGCTGCACCGAAAGTCGCTGAATCTAGTGGGCTCTCCACAGCTCCAACATCTGGGTCAGATCCGGTAGGGTTAGGACGCAAGCCACCTTCTATATCGATCATAGGCATTGTGACTCCTGTATAACTAGAAGTACCAGCACCTAGTCCTTGACTCACAGAGCTCAACATATAGTCCCCTTGCTGAGGGTTGACCAGGTAAAGCGCTTGACCAATAGGTGTTCCAACGATATTACTACTGTATGGGTTATCTATCGAATTAGTTCCGCCGGATACGATAGAATTAGAAATGGTTAGATCACACGTGGTATCATAATCGTCCAAATAGAACGTATGAGCGATGGATGTCCCAACATTTTGTTGCCCTCCAACAGCACTATTGAGGAACAATACATTTGAGTTATTCTGAAGGCGAATTTGATCATTTGCGGATGTGCCGTCAACTACGCCATTCGCGTATACCGTAGCATGAACTATATTGATGTCCACATCATTTAACTCAAGTCCACCTATCGAATTACTTCGGTTTGAAGAGATGATAACATTACTCAATATCGCATCCTCTCCATTATTTGAGATGGAAGCCCCCCCAGCGCCATAGGAGGTCGACCTGTTGTTGACAACCTTGATATTATCAATTTCCAGAGTACCATTGTTGTTACCCCAATTCGAAACATGAAGTCCCCCTGTACCATCTGCAGAGTTATTTACTATCTCAAAGCCTCTTATGTAAAAGTCTTCATTCGTAGATCCCCAGTGACCATGACCGTATGAAATACCACCACCATTACTATTGGATTTATTGTTCTGTATAATGGTGCTTCCGTGACCGTCTATTCTGTACATGTGTTGGGATCGGATACCTCCACCGTCTCCTGAGGCAATATTATTCTCTATTACCGTATTCCATAGATTGAGATAACCGCCATCCATGCCTATACCACCGCCAGAATGGCCTGATCTGTTACCAGAAACTCGCATGTGTTTTAAGGCAATATTCGAATAGTTCATTGAAATACCGCCTCCGCCATACCAGTTCGACGATTTACCATTAGTTATGGTAAATCCAACAAATGCTATTGTATCGGTTGTTGAATTATGGTTTGAAATATCGAAGACTGGATCTTCATCCATTCCATTGACTATGGTATTCGAAATGTGTGACACCAAACCATCCTCGATGTATTCTGAAGCGATTGTTACATATGGTAAATACGAATTCATTAATTCAACATTTTCGAAGTATTCCCCGTCAAAAAGTACAATGGTATCACCATCACAAGAGCGATTCAAGGCCTCTTGTATGGTAGCCAACGGATCGGCGTAAACACCTGTATTGGCATCGGAACCTGTTGTTGAAATATAGTACTTGGACCCTTGAATATCTACAATATCTACAGTATCATAAACCGAACAGCCGGAACCATCAGAAAGCTCTACAATGTATTGACCTGACTGAACGTTTGCATTCCAGCTAGATCCTGATCCTTGATGCACTTGCCATCTATTAGAATACGTACCCGAAGTATCTGTTAAATCTATGTAATAGTCAAACCACTGCTCAGATGGGCTTATGTCAACACCACCTGTAAAGTCCCCGAATACGATCTCTCCTAAGCCTGCGTTAGACGCACAGGCGTTCCGAGACCATAAGTAACCGATGCTTAACGGATTATTGTAAGAAATCGTTTTCGTTATGGTTACTTGTGACAAAGAATCATAAACAGAGACGGCATATTGGCCTAATACATTTAGGGATATCCCTGTTGTGTTTGAAGCGGCGAAGTTTGCAGGTCCTAAAATACTAACACTGTAAGAATTAGTATTAAGAACGCTAACATCTAAATAGTTCCCACAAGTCGTTATGTTAAAATCAAATTCTCCAATAGCCTTATCGCTTTCAACTGCGCCGACATCAACGCTTGAACCTGTTGGTATCGGTCTGGTTTTACCATAGATATCATCCAATGGGGCAAAATAAGCATTACCCTTCCAAAGATGAGAAGATTTACCTAAACCAATGGCCGGTGAAGTAGGAGGAAGAGAGTAATCAGCATTTATTTGAGCCGCTCCAAAAATTACATCGGTCGAATCTATGATAACTGTCAATCCGGAATAAGTGAGGTCTGCTCCTGAAGGAATTAGTGAATTGATAATCTCCAAGGTGTTATTCGAGCCATTATGGTATAGAACCTCTTTAGCGTCAATTATCGTATTAAACAAAAGAATATCTGAACCCGATCCTGAAACATAAATTGCAGCATCGTCATTGTTTGACTCAATCTCCTTGAATGTTGAGTTAATAGCAACAAAATCTGAACCTCCTTCGAGCCAAATAGGATATTGGCTCCATGTTAGACCCAAACCATCATCAAATACTGAATTGACAACAGTCATTTTTGAATTGTTCTCAAGTTTGAATAACGGGCCGTTCGAATAATTTTCCATCATCTTTAATTCCGTAGCATGGAGATTAACATTATGTAAAAATGCTAATCGATGGATGTCTTGAAAATCACTTCCTGAATTCTTGATAGTAACGTTATCAAAAACAACATCCTTAGAATTGTTTGCAGTGATAACTTTGGCGGCAGAACAACAACTTTGGTTTTGCTTCTGCTTAGTGCCACTAACGATTACGTTCTTGTATTCAACTTTATGTTCATAGTTGTCATTAATAGAAATCGCACCTGAGCGCCACCAGTCTTCATAATAAACTTCAAAGTCTTTGATAGTAAAACCACTAATTAGAACATCGCCTGTGGTGTTCACAACACTAACCCCTCCGTAACTGTAATTACTGGAATTATCTTGATCCTCAATTTTAGCTGTTGAGCCTGGTTTAATTACGGTACTCGCAATTGCTGAAGAATCGCCTAATCGCTCATAGTTTGAGGTTAAATAAACACCTTTGGTTACAATTACTTGTTCCTGGTAAGTCCCCGGCAATACATAAATCTTTTGTCCTTCCGACGCAATATTAACACCGTGTTGGATGGTTTTATACGGATTAGCAAATGATCCATCACCTGTGTTGTCATTACCTGTTTTAGCAACATATATTGGTTTGTATATCTGTACGTCTTCAAACGACTCACAATTCGCTGTAGCTGCTTTCGCAGTGTAAATTCCTGGACCAGTAACAAGTAGCGTATCGTTATTCGTTACCGTTCCTGCACTATCAACCCACGAAACGGTTCCTGCATCAGTTGTGGCAACCAATACAATAGTATCGCCGCCTAATAAATCTGCCGTTCCACTATAATTTGTAACTATTAGGTTCGGTGAACTAAATACATCAAAGCTGTATGTTCCAGAGCTAATATCACACGTCTGACCATCGCTACGGACAAACATACCGTGAAGGGTTACGTCCGTATCTGCATAGAACGTATTGTATTCCGTTTCATTTATTGTATCTCCTTGGGCGTCGGTCCAGTAAATCTCTGTAAAGCCCGTTCCATTGGCCGAAACAAAGGAATTTGCCTTCAATTCTATACTGTCACAGAAGGCTTGATTGAATGTGACTGGAGCGTCTAATGAGGGGAACTCGATAATGAACACACGTGTCTCGTTTACCGCACGGTTATATATATTTCCATTATTGTCTTGATATATAAACGGATGTGTAGATCCTGGGCCATTAGGGCCACTAAAATTAGAAATTACATTTCCGTTGAGCCATTCAAAACTATTCGTTGAACTGTTGAACCGACCACCGATCCATACACCACAACAGAAATTAGCAGTCCAATTAGAATGAATCCAAGTTAAATCATTAGCATCATTAGGCACAAATAGACTACCTCCTAAAAATTCTGCCCGTTCTTTTGCTTCTTGCCAAGTCAAAGATTCATTGATTAAGTAATATGCTTTTTCATTACGCATACCTAGATATGTACTAGAAGATACCCCAGTAATGGCTGCCCCTGAGTATAACGGACCCGCTGCGCCCTCCACAACCAACTGCGGAGCAGTTTGGAAATAGATGCTCATCGTGTCTTTCCCAACACAAGTGTTGTTATCGGTAACCTCTACAATGTAATCTCCTGTTTGAGCAACACCCACCGTTTGAGCAGTAGACGCATTACTCCATGAGAACGTATTTGTTCCGCCACCGCCTGTAACATTTGCTGTCAAATTGATGACATTTCCTGTGCCCTCGCACATGCTGGTCAAACCAACTGTACCGTCACTAGCTAATGTGGTAATGTTCACTACAGGTAGTGCGTGATCATAACCAACTTCAACAGTATCTGTAAACGTACATCCGTCTTGATCGCTAACGCTTACATAATATTTACCCTGATAAATCGGATTACCGTTGTAATTATCAGCGTTGTATTTATTTGTTCTTGCATTTGAGTTGTTGTTGTCATTATCAAACCAGCTGCCATTGCTCGGCAAGACTACGCCTGTGGCTTGTGCCATCGACTGTAAGTAATCTACAGAGTAAGTATACTGTGACCCACCTAGTGGATTACCACCGTAAATCTCAAACGTTAGCTCTCCATCATCATCACCAAAACAAGTAACGTCTGTGCTCGTATTTGTAATAGAAATTGATGGCAGTGTGGCAATCGTAATTTCCGTTGAATCAATCTTCGCGCCTGATGTAGCATCTATTGCTACAACCTTGTAGTCGCCAGAAGAAAGACCAGTAGCACTCTGAGTAGCGTTCCATGTCCATGTAGGATACGTGCTGCTCGACCAAGCATACGTTGCCGTACCAGTGTAGTTTAATAAGTTAGCCGTAATCGCACCACTCGTCGTTTGACAGAAACCATTGTCCGTCGTAACAGCAGCAATACCCACTTGAGGGGCACTTTCAGGACTCTCTATCGCGCCAATATCGGGCGTTGTTCCTGCTGGATTTGGACGTGGATTACCATATAAATCCGTCGTAGGGGCAGTGATAGAAATACCACCAACTGTTGCTGTTGAAGCTCCAGCACCTAGTAGCGTCGAAACATTACTTAAACTGTAATCGCCATTAGCAGCGTCAGTGAAATATGGGCTACTAGATAACACATTAGAACTTCCTAATGATATAGTGGTGTTAGTCCCTCCATCTGTTTTGGATACTCCACCCTCAATGAATGAATAGTCTACAGATATTGTTGTATTTGAATTCCAATCTTCACTGGTCAATGCATACTCGTTCGTGCTACCGATAATAGAATTTGCAATAACAATATTCGTCGTTTGATTAGAATATTGCTGCCACATCTGAGCATTATACTTCTCTGTTGGATTGCTGCTTGTAATGTTGTTCCAAACAGTTAGGTTGTTGAAAACATACGTACCCGAAGTATTAGAAAAATTAATACCTGGATGACTACTAGATGTAGTATTATCGGCGACCAACCAGTTATTGTAATACATCTTCTTACCATCACGCGAGCCGTCCTCAATCTGAATCATCCAACTCCCCGCTGTATTGTTGCGAACATCCCAATTAGATAATACAGCATCAGACTGTAAATCATACATGTTGAGATACATGGTACGCGAGCTTGTTGAATTATTTCGAACCTTGACGTTCGCAACATCAAATCCACGAGCCGCAGTAATATGAATAGCGTCACTTGAACCAATATTATTCTTAAACACTAAATCACGACCATAAGAATAACTATAATGTGCATACCATGCGGATCCGTTACTCGTGGATGAATTTCCGTCAAAAACTACGTTCTTTAAACCTATACGACTGCTCGATTCTGTCCATAGCGCGCCACCAACATTTTGATTGTTCTGATTATTTCTGAATACAACATGAGCTATTGAAAGCACTCGCGAATTTAAGACTCTAACCCCACCTGCATAACTACTATTCGTGGAGTTACCATTCTGAATGGTCAAACCTACTAACTGGTTCGTTGCTGTATCCGACCAAGATGAACCAGATTCCCAGCGCATAATCCATCCATTATTTTCACCATCAATTACGGTTGCCGCAATGTGATTCGTATCGTTATCGAACAGATACTGAGAACCAATTACAAGATTCTTCTTTATTTCAAGGCTATCCTCGTAATACGTACCATCAAGAAGGATAATCGTATCATTCGTACAAGCATAATCGACCGCTGTTGCGATGGAGGCAAATGCATCTGTCGCGCTTGTTCCTGTGTTGCTGTTTGATCCAGTTGTGCTTACATAATAGGTGTCGCGCGCCTGATCGGCTATCTCTACAGTATCACCTACAATACAACCCGAGTTGTCTTCAACATAGACAAAGTACTTTCCTGAAGGCATACTAGAACGGGTGTTGTACCATGAGTTTTCATCGATGTCCCATACCCCGTCATATTGAGTGCCGTTTTCATTGTTAATACCAGTTCTGTATTCCCACCAATCGATCGTATTTCTGTCGCCACCGGTGGCTCCTCCCCAGTAGATTTCTCCATTGTCACTAGACAGCGCCGAACAGTTGTTATTAGCATACACCAAATCATACGTTAGTGGGTCATTAAGTATAATATCCTCGCTTATTGTTTGGCTACGATCGGTACTTACTACTTCAAAAGTATACGTCCCTAATGCCGTTGCTAAGTAGGATAAATCTGTACTGACTACCGTACCGTTCAACGACCACGAATAGGTATAATTCGTTGAGTTCAAGACCGTTGCTTCAAGTAAATAGCCACATTGAGACAATAAAACCTCAAAATCACCAACAGCTAAACTATCTTCAAAAGCTCCAGCATCTGGATTTGAACCTGTGGGTATTGGACGATTGTGTCCTCTCAAATCCTTTACCGGTGATTCGAAAGTTTTGCCGCCAACAGTTATGCTCTTCGCTGCAAATCCTATCGCAGGTGAAATGTTCTGAAGCGTTCCGTCACTATTTACTTGTGCAGGCGCCGTTGCCATAGTGATATCTAGAACAGATGAAGCATTTCCTACAACTGAATTCTTAACGTAAAGTGTCGAATTTCCATTACTCTGATCAAAAAGAAGTCTACCTTTTACATCATCAACAACACTATTAATTAAGTACAAACTCGAGTAAGAACCACTCCCGAATCTGAATAAATATCGGGACTCACTTAGGTCAATATTATCAAACGTAACATGATTGAAAGTTGCCGTAGAACTACTATTTAAAAAGGCGACTACACCAGTATTATTATATCGATCTTCTATATCTGTGATACGTGAATTCTCCACGACAAGTTCGGATGAATTCTGAAGATGGAACATACTATTGTCCTGCTTAAAATTCTCAAGAATAGAATTTTTAATTACTAGTTTTCCTTCACCTAAATAAAATGATATTCTTTGATCTCCATAATTAGCTTGACCAATATCCTTAATGTGAACACTATCCATAATTAAATGTCCACCGCCGTTCAGTCCTAAGACAATACCATTATCACAACATTGACGTGAAGTACTTTCTAGAATATTGTTGTTGAATATCGTTGTTCCCGAGAAAGATCCATCCGAATAAATCCCCGCACCTTGATTGTTCTGTTCATGTCCACCTTTAAGGGTGAAGCCAATAATCTTAGAAAGTGTTGAATCAAGGTTTTCTGTGAGGTTGGTATACTCTACCAATCTTCTTTGACCTTGTCCATTTATTATAGTTGTATTGATAGCGTTTGCATCCCCAGTTCTATAGTAATCTGAGGCTATAAATAGATTTTTGTCTACCTCAATAGTCTCGTTATAAGTTCCAGGTAATACATAGATTTTATCTCCCGAAGAAGCTTGATCTATAGCGTGATTAATGGTCTTATAAGGTGATGTATATGATCCGTTCCCTGTGGCGTCTGAGCCTTGTATAGAAACATAAATGGGTTCATATATATTGAACTTAACGGTGTCCGAACAACCGGAGACAGTTCCTGCTACATAATAGTTGCCCTGAGCCGAGGCAGTAAAAGTCGTACTTGTAGTAGCGTCCGACCAAGAAAACGAAGTATTGGACAAACTAGAAGTTGCGGTGAAACTAATTGAGTTACTACCATCGTAGTCATAAGTCCCAGAATTATTTGTCAACGTTACAATTGGGGACTCGTTTATGGTCAACGTATGTTGTCCTGAGGTAAGATCACATGTTGTTCCATCCGATTTTGTAACGCTCACTTCTAATTCTATTGTCTCTGAAGCATCAACCCATAGGGAACTGTTTGTAGAAACGATATTTCCTGATACATCAGTCCATTCATATGCATCGTACATATCATTTGCACTTAACTCTACTGAATCACAAAAAGCATCACCCGACGCAATAATTTGATCAGTCGGATCAAACTCAATTAAAAATGGTCTAGTGTCGGTATAATATAAAGCTTGCCAATTCGTACCATTCACCTCCATGTGAGTGTAATTAGTACTTGGAACATAACTGCCTGATCCACTAGCGTAGGAATTATTAAAATAATTTATTGAAATCTCTTCTCCATTGGAATAGACCCACTTATTGTTCTTCCATTCAATATCGATATAGGTGCCATCACAACAATTGACACTTTGTTTTTTGGCATGAATCCAGTCTGCCTCACCTTGAGATTCTGGTCTTGCTAAGTGACCTCCTAAACTATTGGCATACGCCTGTGCAACATCCCACTGTGCCCAATTACTTACAAAGTAATAATGACTACCTGAGTAGCTACCCAAATATGTTGCATTTGAACCGCCATACGAGCCCGGCAATGTACCTCCTGTATATGCCGCTGGACCTTGGTTTTTAACCACTATTTGAGGCGTTTCAGCAAATTCAATATTAATTGTATCCCGAGCAGTACAACTGTATTCATCAAAAGCTGTGACTATATAACTACCTGTTTCAGTAACTGTTATGGAATTACCAGAACCGCCATTACTCCAAATATAAGTGTCGTAGTTACCGGAGGCTGTAATGGTGCTATTATCACCGTCACAACCTTTCGTTAGAGTAGCCGTAGTAGTGACCGAAGGAGCGCTGAACAATACCTCCATGGTATCCACGGAAACACAGAAATTCGCATCTAACATTTGAACTATGTATTGTCCTGTAGAGCTTACTGATACTGCAGAATTACTTGATCCAGTCGACCACAGTAAAGATTGATATCCTGAATTTTCAACCTCTAAGGTTATATCCGTACCACAACCAACAACCGTGTCTTGTAGAGGCGCCTTTGCTGCTTCAAAATAAATATTGGGTCTGTACTTAGTTTTCTTATACGCAGGAGGGCTTGATTGTCCTATGCTGCTAGTCTGTGTTCCGTAACCAATAAGTGTTGCATCGTAACCAACATCACCTATTTTAACCCGTGGATTTAAATCATCAGAGGACCAACTGTCATTAACGTAAGAAACCTGAATAATTAAGTTAGACGTACCATCCCATGTATAGTCGCTAGAAAACGGGAAATAGTTAACTCCTGAAGAAATAGACGGGTAATACCAATAATCATCAAACTGTGTTCCTACACTCGAAAATGAATTCCAAAGAGAAAGTGTGTTTACACTAGTCTCCTTAATGCGAATTTGCATTTCGCGTACAGTGCTTGTATACCCATCCAGAAAGTCAAAACCAATTTTACTGATTTTACTTCCTTCATTTAAACCAAGAGCAGTTAATTCAGAGGCTTTAACTAAGTATTGTTGAGCGTTTTGTTGCTTATAGCCCCCTATTGGAGCTATCCATGCCTCTATATCTTGGTTAAATGCCCACTTAAAAGCATTTGGCTGTCTAGTGTTTGTGTCAGAACCGTTTCCAACTGAAGAGTTAAATTTTTGTGGATAGTCTTGAGAAGTAATAGCAACTTGGTCCGTATTGATAGTGATATTCTGATATGTTGTACCCGTACATCCAGCAGGTGTAGTTTCCTTAACGTATAGGTATGTCGATTCAGAAACATAAACGGAATCATTATCTGAGAATGATGTATTACTTCCATCAATAAACCACTCAAATGATGAATTTACACCACCCGTTGCCACCAGCAGCAATGAGTCTCCTGAACACGCTGTATTTGTTATGTTATAAAAAGAATCATAACCTGCAATGGTTGGTTGTGGAGTTGCATCAAATGAAATATCTATTGTTCTAGTGTTACCATTTTTATCGTCTGCTTCGAATGTGACAGTTCCTGAACCATAAACTTCAACCTCATTAGTCCAGCTACTACAACAAAAATCACTTGAGGACATATCGCTGGAAGAATAGCTGAAGTTGGTGTAATTACCATATTTCCATAATCTTGTATTTTGACAAAGTGCATTCCCACTAATACTTGCACTATTGTGGAGGTTCAATAAATCAACATCGCCATCTGAATTGTGCTTGGAAATAGTTGGCCTTAGTTGATGCGGAGGGTTGCTACTAACGTTATCATAAAGGTTATAATACTGCCAAGAATTTCCTCCATAGTTCTCATTACTAGTCAAATAAATGTCATTTCCGTCAACCAATAGGTAAGTACGCTCAACCCAATCACCGAATCCGAAATGTTTTGAATAGTTTATTGTACCCGAGGTAGTTATACTATGGAGTGTTTGATCCGATCCTTCGTTTGTCCAATCAGTAACTCCGGCAATAAGTATTTCGTTTGTACCAGGACCTTGTGCTATTGAATAACCATAACTCCAATTTGTCCCAGAAGGTGAAATATGTTTTGTCAGTGATACGGATCCTGTAGATGCCACCTTAACAAAAGCTGCATTATTGCTTATGCTGTAAGGATTAGACTCTCCTGTCGCATAATAGTTGCCGTCGGAAGCTTTTATCACATCATATAAATCTCTCGTCGGTGCAAAAGCCGTCCAAACCGTATCACCTGAAGAGTCAAACTTAATAATTGTACCTCTATCCGAACTACCACCATATCCTCCACCAACTACTATATAATTTGAACCATCTAAAGCAATAGCATTGCCTCTATATGATTCTACTGTAATCCCAGATTGAACATTGAAGGTTCTATTTCCCTTTACCCAATCAATCGTTCCATCTGCTGTATCGAGTTGAGCAATAAGCGTAGAGTATTGCCAACAATTATCATTTTGACCTGTGACAATTAAATCACCAGAGCTATTTACAATTGCATCATTGAAATAACCTTGTAGGGTGTTTGTACAATTACTAAAAGTGTTCGAATAAGTATGGAATGATTTTGTGAAAACGGTATCTCCATTTGCTTTAAGTTTGATTATCCATGGATAATTTGAACTATTTCGCGATGTATAGCCAACACCAAGATATCCACCCGTGGGCAGCTCTACCATGCTTCTCATTCGCTCCGGAAACAAAGTCCCTTCGACATCAACCCATTTTATGGTATCTCCTGTAGAGGGATTAACCTCGGCAAAGAAGGGGTCGTAGTTGTTTTTGGACTGATATCCGTAGATGACCGCGTTACCGTCTGAATTTATCAAGGAGCCTCGCACGTTGTATTGACTCGTGATATCATCATTGACAATCATCTTCTCATACGTAGAAGATTGCCCAAAAGCTGCGTACTGCGAGAAAGCAACAAAAGCCCCTGCGATAAGGAGCTTAAGTTTATTGGTTTTGTTTGAATTCATCTTGGTTTGATTCTAATTCGGTTATTCTATTATGAAGTCGGTTTTCAAAAGGCGTTCGCCATTCGTGATTTCTATAGCGTAAACTCCAGAAGGGAGGTTGCCACGAGATAATTCGTAATACGTTTGAGGTACATCTGGATCATACATGACTAATCTTCCAGTGGCATCATAAATACTTATGCTGTAGCTCTCTAGATCCGGGTTACTCCAAACAACTCTTGTTTGTTGCTTGAAGGGATTCGGGTAAATAATTACGTTGTCCGTTAGAGCGTAATCAACAACATTTGATTCCGTAGTTCCGTAATTATCGGCTTCACCTGTCTTACCAACCGTTGGGTTGCAGATGTATGGATTGACTACAACAATTTTATAAAAAACTAATCCTACGGGAGCGTTTAAATCTGTATAGGTAAAGTTGGCAGCAGGAACATCATCTATTTTAAACATTTGTTTTGGCGAAGAGCCTCTCCAAATTTCATACGTGATAACATCAATCCCTTCGTAACCATCCCAAATGAGATTGACTTCGCCATTAATACCCTCATTTATAGTGAGATGCATTGTTTTATGGATTGGGCTTAATTCGCTTTCATTTCCGCAACTGTCAAGAACAGAAATTGCATACCGCGTAGACGTTACACCTGCGTTGGAGTTCACATCAGACCAAACAGATAAGACTCCAGATGCAGGGTGAGATGCAACGTAATCCATTAAGCCTGTTGTGGGATTTTGCTTATAAATACGGTATTCAAATGTTCTAACTTCTTTCGTTTTATTCCAAATGATTTGGTTATGATTTGATGTATCTACAGTAAGGATACATATCGAGTCTTCTTCATAAGGTTTCCATACGTTAATGTCTATGGTATCTGAGGTAGCGAAACAACCGTTTGTATCCATTACGGAAACCCAAAGAGTTGCGTTGTCAATAACGTCGACTGAATCCGTAGTACTTCCATCACTCCATGTATAATCTTGGAAATAATCCCAAGTCGAGATAGTATTGTTTTCCCCTAAACAGAATGTCGTATCATTTGTCAAGAATAAATCTGCAATAGGATTGGGATAAATAGTCACATCCACCTGGTTGCTGTAATAAAAGCAACCATTTGCATCTTGTGCTATATAACCAATGGAAACTGAAGTGTCAACTGAAACATAATCGCTAATGGCTCCATTATTCCATTGAATAGAAGAATAATTTCCTAATGAGGTTACGATCACTGAATCTAGATCACATGTAGCAGGGTCCCCTACAGTTAACGCAACAGCTGATCTTTCAAAATCATCAACCAGGTGTAGCCTTGTACCTGTGGCAATCCATAATTGGTTATTTAAGTATTCTATGTCATTTAAAACTGTAGAAGATAATGGCGTATTTGATGAGTTGAAGGTCGTTAATGAATCATTTTTGGCATCGAATCTGTAGTAATTAGATCCTGCGATATAAAAAATTACCGAATCATTACCAATGGCAATATTCGATATAGCAACAGATGGGGCAGATGCCGAATAATTTGTAATGGTTCCTGTCACTGGATTCATTGAGGACAAACCATAAGATCCGTTTGCATGACCTAACCAAAGAATATTCCCACTCCAATCGTATTTCAACGATTTAATATTATTATGAGGAAGTCCAGCGCTTGTCTGGTATTGTGTGAACGAGGATCCGTCAAAAATCGATAAACCTGAAGTTGTTGCTATTGCTGCTCCACCATTTGGCATTCTTTCTAGGTCATTGTGTGTATTCGTTGGAATACCCGTAGTATTGAACGATTTGTATGCTGTTGCAGTCGATCCATCGTAATAGACCACTCCGCTTGAAAATCCATTAGACACCAAAAATGAAGAGTCTGATAGTGCCTCTCCTAAGAAATAAGACGATGTCAATCCTTGGGTTGAACCAAAATTTGTCATTGAAGCACCGTCCCACTTTGTCATACCCGCGCTAGTGAGAACCCACAAGTTTCCGTTATTATCTTGGCTCAAATCACGAATACTGTTTGCCGGTAACGCTGAATTTTGATCCGTTAATTGGGCAATTCCTTGAGGACCTTTTACAAAAATACCATTAGAGAATCCCGACACTACCGATGACCCCATAGCTGAGAGGTGTAAGGGTTGATTCGAAGGCATACCAGTATTTTCTCTTTCAAAATTTTGATAGCTCCCTATGGGAGATAAAATATGAAGTCCATTATTATTACCCGCTGCATGATTATTAGAAACCAAATAAATAGAGGAGTCGTGAGCGGAGTATAACGCTTGTGCTAATAAATTTTCAGCAAGTCCATTCATAGAATACGAATGCGTGACCGTACCTGAGTTAGTGAACGTCGTTAATCCAAATGCCGTGCATATATATAAGTTACCGGCAGGATCTTCCACAAATGATCTAATATCGTTTGACGCAAGACCAATAGTATTACTCACATTATATTTCGTCCAGCTGGAACCATCAAATTCAGACACTCCATAAAGTGTACCGATCCATAGCGTACCATTCGAATCTTGATAAAGTGATTTGATATCATCGTTTGCCAAACCATTAGAGGTGTTCTGTTTCGTATAGGTCGTTCCTGTAAACGTACCCGATTGATCGTTGACCACAACTAAACCATCTTTGGTTGCAACCGCCACTGAACTATCCGCCAAAACAATTAAATCTTGCACCGAAACGTTCGGCAATAAACTTGTTGGCACATAAGACCAATTAAGACCTGTTTTAATAGAAACACCAGCTTCGGTTCCAACCCAAACTCTTCCAGAAGCATCTTCCGCTATAGCCCTTACTGAATCTCCTACTAAACCAGTGAACTGTGCTTTAAATAGACTTGCTTGACCTAGAATATTTACAAACGTATATCCCGCAGTCGTACCAATATAGATTCCTGAGGCAGAACGTTCTATGGTTAATACTTCTTGCGAGGCCAATGGAAAGTCAGAGGCTTTAACAAAATTGAAAGTTGACCCATTGTAGAGCACTAATCCGTTCTCTGTACCTAACAAATACTCACCGGTATCAACTTCAATAATTGCATTGTATGCTGATGCTGGTATTCCACTATTTTGGGTATTTAAATTATCCCAACAATCCGATTGTGCTGATGCATTAAAGGCAAAAAATAATGCTATGAGCGTAGCAAAGCGAGCAGTCATAATAAATTGGTTTTAACTTATTAAAGGTAACGACTTATTATCGCGCACAAGTGTCTCGATTTCAACTCTTTTAACAACGGTTTTTGACAACTTTTTTTTTCTTTTAATTCTTATTGATATAAAATGATTAATTATTATCTATCCTGAAATAAACACTTTTGAAAGATTTCCCTAACTAAATCAAATTGGCTTAACTTTATTTGACTAAAAGAGAAATTACACTTGTACCAAGATTACATCATCACAGCAATTTTTCTACTCATCGTTGCTCTCGTCATAGGTGGGCTTACCATTCGACGCTACAACATTCCTTACCTCTACTATTTGGGCGGTACGCTTATCGGCGCAACATTTTTCGTAGATCCCGTCTTAATAGGAAATACCGCTGTTTCCTTTCTTTATCCGTGGTTCCTTCCCTTATTATTTCTGGTGGGACCTGGACTTTATGGTTCGTTCTGTACCATTAAAGAACGTCGCGATAAATGGCACCTGCTCCATTATTTGCCCATGCTCATTGGCTACATCATTCTCTTTGTGCATCTGGCCGGTTTTAATGCTCATTTTTATGAAACCGTTCAACTCGCGCGAGACTTAAAATGGGCGGGGACTGAAATCTTTTGGCCGCTATCCGACAAATGGATCTTGCTCGCATACCCCTTCCATGTTTTACTCTACATCATAGTCAGTGTAAACAAATTAAACAAAATCAAGGCGCGGGTACCCTTCTATGTGTTGCCGGTATTTCAGGCTGTTTTCTTAATCCCGTATTTAGACATTATCTACAATTTCGTTGAAAATGACTTTTTGTTCTTCGCAAGTGGAGAAACCTTGCGCTACATCATGTTTGGGAATGTCTTTCTCATCTTCTGGGACGTTGTAAACATCCGCCCGAGAATGCAAAAGGAGAAAGAGGCTGAGATCAAAGCGTATGAGGCTGAAAAGGAGGCTGCTCGGCAAGCTGCATTA
>Ga0209138_1001168_pt1 | contig 23109 bp, 28 predicted proteins | sample SaaInl3SG_22_DNA_FD_184645 | JGI IMG/M metagenome (GOLD analysis project Ga0209138, IMG submission 184645) | Marine microbial communities from expanding oxygen minimum zones in the Saanich Inlet - ESP_153SG_22_DNA (SPAdes) (version 2) | ecosystem: Environmental > Aquatic > Marine > Intertidal...
GCTTTTGATAGAGGAGGAAATTTGTATCACGGTAGAGTTAAATCTTTAGCTGAAGGAGCTAGAGAAGGCGGACTTAAATTCTAATCACTATTATGTATCAGAACTATAAAAATGTTGAGATTGTTAAACCAGGTGGTTTAGAACTAAAGGACCGTCTTGTTGGGGTTCAACGTGTAACTAAAGTAACTAAAGGTGGTCGTGCTTTTGGATTCTCTGCAATCGTTGTTGTAGGTGATGAAAATGGTGTTGTTGGTCACGGTTTAGGTAAGTCTAAAGAGGTGGCAACTGCCATTTCTAAAGCAGTAGAAGACGCTAAGAAGAACCTAGTACGTATTCCTCTTACTCATGGTACTTTGCCTCATGAGCAAAAAGGTAAGTTTGGTGGTGCTCGAGTATATCTTCAACCTGCTTCACAAGGTACCGGGGTTATTGCTGGTGGTGCAGTGCGTGCGGTGTTAGAAGCTGTTGGTGTGCATGATGTACTTTCAAAGTCTCAAGGTTCATCTAACCCTCACAACGTAGTTAAAGCAACTTTTGATGCTTTATTACAACTTCGCGATGCAAAGTCTATTGCTAAGCAACGTGGAATTAGTTTAGACAAAGTATTTAACGGATAATTGTGGTCATGGGAAAAATTAAAATCACTCAAGTAAAAAGCAGTATCAAACGTCCACAGAATCAAAAGCGTACGTTAGAGGCTTTAGGCTTGAAAAAAATTGGACAGGTAGTAGAACATGATTCTACACCTAATATTCTTGGAATGGTTAAAGTAGTTGAGCATTTAGTTAATGTTCAACAATCATAAAGTATAGATAATGAACCTACACAGTTTAAAGCCTGCAGAAGGCTCAGTTCATAGAGAAGGAAAACGCGTTGGTCGCGGAGAAGGATCTGGTAAAGGTGGTACTGCTGCTCGTGGTCACAAGGGAGCCAAGTCACGTTCTGGATATTCTAAAAAGATTGGTTTTGAAGGAGGTCAAATGCCACTTCAACGTCGTGTTCCAAAATTTGGTTTTAAAAACATCAATCGTAAAGAGTACCGTGGTATTGGCTTAGACCAATTAGAAGCTCTTGCAGCTGCCGGTCAAACAGATATTACTTTTGAAGTTTTAGTTGCGAATGGTATCGCTCGTAAGAATGATTTAGTGAAAATTCTTGCTAACGGTGCAGTTTCGTCTAAAGTTAATGTAACAGTACACAAGTTTACGGCTTCAGCTAAGTCAGCAATCGAAGCTGCTGGTGGTACTGCTACTGAGATTTAATTTTTTCTAAATGAAGAAGTTTATAGAAACCCTAACGAATATCTGGAAGATCGAAGAGTTACGTAACAAGATTATCGTTACTCTTGGATTACTTCTTGTTTATCGTTTCGGAGCACAGGTAGTGTTACCTGGTATAGATACTGATCAACTTGTACAGTTAAACCAAAACACAGAACAGGGTATTTTGGGTATTCTTAATGCCTTTACGGGGGGTGCCTTTGCTAATGCATCTATCTTTGCCTTGGGAATTATGCCTTACATTTCTGCTTCTATTGTTGTACAGTTGATGGGTATTGCAATTCCTTACCTACAGAAGTTAGATAAAGAGGGAGAGAGTGGTCGTAAGACCAAAACTCAGATTACGCGTTGGTTAACTATCGCCATCTGTATTGTTCAAGCTCCTGCTTATTTATATGGACTGAGTGCATTAGGTGTTCCTGATAGTGCTTTTGTTTTGGGTAAAGGTCTTGGTTTTATGATTCCTGCGGTTGTAATCCTTGTTACAGGTACTGTATTTGCGATGTGGTTGGGTGAGCGAATTACTGATAAAGGAATTGGTAATGGAATTTCATTACTAATTATGGTTGGTATTATCGCAACACTACCGCAATCATTTGTTCAGGAGTTTATTTCTAGAACTGCGAATAACAACGGAGGATTAATGCTCATACTTGTAGAACTTATTCTTTGGTTCGTAGTTATTCTAGCATCGATTCTTGTAGTTATGGCTGTTCGCCAGGTTCCTGTTCAGTATGCACGTCGCACGGCTTCAGGTTCTGAAGCAGCGGTTGGTGCTCGTCAGTATATTCCTTTAAAGTTAAATGCCTCAGGAGTAATGCCTATCATTTTTGCTCAGGCAATTATGTTTGCGCCTGGTCTTATTGGTCGTTCTTTTAACGATACTGAACTAGGTCAGTGGCTTGAGGTTAATTTTCAAGATATATTCGGCCTAGCCTACAATATTCTTTTCGCTTTCTTGATCATCGTATTTACCTTTTTGTATACGGCTATTACGATTCCTACATCTAAGATGGCTGATGATCTTAAGCGTAGTGGCGGATTTGTTCCTGGGGTAAGACCTGGAGCTGAAACCGGCGATTTTTTAGATAAAGTGATGTCTTTAATTACCTTCCCTGGTGCTATTTTCTTAGCGATCCTTGCGGTTTTACCTGCAGTGGTTGTTAAGCTTATGGACGTACAGGCGGGTTGGGCATTATTCTACGGTGGTACTTCACTACTTATTATGGTGGGTGTTGCTATTGATACCGTTCAACAAGTAAATGCGTATTTATTGAATCGTCACTACGATGGTTTAATGAAATCGGGTAAAAATCGAAAAGTAGCTTAATTATGGCAAAGCAAGCGGCTATTGAGCAAGATGGTAGTATTATCGAAGCGTTATCTAACGCGATGTTTCGTGTGGAGCTAGATAATGGCCATGTTGTTACGGCTCACATCTCTGGTAAGATGCGTATGCATTATATCAAGTTGCTGCCAGGAGATAAGGTGAAGTTGGAGATGAGCCCATATGATTTAACTAAAGCAAGAATTACATACAGATATTAATATGAAGGTTAGGGCATCTATTAAGAAAAGAAGCGCCGATTGTAAAATTGTGCGTCGTAAGGGTCGACTATACGTGATCAACAAGAAGAATCCAAAATTTAAACAAAGACAAGGATAGTTATGGCAAGAATTGCTGGGGTTGATATACCTAAACAGAAGCGTGGTGTCATTGCACTTACTTACATTTTCGGTATCGGAAGAAGTCGTGCAAAAGATATCCTAGAACAAGCTGGAGTTTCAGAGGACAAAAAGGTGTCTGATTGGAACGATGATGAAATCGGAAAAATCCGTGATGCTGTATCTCAGTTCACTATTGAAGGTGAATTGCGTTCAGAAGTGTCTCTAAACATCAAACGTCTTATGGACATTGGTTGTCAACGAGGTATCCGTCACAGACTTGGTCTTCCATTACGCGGACAACGTACTAAGAACAACTCGCGTACTCGTAAAGGGAAGCGTAAAACAGTTGCTAACAAGAAGAAAGCAACCAAATAATAGCTTAATATGGCAAAAGGAACTAGTAAAACCGTTAAGAAACGTAAAGTTATTGTTGAGAGTACTGGTGAAGCGCATATCGTTTCTTCATTCAACAACATTATTATTTCACTTACCAACAAGAATGGCGATGTAATTTCATGGTCTTCTGCAGGTAAGATGGGCTTTAGAGGATCTAAGAAGAATACTCCTTACGCTGCACAGGTTGCTGCTGAGGATTGTGCTAAGGTTGCTCAAGAAGCTGGTCTTCGTAAAGTGAAAGTTTTCGTTAAAGGACCTGGAAATGGTCGTGAATCTGCGATTCGTTCGATTCACAATTCGGGTATCGAAGTAACAGAGATTGTTGATGTTACTCCAATGCCACACAACGGATGTAGACCACCAGCAAGAAGAAGAGTTTAATTTTATTGATTAATAGAGGGTTAACGGTTATCGAAGGATAAGCCTTAATTCATAACCACCTCGTAATTTTATTTTTATGGCAAGATATACAGGACCATCTACTAAAATCGCTCGTAAGTTTGGTGAAGCCATCTTCGGTGATGACAAATCTTTTGAAAAGAAGAATTATCCTCCAGGACAACACGGTAATAACCGTCGTCGTGGTAAGAAATCAGAGTATGCCGTGCAGCTTATGGAAAAGCAGAAAGCAAAGTATACTTATGGTATTCTTGAAAAACAGTTCCGTAACCTTTTCGCTAAAGCGAACAGAAGTAAAGGAGTTACTGGCGAAGTACTTCTTCAACTTTGTGAATCTCGTTTAGATAATGTGGTTTATCGTTTTGGTATTGCACCTTCTCGCAGAGCTGCACGTCAGTTAGTATCTCACCGTCATGTAACGGTTGATGGAGAGATCGTAAACATCCCATCGTACCAGGTTAAGCCAGGACAAGTTGTTGGTGTTCGTGAGAAATCTAAGTCAGTTCAGAAAATCACTGACTCTTTGGCTAGTACAAATCAGTCTTTCGAGTGGCTAAACTGGAATTCAGCGAAGCTTGAGGGGACATTTGTAAATGTTCCTGAGCGTGTTCAGATCCCTGAAGCGATCAAAGAGCAGCTAATCGTTGAATTGTATTCTAAATAATTTCACCCTCAATAACCTTTTGATATGGCAATACTTAATTTTCAAAAGCCTGATAAAGTAATCATGATCGAGTCAACTGATTTCGATGGGAAATTTGAATTTCGTCCATTGGAACCAGGTTACGGTTTAACCGTTGGAAACGCTCTTCGTCGTGTTTTACTTTCATCTTTAGAGGGCTTTGCAATAACTTCTATACGCATTGAAGGTGTAGACCATGAGTTTTCAGTAATTCCTGGAGTTGTTGAAGACGTAACAGAAATGATTCTAAATCTAAAGCAAGTTCGTTTCAAGCGTCAAATCGATGACGTTGAAAACGAAACTGTTGCGATTTCAATCGCTAATACTGATAAGATCACTGCTGGTGACTTTCAGAAATTCATTTCTGGTTTCCAAGTTTTAAATCCAGACCATGTAATTTGCAACCTAGACAGTAAGGTTAATATTAACCTTCAATTAACTATTGAGAAGGGTCGCGGTTATGTGTCTGCTGATGATAATAAGAAGGCGAATGCTCCTATAGGAACGGTTGCTATCGATTCTATCTTTACACCGATTAAGAATGTTAAATATAGCATTGAGAATTATCGTGTAGAGCAAAAAACAGACTTTGAGAAATTAGTTTTCGAAATCCAAACGGACGGTTCGATTGCTCCTAAAGATGCACTTACTGAGGCTGCTAAAATTCTTATTCACCACTTTATGTTATTTTCTGATGAGAGAATCACTCTAGAGGCTGAGGAGTTAGAGCGCACAGAGACCTACGATGAAGAATCTTTACACATGCGTCAGCTTCTTAAAACTAAATTAATAGACATGGACCTTTCTGTTCGTGCTCTAAATTGTTTAAAAGCTGCTGAGGTAGATACATTAGGTGATCTTGTTTCATTTAACAAGAACGACTTAATGAAATTCAGAAACTTTGGTAAGAAGTCGTTGACTGAGCTAGAAGAACTTGTTCAAAGTAAGGGGTTAGAATTTGGAATGGATCTAGCCAAGTACAAATTAGATAGAGACTAAATATGAGACACGGGAAGAAAATCAATCACTTAGGGCGCACTGCTTCACACCGCAAGTCTATGCTTGCAAATATGGCTTGTTCTCTAATTGAGCATAAACGCATCAACACAACTACTGCAAAAGCTAAAGCACTTAAGCAATTTGTTGAGCCTCTTATTACAAAAGCTAAAGCTGAAAATAATTCAACCATTGAAAAGAGTACTCACAATCGCAGAGTAGCTTTTAGTTACCTGAGAAGCAAAGAGGCTGTTGCTCAATTATTCTCTGAGGTTTCTGAGAAAGTTGCCGATCGTCAGGGTGGTTATACACGTATCATTAAACTTGGAAATCGTTTAGGAGATAGTGCTGACATGGCCTTTATCGAACTAGTAGATTTTAATGAAACGTACAATGCCACTGAGAAAAATACGAAGTCAACGCGAAGAAGTCGTCGTTCTAAATCTGCAGCGGATACAAAAGAAACGACTCCAGCTGTCGAAGAAGTTGCAGTAGCTGAAGCTCCTGTTGCTGAAGAAGCCGCCCCGGAGGCAGATGCCAAAGAAGTAGATGCTACAGAAGAATCAACAGATGAAGAGACGAAATAGACTTTCATTGTTAATTACTTCAAGATAATAGAAAAGGATACACTTAGTTGTGTATCCTTTTTTTATGTTTTTTTGTCACTAAATAAAGATGAAAATGAAATATACCCAAAGAAAAGATGCTATCCTGTTGTTAGAAGATGGAACTGTTTTTTACGGAAAGTCTATTGCTAATCTTGAAGGCACCGCTTTTGGTGAAATTTGTTTTAACACTGGAATGACGGGGTACCAGGAGATTTTTACTGACCCAAGTTATTTTGGTCAGATTATGGTACTTACCAATGCTCATATTGGTAATTATGGCACGGTAGAAGATGAAGTAGAATCTTCTTCGGTTAAAATTGCCGGTTTAGTGTGTAAGAATTTTAGTTACAACTATTCTCGGCCAGGTGCTAATGCCTCTTTAGAAGAATTCTTGAGTAAGAATAATACGTTTGCTATCTCAGATGTAGATACTCGTGCCCTAGTTGCTCACATTAGAGATCATGGAGCGCAAAATGCTGTGATCTCTACACGAGTTGACGAGATCGAACAATTAAGTATCGAATTAGCATCTGTACCTAGTATGGCTGGATTAGAATTGGCTTCAAAGGTTTCCACCAAAGAGCCCTACTTTTTCGGAGATCCAGAGTCTAAATGGAAAGTTTCTGTACTTGATTTAGGAGTTAAACGTAATATACTACGCTGTTTATCAGAACGCGGAGCTTACTTAAAAGTTTTCCCACATGATACCAGCTTTGAAGAGTTAAGTGAGTGGGGACCTGATGGGTACTTTGTCTCTAATGGTCCTGGTGATCCTGAGCCCTTGAATGAGGCGATAACTACTACCAAAGAAATTGTGGATTCAAAGAAGCCTTTGTTTGGTATTTGTCTAGGTCATCAGGTACTAGCCCTTTCTCACGGTGTTCAAACTTTTAAAATGCATAATGGTCACCGAGGAATCAACCATCCGGTATTAAACGTATTGACCGGTAGAGGTGAGATTACTTCTCAAAACCATGGTTTTGCTGTTTCTAAAGAATCGCTTGACAGTAACGATGAACTAGAAATCACACATACTCACCTGAATGATCAAACCGTTGCAGGTATTCAACGAAAAGATAGTGCTGTATTCTCAGTGCAATATCACCCTGAGGCAAGTCCTGGACCACACGATTCTAGATACCTTTTTGACCAATTTATCCAATCTTTAAACATGTAGGCTAGTTCTACATCATTCAATTTAATCATCTAAATCATAAGACTATGAGTATTATTGTTGACATTTTTGCACGTCAAATTTTTGATTCAAGAGGTAACCCAACTGTTGAAGTTGATGTTGTTACTGAAAATGGGATTCTAGGAAGAGCTGCGGTTCCTTCTGGTGCTTCAACTGGAGAACACGAAGCCGTTGAACTTCGTGACGGTGGGTCAGATTATGTAGGTAAAGGAGTTCAAAAAGCTATTGATAATGTTAACGGCGAAATCGCTGATGAGCTTATCGGTATGTCTGTATTTGAACAAAACCTTCTAGATCAAGCAATGATCGATTTAGATGGTACAAAGAATAAATCAAGACTAGGTGCAAATGCAATTTTGGGAGTTTCTTTAGCAGCTGCAAAAGCTGCTGCAGAGGAATTAGAAATGCCTTTATATCGTTATGTTGGTGGGGTTAGTGCGAACACATTACCTGTACCTATGATGAATATCATTAACGGAGGTTCTCACTCTGATGCCCCTATCGCGTTTCAGGAGTTTATGATTATGCCAGTTAAGGCAGAGTCGTTTACCCACGCTATGAAAATGGGATCTGAAATTTTCCACAATCTTAAAAAGGTGCTTAAAGACCGCAATCTTACTACTGCTGTAGGAGATGAGGGAGGTTTTGCTCCTGGTTTAGAAGGTACAGAAGATGCACTAGAAACCATCGGAATTGCAGTTTCAAATGCCGGATACACTTTAGGTGATGATGTTATGATCGCACTTGACTGTGCGGCTGCAGAGTTCTATGTTGATGGTAAGTACGATTACACGAAATTCGAAGGGCCAGAAGGTGCTATCCGTACTTCTGAAGAACAAGCGTCGTATTTAGCTGAGTTATGCGCTAAGTATCCGATCATCAGTATTGAAGATGGTATGGATGAGAATGACTGGGCCGGATGGAAATCACTTACCGACAAAGTAGGAGATAAGGTTCAGTTAGTAGGTGATGATTTATTCGTTACCAATGTAGAGCGTTTAGAACGCGGTATTAAAGAAGGTATTGCAAACTCTATTCTCATTAAAGTGAATCAAATTGGTACACTTACTGAAACCATCGCTGCAGTTAATATGGCTAAGAATGCGGGTTATACTTCTGTAATGTCTCACCGTTCTGGAGAAACTGAAGATAATACGATTGCAGATTTGGCGGTAGGTTTAAACACCGGACAAATCAAAACAGGTTCTGCTTCAAGATCTGACCGTATGGCTAAATACAATCAGCTTCTGCGCATTGAAGAAGATTTAGGTAGCACTGCGTACTATCCACAAGAAAAGGCGTTTAAAGTAAAACGCTAACACAGAGTGTTAAATAAGAGAAAAAAAGCGTCGCTAATAGCGACGCTTTTTGGTTTAAAGCGGTTGTGATTCTTATCTTTGCCATCCATCCAATATCCTTAAAAATATGTCTGATAAAGCAATACTTGAACTAAACGGTGAAAGATATGAGTTCCCACTTGTTGTAGGTGCTGAAAATGAAGTCGCTATTGACATCAAGACGCTTAGGGCACAAACGGGTGCAGTTACCCTTGACCCTGGATACAAGAATACGGGTTCTTGCGAAAGTTCAATTACCTTTTTAAATGGTGAAAAAGGGGAGTTGAGATATCGCGGATATTCTATAGATGATCTAGCTGAGAATGCTAGCTTTATTCAGACCGCTTATTTACTCATTTTTGGTGAGTTTCCTACTTCAGAGCAATTGACCAAATTTGAGGCTGATATAAAAACGCATTCAGAGGTAGATTCAAGATTGCTTCAGATCGTAGACAGTTTTCCCAATTCGGCGCACCCGATGGGGATACTCTCTTCGGTAACCAGTGCTCTTGTTGCATTTAATCCATCGTCGGTTGATGTGGATTCTGACGAGGATATGTATAAGGCAGTGGTTAGCATTTTGGGTAAGTTTCCTATTCTCGTTGCCTATGCGCAGCGCAAGATTACCAACCAATCTTATGTTGCCTCAGACTCGAATCTAGACTATATTGAGAATATATGCTCAATGATGTTTAAGAAATCGGGGGAGCCTTATGTTCAAAACCCGGTGATTGTTGCTGCTTTGAATAAACTTTTGATTCTTCATGCTGATCACGAACAAAACTGTTCAACTTCAACGGTACGTATTGTAGGTTCTTCTCACGCTGGCCTATACGCATCTATTTCGGCGGGTATCTCAGCACTTTGGGGGCCTTTGCATGGTGGCGCAAATCAAGCAGTGCTTGAAATGTTACAAGCAATCTCTGAGGATGGCGGAGATACTAAGAAATATATGGCTAAGGCGAAGGACAAGAATGACCCATTCCGTCTTATGGGATTTGGTCATAGGGTTTACAAGAACTTTGATCCTCGTGCGCGCATTATTAAGAAGGCTGCAGATGAAGTATTAGCAGACCTAGGAGTCTCAGATCCTATCCTTGATATTGCTAAAGGTCTTGAGAAAGAGGCATTAGAAGATCAGTATTTCGTAGATCGAAAACTATATCCGAATGTAGATTTCTATTCAGGGATTATTTATCGAGCTATGGGTATTCCTGTAGAAATGTTTACCGTGATGTTTGCTTTAGGTAGACTGCCTGGATGGATTGCACAATGGAAAGAAATGCGATCTAGAAAGGAACCGATTGGAAGACCACGACAAATTTACACTGGCGCTACACTTCGTAAGCTTTAATTTAACTACTACAGACTTTCAGGGGTACTTGCGGCTTTTGCTTCGAGTAATTTAGTAAAGAATTTCTGGATTGCTTTGGTATCTGCTTTGACCTTTACAAAGTGATGATCTCTATAAATACTGTATTGGGCGAGATCCCCCTTGTAAAGAACTAGCTTGTAAAATGGTATCACAAGTGTATAACTGTCTAGTCTTGCTCTAAATCTAAGTAGCACTCCATTAGGCCGTAATTCTAGATTACATCTACTACGATCATTGTTTAAGCTTAATAAGTTGTAAATACTCGAAGAAGCTGAGGTGATATCTAGCGGTGGTGAACCAATACCGCCTAATAGAACACGATCTTTGAGTGAAAATGGTTTTCCAACTTCTTGATCGATCTTCTTTTCTATTTCAGGATTGTGATATGAGGTGTTTACTAACATAGAACGATACAAAAATACTTAGTTTTGCAGCCAATACTTCATGATATGCAGTCTTTACTTCTAACTATTGAGAACAAAGCCAAGGCGTTTATTCAGGCCGAGTATAATATCGCCTTAGAAACTATCGATTTGGTACCTACCAAAAAAGAATTTGAGGGTGATATAACATTGGTTGCTTTTTCGATGCTCCGCTCTGTTAAAGCAAATCCGCAAGAGTTGTGCAATCAGTTGGGGGCTGCTCTATGTTCTTCTATTGATGATTTAACTTCATTTAACGTGGTTAAAGGGTTTCTTAATCTAAGTATTTCGGACAGTTATCTGCTTGGGGAGTTCGAAACCATTTGCGAAACGCAGAATTTTGGCTCTCATCCTAGTACGGGCCGAACCATTATGGTTGAATATTCTTCTCCCAATACGAACAAACCTTTACATCTGGGGCATATTCGAAATAATGTTTTGGGATATTCTGTCGCACAGATTCTAAAAGCTGCTGGTAACGAAGTCATTAAGACGCAGATCATTAATGATCGAGGAATACATATATGCAAAAGCATGATTGCTTGGCAAAGATTCGGAAATAATGAGACTCCTGAAACCTCCGGGTTGAAGGGAGATCATTTGGTTGGTAGGTACTATGTGGTTTTTGATCAAAAGTACCGTGAGGAACAGGCGGTTCTTTTTAATAAGGGAATGAGCAAGGAAGAGGCTGCTGCAGAAGCTCCTATTTTTAAAGAGGCACAAGAATTATTGCGACTTTGGGAATCAGGCGATCAAGAGGTTATTGGTCTTTGGGAAAAGATGAACGGTTGGGTTTATGAAGGATTTAATCAAACTTATAAGGATTTAGGTGTTGATTTCGATCATCTTTACTATGAAAGTGACACCTACCTGCTCGGTAGAGATATTATTGAAGAAGGTCTAGAGAAATCTGTGTTCTTTAAAAAAGAAGATGGTAGTGTGTGGGCCGATCTCACCGATGAAGGCTTAGATGAGAAGCTCGTATTGAGGAGAGATGGAACCGCTGTTTATATGACTCAAGACTTGGGTACGGCTGTTCAACGAGTGAAAGACCATCCATCAATAGATGGAATGGTTTATACGGTTGGAAATGAGCAGGATTACCACTTCAAAGTATTATTTCTTCTGCTAAAACGACTAGGTTATCACTGGGCCGACCATCTGTTTCATTTGTCTTATGGGATGGTCGATCTGCCTACAGGTAAGATGAAGAGCCGTGAGGGTAAAGTCGTTGATGCGGATGATCTGATGCAAGAAATGGCTGAGACCGCCGAAAAAATATCTTCTGAACTAGGGAAACTCGATGGATTCACTAAAGAGGAGAAATCAGAGTTGTATCATAAAATAGGTTTAGGCGCACTTAAATATTTTATTCTGAAGGTAGACCCGAAGAAGAGGATCTTGTTTGACCCTGAAGCTTCTGTAGATTTTCAAGGAAATACTGGGCCTTTCATTCAATATACCCATGCTCGAATTCAATCGATACTGCGAAAGGTAGAAAGTAGCGACTATAAGCTTACCATTGAAAATATTGAATTACACGAGAAGGAGAGGGAATTAATGCTTCTTCTTATGAATTATCCATCGGTTGTTCGATCGGCTGCTGAAGCTTATTCACCCGCATTGGTAGCTAATTATATTTACGATTTAGTTAAAGCCTTTAACTCGTTCTACCAGCAGGTAACTATTTTGGTAGAAGAGGACTTAGATAAAAGAAATCTAAGGCTTCAGCTGTGTTCAAAGATTGCTGAAGTAATTGCTCATGGTTCGGCTCTTCTTGGAATTGAAGTTCCGGATAGAATGTAACTGTGAAGCATAAAAAAAGCAGGCACGAAGGCCTGCTTTTCTAATATTATAAGGTTGGATTAGTTTCCTTCCTTGGCTGCAACTGCTGCACCGTAAACAACTAAACCGAATCCGATTTTGTTTACTGCGTCACCGATGTTGTAAATAACATCCATTGCCAGACCACCGAAAATTCCTTCGTACCATCCTGGTGTACCAGCCATGTATCCGATCGGATAGATTGCCCATCCTACTAATACGAACCAAGCTAGGGTTTTGTGTGCAGTAAGCACTGCTCCTCCAGCTTGCTCAGCTAATTTCTTAGCTTGACCGAACCAGATGTCATAAACGATTACGAAGTAAGCGATTCCTGAGATAAGACCCCAAAATGCTGCTTGATCTCTATAAACTGCCTCTCCAAAGTAACCTGTTACTAACATGATCACTGAAAGAACAATAAGTCTCCACATCAATGATTTCTTAGCACCAGCTGCTTTTAAGATTAGGAAGAACTCCACGCACATTAATGGCACTGTCAGTACCCAGTCTACATATCTGAAGAATGTAGGTGAATCGGCGTGAGCAGCCCAGTAATCTCTCATGTACCAGTAGTGTACTGCAGCAATGAAGGTAATCAGACCTGATACCAAGATTGAGGTACGCCATTTAGAGTCGAAACTGTTCATCGACAGGAAAAAGAAGGCAGAAGCTGCCATCATAGCCATACATCCAACGAAGAAAGTAAAGCCTACGTAGTCGTCAGTAGCTATCTTTGAGACATCAGCAACCAACGGCAGATTAAGTAATAAACTTTTCATAAGTACTATAGTTTAGTTTTGTTTAACCAAATGTAATTAATTCTAAACATAATATGATATTTTTATTCAAAAATTTTTATTAACTATTCAATTAACACCACTTTGTATTTTGGAATTTATCAATAAATCGATTTTTTTTAGGATTTCTGCATCATTAGGCCTTTTCTTTCTCTCTTCGCTGGTTAGTGGGGAGATGCAATGGTTTATTGCCCTTTTGCTTATAGGTAGTGTGGGGCTTTTGCATGGGGCCAATGATCTTAATTTGATTAATGCACTTAGGATATTTCCTGAAAGTTCGAGACGCAAGCATTTAGTCCTGTATCTTTCAGCGGTGGCACTTGTTCTTATTGTTTTTAGTTTAAACCGTTCTTTAGCTCTATTCTTTTTTGTTGTTATTAGCTCGTTTCATTTTGGTCAGCAACATCTAGCAGAGGAGATCACCGGCAATGTGATACTTCGCTATTCAAATTATATCGCTTATGGTTCGAGTATATTCGGTTTGTTATTTTATACTCATCCGATTGAGAGTAGTACTGCGATTGCCGAAATATCTGGGATTTTCTTTACAGTCGATGATTTTCTAAACTTCTTATTACTATCCTTAGTTGTCTGGATAGCTACTTATTTAATGTTGCAGCTTAAAGGCTTTCTACTATTAAGTATAGAGCTTGTGATACTCTCTCTTTTTTACTTTTTATTCAATCGTGTAAATCTAGCCTTAGCTTTTGCTATTTATTTTGCTTTATGGCACGCAATACCTTCTCTAAATGATCAATTTCGCATACTCTACAAAGGAGAGGTAAAAAGAAGTTGGCTGGTATATTTAAAGCAATCAGCGCTTTTTTGGATTCTTTCTATTATAGGTCTTGCGATTGTTTTTAGTCAGGTTTTTCTTCAAAATAAGACCCCTTTGCCTCTTCTTGTCTATTTCTTGGCCGCAATAACCTTTCCGCATGTACTGGTGATGTCTAGAGTCGAAAATGCCTTAAAAAGCTAAGATTCTTATTACTTTTGTGCCTTTGTAAAACTACTTGCTATGTTTCAAAATCTTTCGGATAGAATAGATGGTGCTCTTCACAAGTTGAAGGGTAAAGGACGTATTAATGAAATTAACATTGCCGAATCAATGAAAGAGATTCGTCGTGCGTTATTAGATGCGGATGTTAACTTCAAAATTGCCAAGAGTTTTACTCAAAATGTAAGAGATAAGGCGATCGGTCAGGAGGTGCTTAAATCCTTGCAGCCTGGTCAACTTATGGTTAAGCTTGTTCGTGACGAATTGGCAGAGCTTATGGGTTCTGAAGCAGCAGATATAAATCTTACCGGTTCACCAACAGTAATTCTAATGTCAGGTCTTCAAGGTTCTGGTAAAACGACCTTCTCTGGAAAGCTCGCCAACTACCTCAAGACGAAAAAATCAAAGCATCCGCTTTTAGTTGCTTGTGACGTATATCGTCCTGCGGCAATTGACCAGTTGCACGTAGTAGGAGAGCAAATAGGAGTACCTGTTTATTCAGATAGAGAGCAAAAGGATCCTGTGACTATAGCACTTGCGGGTATAGCTGAAGCTAAGAGTCAAGGAAAGAATGTGGTAATCATCGATACGGCTGGTCGTCTAGCAGTAGATGAAGAAATGATGAATGAAATTGCAGCTATTCATTCTGCGATAAAGCCATCAGAAACGCTCTTTGTTGTCGACTCGATGACTGGACAAGATGCTGTAAATACGGCCAAGTCTTTCAACGATCGACTTAACTTTGACGGAGTAATTCTTACCAAGTTAGACGGTGATACCCGTGGGGGTGCTGCGCTATCTATTCGTTCGGTGGTTGATAAGCCGATTAAGTTTATCGGTACGGGAGAAAAGATGGAAGCTATTGATGTATTCCACCCGGATCGTATGGCTGATCGTATCCTGGGAATGGGTGATGTCGTTTCTCTGGTTGAACGAGCTCAAGAACAATTTGACCTTGAAGAAGCCCGTAAGATCCAAAAGAAAATTGCGAAAGACACTTTTGGATTTGACGACTTCCTGGGACAAATTCAACAGATTAAGAAAATGGGTAACATGAAAGACCTTATGGGAATGATTCCAGGAATGTCTAAGATGACCCAACAGGTAGATATTGACGATGACGCATTCAAGTATGTAGAAGCCATCATTCACTCGATGACTCCTGCTGAACGTTCTCAACCTAAACTATTGAATACTAGTAGAAAAAATCGCATTGCAAAAGGCAGTGGTAGAAGTATTCAAGAGGTTAATCAACTCATTAAGCAATTTGAACAGATGAGTAAAATGATGAAAATGATGCAGGGAGGTAAAGGAAAAAACCTCATGCGTATGATGCAACAATTTAATCCTAGATAATATGGTCCTTATTGATGGTAAAGCAACTGCTAATCAAATTAAAAATGAAATAGCCGAAGAGGTAAAGACTATTAAATCAAGGAGAGAGCGTGCACCGCATCTGGCTGCAGTTCTTGTTGGAAATGATGGGGCCAGTCTAACCTATGTAGGCAGTAAGGTTAGGTCTTGTGAAAGAGTGGGTTTTGATTCTTCGCTTATTCGTTTACCCGAAGAGACCACAGAGGCAGAATTGTTGGCTAAGATTGCAGAATTGAATCAGGATGACACCTTAGATGGTTATATTGTTCAGCTGCCGCTTCCAAAGCACATCGACGAAGAAAAAGTACTTCTAGCAATAGATCCTAAGAAAGATGTAGATGGATTTCATCCATCTAATTTTGGACGTATGGCTTTAGAGCTTGAAACTTTTATTCCTGCAACTCCTTTCGGAATCATGCAGCTTATTGAGCGTTACGATATCGACACACAAGGTAAACATGTTGTGGTGATTGGTCGTTCGCATATTGTCGGAAGACCGATAAGTATTCTAATGTCTCAAAAAGGCCCCTATGGTAATGCTACGGTAACTGTGGCTCATAGTCGTACCAAAAATTTAAAAGCGCTTACACATCAAGCCGATATCATTGTATCTGCATTAGGAGTTCCTGGATTTGTTACCGCTGATATGGTTAAAGAGGGAGTAGTGATCATCGACGTGGGAATTACACGTGTTGAGGACACCTCTAAGGAGAAAGGCTATTACATTACGGGTGATGTGGATTTTGACTCGGTTGCACAAAAAGCCTCTTATATCACTCCAGTGCCTGGGGGAGTAGGTCCCATGACGATAGCGATGCTTCTTAAAAACACGCTTTTAGCCCGAAAGTGGAATGCCTAAAGTAGCTTACTTAGCGAATAGCTGACTTCTATCCTTGAAGCTCTTAAACTCAAGAGCGTTACCTGAAGGATCTTTAAAGAACATGGTCTTTTGCTCGCCAACTTGTCCGGCAAATCGCAGGTAAGGTTCAATGATAAATTCAATCCCTTTATCTGCGATACGTTTTGCGAACTTGTCGAAATGAGTCCACTCTAATACAATTCCGTAGTGTGGAACAGGAACTGACTTACCATCTACGTGATTCGCAGTGACAGGTCCTTTGTGGTCTTCATCCAAATGAATAACTAACTGATGCCCAAAAAAGTTGTAGTCAACCCAGTGGTCACTACTTCTTCCTTCTTCAAGTTCTAAGATATTCGTATAGAAGTGTCGGTTAGCAGGTAAATCATTTACCGGGATCGCAAGGTGAAAAGGAGCTAAATTCATAACCTAAAGTTAGTTTAGAAATTCTATTATTTTTTGACAAACTTCTTTTTGATGCATTGAGTGTCCAAATCCTTCACTGATAAAAAGTTCTCCGCCAACTTTCTTTTGTATCCGTTCGGCTTGCCAAAGTGGAATGGTTGGGTCTAATCGATCATGAAGAATCAGGAGTTCACCTAGATTTTCATAGGTGAATTTAGAAGTTGAAAATTCCTTAATTCCCAACTTAATCTCTTTTTCAATGAGCTGATCGAGTAGCTGGTAGACTCTTTTATTAAATCCGATAGTCTTTTGATAACCTGCAACGATTAGGGAAAAATCGGTCGGAGCACCGATACTTACTAATTGTTTTACAGTTTCAAGAGGTTTCCTATTTTTCGCAAAAAGCATTGCCATACCGCCCATTGAGTGGCCCACTATAATCTCTATGTCGTATTCTTCGATCATTTTAGTCGCCGCAGCCGCGTAATTAGTAAGGTAGTGGTAGGTTCCGCTAGAGTAGCCATGAGCTGGTGCGTCTATTGCATGAATGTCAAAATTTTGGGTCTTTAAAGAGCGTATTAAATTTCTCCACCGATGAGTATTGCTTTCCCAGCCGTGTAGTAATAGAACTTTCTTTCCTGATCCTTTCCAGTGATAGCGTTGAATTTCATGCCCATTGCAATGAAATCGATTCTGTTTTCCTTCTTCTAGTATAGGGAATGTTTTGTCTTTATCGATCTTTCCATTACGCACCTTAGCAAAGATTTCCAGTGTTTTTTTTGCCGTGTAGTTGGGTGCAATTAACGATAATAGGTTGAGGTATTTACCGATGCTTTTAGCTATAATTTTTTTCGTCATTACCAGCTGACTAGTACCTGAGAAACAGGGATATTCTCGTCGATTTGAACAGCTTCAAGCGGTTGTATTGAATAGCGTAAGCTTTCGGGTAATTCATTTTTATCAATCAGAAATACAAATGGCTTGTCTTTCACCGCAATTGAAACACTTCTGATCGAAGGGGTGATTCTTATAATGTTGTATTTCTTTTGGATATCAGCAAAAGTGCTTCCTACTCCTATGCCCTCAGGAGTTGTAAATCTTTTGTCAAATACTTGTACTACCTCAGAGAGTCCGTAAAAATTACTTCTAATTTTCAGACTTAGTTGTTTATTAGCATCGAAGGTGCTCAACCCTACAATTTCTCCAGTTCTTAGACTGTCGATGGAGATTGAATCTGCAGCTAATATTTCTAAAATATTTTTTAAGGTGTCGGTCCTTTTTAAAGAACCAACAGCTTCATTTGAAATCTCATAGGGGTTTTGTGTACAAGCTACGAGGCTAAATGCAATACTCGATAAAAGAAGAAATTTTTTCATAGTGCAAAAATAGAAATTTAGCTGATGGGAATACGCTCTAACATTCGTTCAACCACCTTAAATGCGGCTGGACAAATGGATGTGTTTTTAAGAGTCAAGGATCTTATCTGATGAAATTTCTTACGATCTGTGTGAGGATATTCACGACATGCTTTTGGTCTAACATCATAAATATTACAATAGTTATCATGGGCTAAGAATGGACAAGGCAGTTCTTTTAGAACCCAGTCGTTATCCTCATCAAGACGAAGATAGGTATCCGTAAAGGCCGCTTCCTTCATTTTGAAATGCTTAGATATTCGTTGTATATCGGCTGAGGTGAATAGTGGGCCTGTAGTTTTACAGCAATTCGCGCAACTGAGACAATCCACTTCTTCGAATACTTCTTCGTGAATTTCTTTAATTCTATAGTCTAGATCTTTAGGAGTTTTTTTCGATAGCTTTTTCAGATAGGTAGAATGAGCTTTAGCTCGATCTTTGGCTAACGATTTTAACTGATCTAAGGACGGTGTCTTCATGGATTGTCAAAAATAGACCAACTTTGCAATATGGATGATGTTTTTGGAATTGCTGCTCGAGATTTTTTCATGACTAAAAATAAAAATTTGGTCATTGAAACTCGTTCTTCTCTTGGAGACGAGGATGAAATTCCTGTTTATTATTTATTTCGATCAAGGAGTGAAATGCCTCCGCTAGAGGTGAAGGCTTTAGAGGTGAGTAAGGGGGCAGTTCTTGAGATCGGTTGTGGAGTGGGGAGTCATCTTCTCGAATTAAATTCACCTAATTCTTTTGGGATAGATTCTTCTTTACTATCTATTGAAATTGCTAAAAGGAGAGGTGTGCAAAATCTTAAGGTGAGCACTTGGCAAAATTATATTAGTGAACAAAAATTTGACTCAATTCTACTTCTTATGAATGGCTTAGGTCTAGCAGGTTCGCTGAACAAGTTACCGAGCTTTCTACTTCATCTGTCTAAATGGTTATTACCTGGGGGGTCAATCATAGCTGATTCTAGTGACATCAATTATTTATTCGAAGAGGAAGATGATGGTGGAGTTTGGATGCCCGCGACAGCTTATTACGGAGACCTTACTTATTCGATAACCTACCAAAAGTCTCGATCACAATTTGACTGGCTCTTTGTTTCTTTCGAAGAACTACTGAAAGTTTGCGTTACCCTTGGATTTAAATGTGAGAAAATCTTCGAAGGGGAGAATAATCACTACTTGGCGAGAATTACTCCTTAAGGTACATTCAGGTATTTATGAGTTTGGAGTGTGATCTTCCACTGTGGATTATTCTTCACAAAATCAACCATGAGTGGCATCATTTTTTCTCGGACGCTCCATTCTGGTTGCATCAGTAATTGACATTTTGTATTCACCTTAGAAGCCTCATCAATAGCAAATTCAAAATCGTGTTTATTGTAGATAATCACTTTCAATTCGTCGGCTAGCTCGTAAGACTCTGGGTTAGGTGCCTTAAATTTTTTAGGAGATAAACAGAACCAGTCCCAATTTCCTGAAACAGTATGTGCCCCAGATGTTTCAATATGAGTTCTAAATCCTGAATCTTTGAGATGATGCGTTAATTGATCTAGTGAGTGCATTAGGGGTTCTCCGCCGGTAATTACCACAATTGGACATTGCTCGGGGATCTCAGCGACTAAATCTTGAATAGCATATTTCGGATGCGTATCCATCGGCCAACTTTCTTTTACGTCGCACCAATGACACCCGACATCACAACCGCCCAAGCGAATAAAGTAGGCTGCAGATCCTTGAAATTCACCTTCGCCTTGGATGGTATAGAAGGATTCCATTACGGGCAGCATTTCTGAATTCATGCTGCAAAGATAAGTTACCTATGGATACATTATATGGCGAGAACGGATCACTTTGAAGGCTTCGAGATCTTTTTCCCAGGTTGCTCGAATTTGTTTTTCTGTGAACCCAGATTGGATCATTTCTTCTAATGCCGATTGACCACTGTGAAGTTTAAATGACTCACTCTTGAAAAAAGCCCCTTTGTGATGATGATACGCTTTAAGTAACCAATGTAGGCTTACCTTTTTAGGTACTTCTACCAGGCTCAAATCTTCTCCATAACATAGTTCTCCTAATTGCTTTGGATATTTAGCCCCTTGGGTAGATGTTACCTCATAATTAAAACTAAAAACCGTTTGATCAAGATCTTTTGATCCATATCGCTGAAAGGGTTGCGGAGTTCCTCTCCCAGCATTGATATGGGTACCCTCGAATAATCCAAGCGACGGATAAAGGGCAATTGATTGGGCATTAGGTAAGTTTGGCGATGGCTTAATGGGTAGATGGTATCGATGTGTTCGATCATAATTATCCATCTGAATCACTTTTAATTCTAGTGACTTTTCTGTTTCTAGCCAGTTCTCTTCATTTAATAAACGGGCATATTCTCCAATGGTTAAACCGTAGACTAATGGGATCGGTTGAAGCCCGAGAAAGCTTGTGTTTTCTTTCTCCATTACCGGCCCATCAACTAGGTCTCCATTGGGATTAGGTCTATCCAGAACAATCAATGGGATATGGTTATCAGCCGCCGCTTCCATAATATATTGAAGGGTGGCGATATACGTATAAAATCGCACCCCAACATCTTGAATATCGAATAAGATGAGGTCTACATCGTTTAAGTCTTCTTTAGTGGGTTTTCTCTGTTTCCCGTACAAGGAAACGATTTCGATTCCTGTTTTTGGGTCGATACTTGAGCTTACTTTTTCTCCTGCGTCAGCTATTGTTCGAAATCCGTGCTCAGGACTAAATATTTTAGACACCTCTATTTTTCTACTTAGTAGCGTATCTACTAGATGCGTATAACTATTTCTATTGCATCTTCTTACCACAGAAGTTGCATTAGCAACGATTGCGATGTTTTTATTTTCAAGTTGTTCTATGTAATCGCCTATTCTTTCAGCCCCAACAATTAGATTTTCTTCTAAAGATTGGGCTTTGGTTGGTAAACATCCCGCTATAATTATCAGCACCAAAAGCGTACTTTTGATACGATGACTTCTAGAGTGAATATGACTTTTCAACGTTTTGTAGCTCATCGGTGGTTACAAGGATCCGGATGGATCTTTCCGAAAGGTAGCGCAAAATTTGCTGTTTTAGCGATTGCATTAGGAGTCTTTATCAGCTTTATGGCAATCGCTTCCGGACAAGGATTACAGCAAGCCATTCATCAAAAAATAAGGCACTTTGAGGGCGACTTATTACTTACTCCTTATCCATCAGAATTAATTTCTGATACCCTTGTACCTCATCAAATAGAGGCTTCACAATTTTCTCAGATGATTGAGTATGCACGAACTATTGCTGTATTACGGTCATCAAAAAAGGTGAAAGGGGTACAAGTCAAAGGAGTTAAATCTGAAGACCTCAATTTTTTAGTGGGAGACTATCTCCTTCGAGGTGGGCTTAATAGGTTCTCAGGTTCGGAGTTTACGGCTATCCTATCAGAGACTATTGCTAATGAATCGGGGTTAAACATAGGAGACGACTTTTTTCTCCTTTTCAATTCAACTACTGGTGTACCCAAGCAGCGTAAATTTAGACTTGCTGCAACCATTCAAACTGACTTCCCTACCTATGACGAACAATTGGTGTTCATCTCTTTGAGCACTCTAAGAGGGGTTATTAAGGATGATCTGATTTCTGAGTACTCTTTATACACGCGAGATGATCAAGATCCTTTAACGCTTCTTGAGTCTATGGATCCTATAGCATTCGATTTTTTTGAAGTTTCCTTTTTGTCCGATCGATACCCAGATTTGTATCAATGGATCGAACTATTTGATTTAAACATCTTGATCATCTTAGTTGTTGTTTTAGGAGTAGCTTTTTTTGCACTTATAACCACGCTTATCAGCCAAATCATTGAGAGACGTACGAGTTTAGGTTTGCTCATAAGTATGGGAGCTAGCCAGTCTCATTTGCGAATGATTTTTTCTCAATTGGGAGCTTACTATTTGATTGTCGGATCATTTTACGGTACGCTTTCAGCTTGGGTTCTGATCTTATTACAGAATCAATTTCATTTTTTGAAATTTCAAAATCCTGAAGAGTATTACATCACTCATGTTCCTTTTGAGCTGAGCCTATCCGATACCCTTATATTTTTGATTCTTTTTATTCTGATCGGATATATCGTCATTCAGATTAGTTCTCGCGCACTTAGGCGATTAAATCCGATACAATTGTTACGTATATGATAAAGCAGATCAGTCGAGTTATAGATGGTTTAGCGCATTGTGTGCAAGTTGATTCAGGAAAAATAGCGAGTTACACCGTTGATGGGTTTGAATTCATTCATCAAAGAGCAACAGGATGGCCTAATTCGGATACAGAAATGTTTCCGATAATCGGACCCACTGCCAAGGCGGATTATCGTGTTCAGGTGAATGATTCCAAAGTTGTACTCGATCAGCATGGTTTGTTAAGGGAGTTCCCATATGAACATTTAACCTCTGAAGGAGCGATGTCGAGATGGGTTAAGAAATACAAAGCATTCACCGAGCTTACCAATTCAAAGTATCCGGAGAATTCACCGGAAACAGTTCAGTTTTGGCCGCATGATTTTACTTTTACCAAGTCTTTTGGCTTTAATGAAAAAGGTCTTGAAATTACTTTTGAAATCGAGGCTGACAAGGAAATGCCCTATATGCTTGGGTATCATCCCGCCTTTAAGATTAACCCCGATTATAAGGCTGAACTTATCGCTGATAAACAGACACACACCATACAGAATGTTTTACATGCGGGTTCTGAGGCCTATGAAATTGCTCATTCGACACGCCTCATTTTAAAGAACGAGAAGTCAATAGCCATCGAGACTGAGGGTTTTAATCACTTTATGTGCTGGACAGAAGTCCCAGAAATGCTATGTATTGAACCCATCACTTTCTACCCTAGTTCGGTGAATCAGAAAGAACTGCATAAAGGCTTTCAAACGATGAATACCCCCAAACGAATTTTCAAAACTTTGATTTATCCTGTGGAGCTTTTATAATGAGCAGCGGGTTGGTGTGTTGGCTCTGCGCACGAATGGTCATTTAAGCTCCAGTGGAGCTTAAAAGTGAGTG
>Ga0209138_1001169_pt1 | contig 23093 bp, 14 predicted proteins | sample SaaInl3SG_22_DNA_FD_184645 | JGI IMG/M metagenome (GOLD analysis project Ga0209138, IMG submission 184645) | Marine microbial communities from expanding oxygen minimum zones in the Saanich Inlet - ESP_153SG_22_DNA (SPAdes) (version 2) | ecosystem: Environmental > Aquatic > Marine > Intertidal...
TGCTGTCGCACTGGCTCATGTCGAACGGCCAGGACGTCTTGGCCCAACGTAAAGAGGAAAGGGAGCGACTTGCCAAGGCCTCAACCTTGCCCGTTCGATGGATGCTTTCGGATCGGATGGACAGCGTGCAGTTTACAGGATACGCTGCACGCCTGGAATGGAGCGCGGTCACCCGAGGGAAGCGTCTGCGCTACGATCACGAGGAAACGTGGACCAAGTCGGTTCCATGGGCCAACCGATATGATGTTGCGGAAGAGGTTGCGATTCCTGAGGCTTGGATTGTACCTCAAGCGTGGCGAAGGGTGGTGGAGCGGCTTCAAAAGAACGGGGTGCAAATGACCCCCCTTTCCAGGGACACGACGATGTTGCTTGACGTGACTTGGGTCGAGTCTTTCACGTCGTCCTCGCGTCCGTACGAGGGCCACCATCCGGTGAGCGTCGATTCAATTTCCACGTCCACGTTGCCCGTTGCGCTGCATCGGGGAGATTGGGTCATCCCCTCGGATCAACCGGCCAAACGCTACCTCGCCGAGGTGTTGTCGCCGCTTGGGCACGACGCGTTCTTGGTTTGGAATTTCTTCGACGCGGCCCTCCAGCGAAAGGAATACTACTCAGGGTACGTTTTTGAGGACACCGCCGCCGAATTGCTCAATCATGACGACGCCTTGCGCATGCGTTTTGAAGCGGCGAAAGTGACCCACCCTGAGTGGATTGAGAATCCTTCCGCGGCCCTGAGATGGGTTTACGAACAAAGCCCGCACAACGAAGGCACCGCAAATCGATACCCGGTTTTTCAGGCCCCTCGGCTGAAGCGCTGAAGGCATTAAATTTGTTTGATGCGCGGTGGAAACGAGCTGAATGACGGATGGTTGCCAGGAGATTGGACTTCCAAGTCCGCTTGGCTTGAAAGCGCCCACCGGGCTGCGCGGGTTTTGCGTCAGCAGGTAGCCCAAGCCACTCCTCAGCAACTCCGGCAGGCACTTGAAGTGGCCTCGAGGCTCAATCCGGGGCCTTGGGGAGGCGATTTTCATGAAGTCGATTTTGGGGATTGGAAAGGGGCCGAGGTGACGTGGAAGGAACACCGCGAAGGGACCGTGGTTTGGGTTCATGGCGGCGCATTCGCTTTTGGAAGTCCGCGAGTGTACCGAGCGGCAGCTGTTCACCTTGCCAAAAACACGAGGTGCCGCGTTTTGATGCCCACTTACCGGTTGGCACCGGAGCACACGTATCCAGACGCGCACGACGACGTTTGTCGGGCGCTTGAGGAGATCAGGGCGACGTTTGGCGAGGTCGTGGTGGTGGGAGATTCGGCAGGGGCCAACTTGGTGCTCGGATCGTTGGCTCGTCTGCATGAACAAGGAGCGCGAAACCCCTTTCGTGCCGTCGCTTTGCTCAGTCCATGGTGCGACTTGAGGCCCTCTGCAAAAAGCGTCGTAAGGAACACGGTTGCTCACAGTCCATTTGATTGTGAAGATTCCATGGAGTACAGTCACAACTACCTCGGGGAGCATCCGTCGGATGACCCGTTGGTCTGTCCTTTGGTCAACGGTGACTTTCGCCATTTGCCGCCGGTTTACCTGGAGTGGGCAGAAGATGAGTTCTTGACCCCGGACATCGAAGTGTTGCGAGATCAGATGGAGAAAAGCGGCGTCAGTTTGACTGTGCGTACAGAATCCCAAGCCGTTCACGGTTGGCAAGTCCTGCCCGATCTTCTTCCAGAAGCAAAGCGATCGAGTGTCGCATTAGGAGGGTGGATTCGAGGGCAACTGGGCCTGTCTGAAATGACCGACTGATTCAATCCGTTCGCGCCGCGACCCCATCCAATGCGGACAAGATGAGAGCGATTCCCTGGGTCATCTCGCCTTCTGTTGTCACAAGAGGGGGAGCCAAACGGAAGGCATTGGGGACACTTAAAAACCAAAACAACAACACGCCCCGTCCATCCTGCGACGAGAGCCCTGCGTCGACAGCTTGTTGGACGGCCTCCGCATTCGCCAATTCCACGGCGAAAAACGCCCCAATGCGCCTCACACGTTCCACAGCTGGATGCTGTTCGAGGGCTTGATGCCACAAGCTGCAATGGCGCTCTACCTCGGTAAAGTCGAGTTCCTGCAGAGCGGTCAAGGCCCCCACAGCACCCGCACACGCCATGGGATGCCCGCCGAATGTCGTGATGTGCCCCAGAGAGGGGTGATGCGCGAATTGCCCAAGGAGCGAGGTGCTTGCCGCAAGGGCCCCGATGGGCATGCCGCCACCCAGAGCTTTACCCATGCAGAGGACATCCGGAGTTACGCCAAAGTGCTCAAAGGCCCAGGCCTTTCCCGTGCGTCCCATGCCGCATTGGATTTCGTCCAAGACAAGAAGAGTTCCCGTCTCGGTGCATCGTTCTCGCAGGGCTTGGAGCCAGGCGCCATCGGGGATGCGGACGCCGGCGTCGCCTTGCACCGTTTCAGCCACCACGCAGGCCACTGTCTCGTCCACCCGATTCAAATCTGCGAGGTCATTCCACGTCACGAATTCCACTTCGGGAAGAAGCGGGCGAAAGGGGGCTTTGCGCGACTCGTTGGATGACACGGACAAGGCGCCATGCGTGTTTCCATGGTAGCCGCCAGTGACAGCGAAGAGTCGTCGGCGCCCGGTCACGCGTTTGGCCAGTTTTAATGCCGCGTCAATGGCCTCGGCGCCCGAGTTGAGAAAATAGACACCGTCCAAGGATTCAGGCAGGGTGGCCCGAAGCAGGGCGCTTGCTCGCGTTTGGGATTCCTGCAAAAACTCGCCGTACACCATGGCATGAAGGTGGCGATCCAGTTGACTCTGCAGCTCGGCTTGGATGCCGGGGTGGCCGTGCCCAAAATTCGAAACCCCGATTCCGCTGATCGCGTCAAACAACCGCGTGCCGTCCTTCAGGATCAGCCAGGGCCCTTCTGCGCGGTCGACTTCCAGGCCGAGTGGGTGGAGGGTGGTGGAGGCCAAACCTCGCGACAGGAAGGGGTTTTCGGCGTAGGGCATGACGGGGTTCAGGGCGTGAGTTCGACCGAAATTTCGTCTAGAAACATCCAACGGTCGTTGCCGCGGCCCAAATGCCACTCCGGAATGGGCACGTGGGCCTGCGCCTCCACACGCAGGTAGCGAGCTCGGACCGGCACGTCGCAAACGAAGCGCTCGATTTGGACTTCGGTGTCGTCCTCCGCAACCGACGACGACACCACGGTGACTTCCTTGAATTCCACCCCATCCGTCGACGCGGAGAACCTCACAAGTTGAGGGCTCCAAATCCAAGGCTTGATGTCTTGCAGTGCCCCAAGCGCCACACGTGACACGGCCTGAACCTCGCCCAAATCCAATGTCGCTACGCATGGTTCGCCCCAGAATCCTTGCCATTCTCCCGTACGGAAGTCGTTTCCTCCTTCGATTCCGTCAATCAGCGCTTGGTCCCCGCCGGCGCTGTATTGGTTGCTGGGCGGGTTGTCCAAAGCCATGGTCCAATGGTGATCCACTTTGAGAATGCGGTGGTTTACGGTTACGGACGTGTCGCCGTGAAGAATGGCTCGCGCCAAAACTTCCGTGGTTTCATTCACGTCAATGGGGCCTTCAGCCACAGACCACGACGCGCCCCCGTCAGCGCTCCATTCCATTTTCGCGCCTTCATCGAGGTGTGCAAGCGTGAGGGTCGCCGTTCCTTCTTGAAACGTGCGAGGTGCGTCAATGCTGGGAACCGCAACCCATCCGTCGGTTTGCCAAGAAGAGGAAGGGCGGTCGGATGCCAACTTGCCAAACGTCGGGTCAGGCCTCGAAGCCATCAAGAGCTCGAGCATGCCTCCTTCGGTCAAGTCCGAGACGGGAACATACGACCGCTTCACTACAGGGGACGATGTTCCGTCATGGTCGTGCCACCGCAATCCGCTGATGTACTTGGCGGCCTTGCTGAGGCCGCGCGCGCGGATTTCCGTCGTGGCGTCCGAACCGTCCCGCTGAATCACCGCCCGCTTGAACATCGGGCTGCCCAGCACCACCTGGCCCGAGCCTGGTTCGACGGGGTACATGCCAAGCGCGGACCACACGAGCCAAGCGCTCATTTGGCCGCAGTCCTCGTTGCCACACAAGCCGTCCGGGGCATTGCTGTACATGTCACGGCAAAGCGTGGACACGCGCTCCACGGTGGCGCCTGGGTCCCCGGCATACGAAGCCAAATACGCCACGTGATGGCTTGGTTCGTTGCCGTGCGCGTATTGACCGAGGAGCCCTGTGATGTCCGGTTGAACACGCCCGGTGGTTTCCATCGGTGCGTGGAAGAGGTCGTGCAAGCGCTGCAGGTAGCCTTCATCGCCACCAAGGATCGCGCGCTGGCCTGAGATGTCGTGCGCGGGTGCAAAGAGGTATTGCCACCCGTTGGCTTCTGTGAAGTTAAAGTTTACTTCACGAGGGTCAAATCCTTCAACCCAAGCCCCTTGACGTTTTGCTTGGATGAATCCTGAGGACGGGTTGACCAGGTTTTTCCACGCGTTCGCGCGGTGGGCAAATCGACGTGCCACCTCCGGTTGGTTGTGACGGTCGGCGTAGCGTGAGATGCAGGCGTCGTCGAAGGCGTATTCCAACGTTTTGGACACACTCTCGTGCTCGTGGTCCGAGGGGATGTAGCCGAGTTCCGCGTAGGCGTCCAACCCCAGGTGCATGGAATCGGCGGCCTGAATCATGGCCTCCAGAGCCAAGTCGGCACCCCAGGCGTCGATGCCCCACACTTCGGCATCCACAATCACGGGGACGCTGTGGTAGCCAATCATGCACCCGGTGTAGTTCGCCGCAAGTTCCCAAACGGGCAACTGTCCGCCGTCCTCGTACATGCGGAGCATGGAACGAACCATGTCTCGCGTTCGGATCGGCTCAATCCAAGCGAGCAAAGGGTGCAGAGCTCGGTAGGTGTCCCACAAACTGAAGACCGTGTAGTGGTTGCCATCTTCCGGTTCGAGTTGGTGCACCTGGAGGTCGGTGCCTCGGTACCTTCCGTCCACATCGTTCGCCACATTGGGGACGGTGGTGGCGTGGTAAAGTGCGGTGTAAAAGGTCGTGCGTTCGTCTTGGGCACCTCCATCGACGGCGATGCGGCCGAGTTGCGCGTCCCATCGGGTTTCGTTTTCCGCTCGGTAACGCTCAAAATCAAAGCCATTCGTTTCCGCTTCGAGGTTTCGAATGGCCCCGTCAATGTCGCAAAAGCTCAAGGCCACGTGGACATTCAGTTCTGAGATGACCCCAAAATCGGCCACAAACACAGGCACCATGGACATTTCCTGCCGAATCGTGCCGTCCTCAAGGGTGTCCACCTTGGTGATTTCGCCCAATTGATCGCCCCACGTGAAGTCGCGGTCAAACGACATGGCGAAGTACACGTGTTGCTCTTTTGCCCAATTGTCAGAGACGCGATGCCCCACGAGCATTCGGGAGCCCCGAGGTTCGATGCTGTAGTGAACAAGCTCGTCCCGGTGCGCCAAGTCCACCACCCACGTCACCGAATCGGCTTCTTCCAGGGTGTAGCGGTGGACACCCACGCGTGGCGTGGATGTCAATTCAGCATCCACGGCGTGATCTGTCAGGTGGCATGCGTAGTAGCCCGCGTGGCCCACTTCCGAGGATTTGTCGAACGCACTCTTGTACTTGTCTCGCCACGTCGATGCTTCGCGAAATTGGGTGCATGGCATCACCAAGATGTCCCCGTAATCGCTCACGCCTGTGCCTTGCAAATGGGTGTGGCTGAAGCCATAAATCACGCTGTCGGTGTCGTGGTAGCCGCCGCATCCATCCCAGCCTTCGAGCCGTGTGTCAGGGCTCAGCTGCACCATTCCGAAAGGGGACGTTGCGCCAGGATACGTGTGTCCGTGGCCGCCCGTTCCAATCCACGGGTTGACTTCGCGATGAAGCCGCACAGGAGAACGGCCGCAACTCGCGAGCAAGAGAAGGAACGAAGCAAGGCGGAAGAACGTGGGCAATCGCTTCATGGCGACTCGGGGGGTTGGGGTTTGCAGACGACGCACTCCATTCGGTTGTGTAGGCCAAAATGCAACACGCTGGGACGATTCGGTTGTGCAAGCTGGTCAAAGGCCAGTTTCATCTGGTCAGGCAAAACGCGGCGCATGGCCATCTTTCGCCCGTCGCGGCACGCACCAAGTTCAACGCGAATTTCTGTCAAACGCTCGAGCAGAGCCGCCTCGGAAATGGGAGACGCCTCCAGACTGTCTTGGAGGGCATTCCAGTGGGACAGGCAGCCGTCAAAAGGCAGAGCGGCCTCCAACAACCTCTGTGCGAGCGAATCGGGAACATTCAATCCCCGAGCGATCTCCTGTGCTGCACGGATCGATTCGGTCACGTGGAAAGGGGTGGTTTGGGCCCAAGCGCAAGATCCAGGGCTGAATGCAGCTCCGGCCCCCAAGATCCAACCCCAAATCACGACCCATTTCATGGCGCAGGGAACTGTTGTTGAATCCAGCTCTCGATGGTGTTGTCCAAGGAACTGCCGCGTCGCCACATCGCTGGCACCAGCAAGTCGGCTTGCACAGGCCGAGTTTCCTTCCAATTCTCGCAGGGCTCTGCCATGTACACGGCTGTGGAAATGCTCACGGCGATGCCGGACATAGGCAGGACCCGCAGGTAGGGATTTCCCATTGTTCCGTTGGCGGGCCCCATGCAGGATTCACCTACGAGCAACCCTCGTGAAGTGGATTGAACGGCGCCAACTAAGGACACGCTTGCCGAAGCCGATTCGCCGTCCATCAGGACCGCTATGGGGCCTGTGAATCGGTCCTTTTTGACCCGCTGACGCGGAAACCAAAGCGTGTCCGTTTCCCCGATTGGCAGCGTGGCCATGGTGTAGATGTAGCGTGCGTCGGACGAGCGCTCGAGGTTCTTGTCCACCCAACGTTTCTTCAACCGCCGGTAGTGTTTGCCATTGGCTTTGGCCGTGATGTTGCTTTGTTGGGCCACCAAAGCATAGGGCAGGTGCTTGGGGGTCGCGGCCACATGCCTCCACAAGGCCTCCATTCGAGGGGATTGTCCCCCAGGGTTTCCACGGAGGTCGAGGACCAACGGGCAATTCCATGTGCGAAGTTTGGCAAAGCCGTCATTGAGCCGCTTGTGGTAGCGCCGCAATGACCCGTTGGAAAACGACGTGATTTTCACCGTCGCAGTGCCGTCCCATTGGGTCGTTACTCGGCGCGGACGTCCAGCCTTTGCCAACCTTTGGTCTTCACGCGCAACCCTTCGGTTGTCGCGTGATGTGAGGTGGGAACCGTCGGGAAACGTCCAATCCACAACGGGCCGGCGCGTGCTGATTCCAGCCCAAGCACGACGAGCCTTCCGCCAGGGAACTGTGGGAAACGTGTCTTGTACAGGCAATCCGGTGTCCGGATCCACCCACGTGATGTCCAGTGAATCGCGTTCCGCATAAGCCAATGCCCAAGACGTCACGTTGTGAGCGGCTGTCCTCGAAGTCGCGGTGTGGCTAGGCCCTTCCATCGTGGAAAGCTGAAGGGCCGCTTCCACAACTTCCTCCGCATCCAGCCCATTCAGCGACAAGACACGAACTTCTTCTGGAAGGTCGGGCAGCCCTGAATCAAGGACCCACAAACCGCGCCCTTCAATGGCCCAACGGATCGGAAGTGTCCCGTGCTGCCATTCGACCTCCCAAATCCAATCGTACGTTGAGACCGCAGTGTGGCTGTCTTGCAGCACTTGAAGCAGGGCGTTGATTTGGCGCACGTGTTGCGTCCGACTCGCACCAATCCATTGCTCGCGGGTGTTGTCGAGGGCTTCGATCCACGCGTGTTCTCCGCAGCGAATGAAAGGGTCGGGGTGCATGGTTCGGATCCAGCGATCAAGGGAGTCCAAATCATCTTGAGCCCAACCAACTCCGTGCACGATCGCGCAGGCCAGCAAGCAGACCCTCATCGCCGTTCGTGCCTGATCAGCCATCACCTCAGAGAGCATCAGGACCTTGGTCCAGTTTTTTCACCATGGTCAGGATGGTGGCGACAGCCACGGTGTCTCCTTCGTGGTCATTCACTTCAACGCGGTAACGCACAATGCCTTTGGCCACGTCTTCGGGTTCGCGACGCTCTTGGGCAATTTTCTCCACCACTGTCAGCTTGACGCCAATCGTGGTGCCTGGGTACACCGGCTTCGTAAATCGGCATTCGTCGATGCCGTAATTCAACAACACCGGTCCCTTGCGCGGCTCGACAAACAAACCGGCGGCTTTGCTCAGAATGTAGTATCCATGCGCCACGCGTCCCTCGAACATGGTGCCTTCCAAGCTCGTCTCGTCGACGTGCGCGTAGAAATGGTCTCCTGAGACGTTGGCGAAATTGACAATGTCCGCCTCTGTGACGGTGTGACGCGCGGTGGTCACAGTGTCGCCGACGGCGAGTTCTTCAAAGTGCTTTCGAAACACGTGCGGCTCGCTTTCAGGCTGAGCAGCACCCGGTTGGAACTGTCCCGTAATGGCACTAAGGGTGGTGGGGTGTCCCTGGATGGCTGTGCGCTGCATGTAGTGTTTGACGCCCCGCAGCCCACCCATTTCTTCGCCACCGCCAGCGCGTCCAGGTCCGCCGTGCACGAGCATGGGCATGGGTGATCCGTGTCCGGTGCTCTCTTTGGCGCATTCGCGATCCAAGACCAAAATCCGCCCGTGCATGGGTGCGGCTTCCCGCACAAAAGTGGCTGCCGCCTGACGGTCGAAGGTGGTGATGCTGCAGCACAGCGATCCCTTTCCTTTGGCTGCAAGGGCGACGGCTTCGTTCAATTCACCGTAGGGCATCAAAGTGCTGACAGGGCCAAAGGCCTCGACGTCGTGAATGGCCTGAGCCTCATGGGGTCGGTCGTGGCGAAGAAGCATGGGAGGGAGGAAGGCCCCCTTCTCCGCATCTGCACCGACCACGTCTACCTGTTTGGATCCGCCGAAGACGCACCTCGCTTCCGCTTCGAGACGTGCTACCTGTTCGAGGACATCGGAACGTTGGTCACGTCCCACAAGCGCGCCCATGCGAACGCCTTCTCGTTGCGGGTCACCGACGGTGGTTTTGCCCAACTCAGCGACCAGGGCCTCCTGGACCGCATCCATGGAGGACTCAGGCACAAATATCCGACGAACGGCAGTGCACTTTTGACCACATTTGATGGTCATTTCTTTCCTGACTTCCTTGATGAATAGGTCAAATTCAGGTGTTCCGGGAACGGCATCGGCTCCAAGGATGGCTGAATTCAAGGAGTCCGCCTCCATGTTGAACGGCACAGCAAACTCAGTGATTCTGGGGTGAGCCTTGAGTTTGCGTCCTGTCGCCGCAGAACCTGTGAACGTCACAACGTCGCGCTCGTCTACGAAGTCGAGGATGTCACGCGCTGACCCACATACCAATTGAAGCGCCCCGGGAGGCAGGATGCCACTCTCATGAATGGCGGCGACCACGGCTTCGGTAAGGTAGGACGTGACCGTGGCTGGCTTGACGATCGCGGGGACGCCTGCGAGCCAGTTGACAGCCACCTTCTCAAGCATACCCCAAACGGGGAAGTTGAACGCATTGATGTGCACCGCCACACCTCGTTTGGGCACAAGAATGTGGTGGCCTCCAAACGTTCCTTCTTTGCCGAGGGGCACGAAATCCCCATCAGTGGCAAACGGCGTGTCGGGCAACCGTCGACGCAAACTCGCATTGGCAAACAAATTGCCGATGCCGCCTTCGATGTCAATCCACGAATCGGCGCGTGTGGCGCCCGTGGCCCAGCTCACTTGATAGAATTCCTCCTTCATGCCGTGGAGGTGCAAGGCCAAACGTTTCAGCATGCGTCCGCGTTCTTGAAACGTCATTCGCCGCAACGCTGACCCCCCGACTTCGCGAGCATATGTGTATGCGCCTTCGAGATGGGCTCCCTTCGTATCGGCGAAGGCAATGACTTCACCGCTGATGGCGTTGAAGAGCGGAATGCCATCGCCTTCACCCAATTTCCATGATCCTTCCAAGAGGTTGCCAAGCTTTTTCATGTCGCGCAAATCGTTGTTGTGCGAAGGTAGAGGGTTCAGCTTCGATTCGGGAGAGGGCAAGAGGAGTGAAGCAGATGAAATTGAGGTCGTGATGACGTGGTTCTTAGTGCAAACGTCAAGAAATCCATATTTGTCGATGAAATTTCCATGATGCCCGATGAATTTTTGTTTTTTTCCGTCCAAGTCTCTTGGGAATTTCAGGGACGTTTTCCTATCTTTATCCCGAAGTCCCCCCTTTCAGGTGGATTTCACCCTCTGATCCGAAAGCAAACAAATCTATTCTTATGAAGAACCTTTTCGCAATGACCGCCGCCCTGATGATGGGTTTCGGTGCAACCGCCAGCAACGTTGAGCTGGTTGTGGAAGCTGTTGACAACAACGGCACTGTTCCAGGCAACACGTACCGTGTGTATGCTGTTTTGCCTTCTGCACAACACTCTCTCCACGCTGTTTTCGCTGCGGAGGATCACGTGTTGAATGTGGCAACGACGGGCACTTTCTTCCAGCACCAGTATGGGAGCTACTCGTCTCTCGACATCAACGAAAGCATCGTTGCCCTCGAGCCAGGCTTGGCGTTTGACAGCTGGGTGACGGTTGGCGCTAAGAACAGCGACGACAACAACTTGTGGACCATCGGCATCGACTACAACGAATTTCTTGCCGGTCAAGAGCTGACTGTGTTGGACGGGGCTTGGTTCGTGGTTCCCACGGACGTTCAAGCTGCCGCTGCAGTTGGCAACAAAGTCCTCCTGATGCAATTGACCACGGATGGCACGGCTACGGGCGTGTTGAACCTGCAGGGTCGCGATGGCGAAGGTGGAACCTGGCGCTCGCACGACCTGACCTTCTCTACCAAAGACGCCCACGTTTTTGGATGCACGGATGCGACTGCCGCCAACTACAGCGCAGATGCGACCTACAACGACGGCACTTGCGAGGGAGAAGCGACTCAAGGTTTGACAGGCATCTCTGCAGACTCAAAGTGGAGCATCTTCCCGAACCCTGTGTTCGAGAGCACCTTCAGCGTGAAGTTCGACTCTGAACTCGTGTTGGGAGAGCAGAACATGGTTGTTGAGGCTTCTGACCTCAGCGGTAAGGTGGTGTTCACTCAAGAGTACACGCAAGGTGACGTGGTTGGAGGCAACCGCATCTTGGTGAAGCACAGCCTCGCTGCGGGCACGTACAACTTGTCTGCCAAGCACGCTGACTTCTCTTCTGCCCAGACCTTCGTGGTGACGCGATAAGAGAACGAAACTCAAAGCTTTCAAAGGGAGACCCATTGGGTCTCCCTTTTTTATTCCCAGTCAAGTCAGCCAGCCGGGAGTGCGAACCGATATCTTTGAATCATGAAACGACTTGATTGGCTACGACCCAACCTTCTAGGTGCCGTTTTGCTGCTTGTCTTCGCTGCTATGCCGGCAATGGGACAGTCTGGTGATGCCGGTGTGCAAAGCGGCCCCATGATTGGTCACGTGAGCATGCGCTCAGCTCAACTTTGGATCCAAACCAATCATGCGGCTGACGTGCAGGTGAGATATGCTCCTGCCGGAACGGACATGGAATGGGTGTCATCTGTGCAACGCACCGAACAGGCTTCGGCATTCGCAGCTCACGTGAATTTGGATGGGTTGGAGCCCGGCACGAATTACAGCGTGGAATTCCTGATTGATGGAGAGCCGATGGCGGAATCGCTCGAAGTGGCGACGCAGGTGCTGTGGGATTACCGCATGGACCCACCGCCGTTCAAATTCGTGACGGGGAGTTGTGCGTACATCAACGAGGAGGCATATGATCGGCCCGGACGACCCTACGGTGGGGGATACGAGATCTTCGAGAGCATGGCCAATGACGCTCCAGACATGATGCTTTGGTTGGGAGACAACATTTACCTGCGCGAGGTCGACTTTCAATCCTACAGCGGTTTCCTGCATCGTTACACGCACACACGCAGCACGCCAGAGATGGCGAAATTGCTCAAGGCGTGCCCCAACTATGCGATTTGGGATGATCACGACTTTGGTCCCAACGACAGCGATGGGAGCTGGATTCATGCTGACTGGTCGAGGGAGTCGTTTAAGACGTTTTGGAGCAATCCCAGTTACGGTCTTCCGGAAGCACCTCGTTGCATCTCAACAGCCTTTCGGTTCGTTGACATGGAGTTTTTCCTCATGGACAACCGGACCTACCGCGTCAACCATGACAACAAAACAAGCGCCCCACAGGTCCTAGGGCAAAATCAAATTGACTGGTTGATTCAAGCCTTGAGAAAGTCCCGTGCACCTTACAAATTTGTGGTCATCGGGGGGCAAGTCTTGAGCGATGCTGCCGTGTATGAAAATGTGGCTCAATTCCCTTCCGAACGCCAGCAGATCTTGGAGAGATTGGAAGCAGAGGACATCCGCGGGGTCGTGTTTTTGTCGGGAGATCGTCACACCACAGAACTCTCCGAATTGACGCTGGCCAACGGTCGAAAGGTGTATGATTTGACGGTCAGCCCATTGACTTCGGGTACAGGGCATGCGCGTGATGAAGCCAACACGTTGCGCGTCGAGGGGACCTATGTGGAGCAGCGGAATTACGCCGTGCTCTCCTTTGACGGACCACGCAAGGGTCGGACGTGCACCGTTGAAGTCAAGGGGACGGATGGAACGTCCTTGTGGAAACGTGACCTTGACTGATGAGCCTGCACAGCCGAACAGATTACACCCAAGGGCAACTCGAAGAGTCCCACGTCATGGGGGACCCATGGTCCCTTTTGGAAAAGTGGGTCAAGGAGGCGGTGGAGGCGGGAATCCAGGACCCGACCGCTTTCACGTTGTCGACCGTGGATGAACGCGGCTTTCCGCACGGAAGGGTAGTGCTTCTGCGCGACACCCGTGAAGGCGAGTTGGTGTTCTTCACGAATTACAACAGCGAAAAAGGCCAAGACCTCGAGCGCAGCAAGCGGGGCGGCGCTACGTTTTTTTGGCCCCATTCGGAGCGCCAAATCCGGGTTCGTGGAACGGTGAAGCGCATCCCGGCCGAGGAGTCGGATGCCTATTTTGCTTCTCGGCCTCGAGGTAGCCAGCTTGGAGCTTGGTCCTCTGCTCAAAGTGAGCATGTGGAGTCGAGGTTGGATTTGGACGAATCCTACCAACAGCAAGAGCAGCGATTCAGTGGACAAGAAGGGGTTCCGCGCCCTCCGCATTGGGGTGGCTATGCTTTGGTTCCGATTGACATTGAATTCTGGCAAGGCAGGGCGTCACGCATGCATGACCGCATTCGATGCACTCGCAACGACCAAGGAGCCTGGAACATTTCGCGTCTGCAGCCTTGAGGTCAGTCGTCCACGCGCAACACCAAGCCTTTCAGATAGGAGCCCTCAGGGTGAAATACGTTGACGGGGTGGTCGGGCGGCTGATGCAACCTGTGCAAGATTCGGACCGTGCGCCCCGCCTGAATCGCCGCAGCGACCAAGGTGTTGGTGAACAAGGCGTCATCGACGGCCTGGCTGCATGAAAATGTGAAAAGCAGAGACCCGGGTTTCATCCCTTGCAAGGCCCTGAGGTTGATTCTTTTGTAACCTTGAACCGCTGCATGTCGTGCAGATGCCCTCTTCGCAAAAGCGGGTGGGTCCAACACGACGATGTCATATTCGCCCAATTCATCTTCCTTCAAAAACTCCAGGGCGTCGGCTGCGATGCTCTTGTGCTGCTCTCTGGGAAATGTGTTCAAGGCGACGTTTTCCTCGCACACGTCCAACGCACGCTGCGAACTGTCGAGGCTGTGCACTTCCAAGGCTCCAGCTTTCATCGCGTAGATGCTGAACCCGCCAGTGTAGCTGAATACGTTCAAGACTTTTTTGCCTTTGGAAAGGCTACCTAAGAGGGCACGGTTTTCTCGTTGGTCGAGAAAGAACCCCGTCTTTTGTCCCTTTTCCCAATCGATGAGGAACCGATGGCCGTATTCGGTGGCGAAATGACCCGCAGGTGCATGACCCCATGCCCATCCGTCCTCGCTCGGATCGCCGCCATTCTTGACCAAGGTTTTCGCGCTTTTGTCGTAGATGCCTGTCAATGCTGAGCCAAGTGATGCTTGAAAAGCCTCCACCAGGAGAGGGAGAGCCCTGTGCATCCCCGGTGTGTGGCATTGAAGAACGAGAACGCCGTTGTAAAAGTCAGCAATCAACCCCGGCATTCCATCGCCTTCGGCATGCACCATGCGGCATGCGTTTTGTTCTTCGCTTTGAAACAGGTTCAAGTCTCGGCGAACCTGCACGGCACGTTCGACTTGATGCATCCACCAGTCTGAATCGGGACAGGATTCTTCAAATGAAAGCATGCGGACGGCGATGCTGGCATGGGGTGCGTAATGCCCCCAGCCGAGGATGGCACCTTTGTTCGCGCAAACGCGAACCCAATCACCTGCTTTCGGATTTCCTTGAATGTGCTTGATGCCACCACTGAACACCCAGGGGTGTTTCCGGCGAATGCTCTCGTCTCGCTTGGGTTTGAGCGTGACGGTGACCAAGGAAGGGGCTGGTGTGGAGTCCATGTGACAAAACTACGCCTTCGGTCGCCGCTCTGACCACGTCACTTCATTTCCATTGGCCAGGATACGCCCTTCGCGATACCATTGAGCAAGAACGTTTCTCGCGTGCATTCGATGCCCTGCTGGCAAAGCAAGCAAGGTGTTTTGGACGTTTACAGGGCCTTGGTCAAGCCCTTTTGACCACCATGTTGCCCATGGGGTCGTGGCTTGCGTGCACAGGTCGCACACCCCGCAAGGACGATCGTTGGAATCGCCAAAGGCATGTTCCAGAAATTGAGCGCGGCATGACGACTTCTCGCCGAATGCGTAGCGCTTGACCATCTCCAACTTGTCGAGCAAGAGCTTGAGCCTGGTTCGGTCCACGGTGACGTTGGCGGTGGCCATGCGAGGCTGCAACCAACGTAGCGTGGGAGAGGCGGGTGTTGGTTTCCAATCCAACTTCCCTTGGGCATCCAAGGATTCCAAGGCCAACACCATTTCGTCCGCATGCCAAGCCTTCCCATGGGTCTTTTCAAGCGTGTGGCAGAGGTCAGGTATGGACACCTGAAGGTCGGCTGAAGAGGCGTGCCTTGAGAGCCAGGTCGCCAAACGATGCGTCTTGGGGTTGGGAAGTGAGGAGAATTCTTGATGCAGCCAACGAAGGTTTCCCGTCTGACCTGAATTCAGCGGTGGGTCTTTGAGTTCAAAATGTCCGGCCAACGCCAGCAGCCGAAGTGCGGGGATCCACTCATGAGCGTGCACGACGAGGGGCGCATCCGGCTTTTCACCGAGTGTGGCATACGACGCATTGGCCGCCCATTGATAGGCTTTCCTGACCACAGAGAGGTCTGGGAAGTTCTTCTCAATTCGATCCCCGAGAAGGGCAAAGTCTTTGTGCTCCGCGTACAAGACACACGTGCTTGGCTGTCCGTCTCTCCCCGCGCGCCCAGCTTCTTGCATGTAAGCTTCCAATTGAGGGGAAGGTCCGGCGTGAAACACCCAGCGAACGTTGGGAGCATCGATGCCCATGCCAAAAGCACTTGTGCAAGCCAGCACTTGCAGTTTGCCTTCCATCCACTGGCGTTGTCGACGTTGTTTTTCGCGGGCGGGGAGGCCGGCGTGGTAGGAGGCTGCGCGCACCCCTGCGTTGCGAAGCCGTTGTCCCCATCGTTCACTTTCGTGCCTCGCCTGCACGTAGATGAGGCCCTGGTCTTTACGTTGCAAGACGTCGTGAAGGAGAGTGGCGTCTCGGTCACCCCACGTCGAGACCGAGAATTCCAAATTGGTGCGACGCATGGGGGAACGGTGTGTCACCACACCAGGCGGGAACTGCTGAGCTACATCTTCGAGAACCTCGGAAGTGGCCGTAGCGGTGTACCCACCCCAAACAGCATGAGGGAAGAGTGATTGAAGCGCCCTCACGTGTTTGAATGCCGGTCTAAAATCGTGGCCCCATTGCGAAATGCAGTGGGCTTCGTCCACCACGACGGTGGTCACGTCCCAACGTTCGTGTCGTGCCAAGAACATAGGGTGTCCAAGCCGTTCAGGCGACAAGTACAAGAACTGAGTCCCTCCAAATCGAACGTTGTCAAGCACACGGTCGCCATTGTTGCCGACCCAGGCCTCCGCGCGAATGCCTTTGCGACGCAGGGCTTCGCACTGGTCTTCCATCAATGCGATGAGGGGCGTCACAACAAGGCAAAGCCCGCCTCGCGCCAACGCGGGCAGTTGAAAACACAAGCTTTTGCCGCCACCCGTCGGCAACAGGGCAATCGTATGTCGCCCCGCGTGCAAGTCGAGAACCGGACCCCTTTGATGGGGGCGGAGCCCGTCGAATCCCCAGTGTTTCTTGAGGAGGGTGCGGAGCTCTTCAGGGACGGCGAGTGAAGTTTCTTGCGGAGTCATGCGGTGGTCACGGAAGGGTTGCCGAATTTTGGCCCCTTAACGACAGAACAAAAGTGATGCGGAACCTTGTAGCAGGAAACTGGAAGAGCAACAAATTGATGGGCGAGGCCCTGGAATGGATGGACGGCATGGCGGATTGGGTGACCCAAAACCAAGGCGTTCGCGTCTTGGCAGCGGTGCCCGCGCCGTTTTTGGCCGTTTGCGCGGAAAAGGCGCCTGATGGGCTGGAAATCCTCGCTCAAAACGTCAGTGCCGATGGGTTTGGGGCGCACACGGGGGAGTTTACAGCAGAGATGTTGAAGTCTTGCGGTGTGGCGGGAGCCCTGGTGGGACACAGTGAGCGACGGGCCCGATTTGGTGACACCGACGCTGTTGTGGCGGCCAAAGTGGATGCGCTGATCGATGCCGGGTTGACCGCGGTGTTTTGTTGCGGCGAGACCCTTCAGGAGCGAGAAGGTGGACGTGCTGAAGATGTGGTCCTCCAGCAATTGCAGTCGGGGGTTCTGAGGTTGAGCGCTGAGCGGATGACCAACGTGGTCGTGGCGTACGAGCCGGTTTGGGCGATTGGGACCGGAAAAACAGCAACGTCGGCGGAGGCTCAGGACATGCATTCATGCATTCGAAAGTGGCTGGAAGAAGCGTTTGGCTCTGAGGTGGCGGGCGGCATCCCCTTGTTGTACGGCGGTTCGTGCAAGGCGAGCAATGCCTCTGAATTGTTTGCGCAACAGGACATCGACGGAGGGCTGATCGGGGGCGCGTCCTTGGAACCTTCAGATTTCCAAGGGGTCTTGGAAGGTCATCCTGGATTGAATCGGTAAGCTTTGGGGAAGGAGTTTCACACTTGGGACATCACCTTGGACCCCGTGTTGCCTGCACGGGAGGTGGCCGTGGCGTATTTGAACGAGTGTGGGTTTTCCATGTTTGAGACCCACGAGCGGGGAGTGATTGCCCACGGTGAGGTGGGCGAGGTCCAAATCGACGAAGCGGAGGCTTGCCTTGAGAGCATTCGGGCGTTTGCCCATGTGACATGCGACATGCGTGTTGTTGAGCAACAAAATTGGAATGCCCAATGGGAATCCGAATACCCGCAAGTTGTGGTGGAGGATGAAAGGGGCCAAGCCATGTGCACCATACGCGCTCCTTTTCATCAGTCGCCCGCGTCAGGACTGGACGTGGTTGTGGCTCCCCAAATGAGTTTTGGAACGGGCCACCACGCCACAACGTACATGATGACCCGCGAATTGATGGCGTTGAATGTCGAGGGGTTCTCTGTGCTTGACATGGGCTGTGGCACTGGCGTTTTGGCGTTGGTTGCCGCATTGCGAGGGGCGAACCCCGTTCTGGGCGTCGACATCGAGGCGGACGCAGTGACCAACTCCATCGACAACGTTGCCTTGAACCCGGCACTTGGGCACGGCGACCCCAATTGGACATTCCGTCAAGGGGACGGGAGTGCATTGGACGAGATGCCTGATGAAGTGTGGGAGGTGATTTGCGCCAACATTCACAAAAACGTATTGGCTTCGGACATGAGCCGATATGCGCGAACGTTGTCAAAGGGTGGATCCTTGTTGCTCAGCGGGTTCTTTGAAGGCGACGTGCGCGACCTTCAAGAGGTGGTGGAGCGCCACGGCTTGCGCGTTTTGGCCGTGGCCATTCGCGAGGGGTGGGCGTGCATGCATTGTGGGAAACCTTCCGCCTGATTCTGCCCCAAACCCTATCCCCGAATTCTACCTTCACCTCATGAAGATTCGCTTGGTGTGGCTTGCCTTGGCCGTGGCATGCTTTTGGCCGTTCGTCGTTTGTGCGCAGTCAGACGATGCCTCTCCGGAGAACACCTCCGCGTTTTTGAAGGACATGGAGCGAAAGGCGTCCGTGAATTCCGACGACGCCAAATGGGTGAGGCGCGACTTTTCGTACGCCTTTGAGGACGAGGCCGTTGGCGAAGACCGCCGACAGCAGTTGATCCAAGTCGTGCGTGCGCTCGAAGAGAACCGGACCAAATTCAGCGTCGCCGTGCTCGGTTACATGCGAGGCGCTCGCATCTTGCTCCACAGAAAAGATTGGGAGTCCTGGGCCGATTGGCACAAGCAAATCGACTATTTCCTGACGCATCCCAAGGAGCGCAAGGAATCCGAGGCTTTTCTCGAACTCTCCGAAGGCTTGTTTTCACAGGGGTTGTTGTACCAATCCACCAGCGCAACCTGGTATTTCAGAGGAGGGCAGATGGGGTTGGGTGCAGACGCTCAAGGGGCGCCAGTGTGGGATTGTTCCGATGGAACACTCGTGTGCCTGTCCAAAGGAGACAGCGCTCGCGTGCGTGAAGTTTCAGGCCAACATCGTCCTCTGGAAGAGCGGTTCTACGGAACCTCCGGAAAGGTGGAGTGGGAGCGCACGACCAACGATGGCGAACTCTCCGCGGAGCTGGGTTTGTTTGAGGTTCGGGTCAAAGGCAGTTCGTTCACCACGGAAGAGGCCAGACTCCGCAGCACCTTGTTTGACCTCCCGCTCGAGGGCATGCTGAGCTTCAAGGTTCAGGGGGAAGACAAGATCCAGCAACGGACGTACCCGCGCTTTGAGTCTCGAACCGGTCGGGTCGTGTTGGAAGACGTTTTTCCTGGGGTGTCTTTCGAGGGCGGACTCCAGGTTCGCGGCTCCAAACTCGCTGGTACAGGATCTGACAACCAATGGGCCAAGTTGTCCATCATGAACCACGACACGTTGTTCATCCAGTGCTGGTCGGATCAAATCTTGTTTTCAGACAATTCGATTGACGCGACGCACGCCAGGTTGTCCCTCTTGTTCGGGTCTGACAGCATCTATCACCCGGACATCAAGGTCAAGTACTTGGACGATCAGAAGCTGTTCCGAGCCACCCGTCAAGCAGAAGGAGTGGGGCAGCAGCCCTTCATCGACACGTACCACGCCATCGAAATGGAGGTGGAGGCATTGGAATGGGAGCTCAACAGTCCCTCGGTGGTGTTTCGGAGGTTGACGAGCGACCGTCCAGAGCCTGCAGCCTTCCGCAGTTTGGATTGTTTTGAGTTGGATGTGTACGACCAAATGATGGGCATCGACCCCATTCACCCGCTCGCCGAGCTCGCCACCTACATATCTCGACGCGGTGTGACGTCTTTCTATTCGGAAGAGTATGCGGATTTCTTGGGGCTGCAGGAAGAGCAAGCCCGCATGCTTCTGATCGGTTTGACGAATTCAGGCTACGTCGATTTGAACGTTGCCACCCACTATTGTGAGGTCAAGCCTCGCGCGGAACGGCACATCAAGGCGAGAAAGGGGGTCATTGATTTCGACGTGTTGGCGTTTTACTCCAACCCCAACCAAAGTTACACCAACGCCGTGCTCAGCCTCAACAACCGAAGGCTCGAGTTGAAGGGGGTTGGACGATTTGGGATCAGTGAGGCCCAGGATGTGAAGATCATTCCCGACGGCGGGGAATTGGCCCTTGGCAAAAACCGCAGTTTCGAATTCAACGGGGTGATCCAGGCGGGCAAATTCGAATTGCGTGGGGCACAGTTCGCCTTTGATTACGACGCCTTTAAACTGGACGTGCGCCAAGCCGAATCGCTTCGCATTTTGGTGGAAATCGACGGGGAATTCGATGCCTATGGCCAGAAAATGCGCTGGATGGCAAGCACAATTGAAGAAATCACGGGGACTCTTGAAATTGACCACCCCAACAACAAGTCGGGGTGGAAGAGCGACCGGTACACGCAATATCCGATCCTGACGAGCCGCGAGGTGTCGCACGTTTATTACGACGCCGACTACATCTGCGATGGGGCGTACCACCGAGACGATTTCAACTACGCGGTGGATCCGTTTGTGATCGACAGCTTGGACAACTTCAAGAAGGAAGATCTTGTTTTTGAGGGGGAGTTGTTGGCCGGGGGCATCGTTCCGGACCTTGTGGAGCCGTTGCGGCTTATGGAGGACTACAGCCTTGGGTTTACGCGCAAAACGCCCTCTCAAGGCTACCCGTTGTACGAAGGGCTCGGCACCGTCACGGGGGATTTGACACTCAATCTTGGGGGGCTTCACGGACCAGGGTCCATCGATTTCTTGACGTCGCATTTGGAGGGTGAAGACAACACGCTTGTTCCGGATTCGGCCTACGGACGCACCTCCTTGTACGACAACGTGGCCCGAACAGGAACCATTCCGCTCGTGAGCGCAAGTGTGGCGGATTTTGGGCTCCAATCTTACGGCAAGCGATTGTACGTTCGTTCGACCCCATTGGATTCGCTTCAGTTCTTTGGCGAAGACGTGTACCTGAAGGGGGAATTGGAGTTGTCGGAACCCCAAATGACAGGCCGAGGCAAATTCCTTTTTGAGCGCGCTGAATTGGCCTCCCAAGACTTCTTGATGAAGGAGCGGGCCATTGACGCAGACGTCGCAGCGTTCGAGCTCCAAGGCTCGGACCTCAACGAAGTGGCATTTGGCACCGACAACGTCTCTGCTCACGTGGATTTCGACTTGAGGCGAGGCGATTTTAAGGCGCACGATGGGGCCACGCTCATCGACTTGCCGGCCATTCGTTACCAATGCCTGATGGACGAGTTCTCCTGGTTCATGGACGAGGAAAGGCTGGACTTGATGAACACGTTGATCGATCCGTCAGCCATGACGTTCCAAGAATTGGCCGACCGCGACCAGAGCAACTTTTTCTCCCTCCACGAGGAACAAGACGACCTCCACTTCTTGAGCCCACGCGCCACATACAAGGTGGATGAAGCCTACGTGAAGTGTGAAGAGGTGAAGTCGATTGCGGTGGCGGACGCCGAAATCAAGCCGGGAGATGGCGTGTTGGTGGTTCGTCGCGACGCCATCATGGACCCCCTTCAAGGGGCGGAGATTTTTGCCAACGACGTGACGCGCTACCACCGGTTGTACGACGCCAACGTCCAAATCAACGGCCGACTCAATTACGAGGGGGCGGCGAGCAAAACGTACGTCGATGCGCAGGGAATCGAGTGGCCGATCCGCCTGAACGAGTTGGCCGTAGACACCGCGTACCGCACGTACGGTCACGGGTTGATTCGCAGCGGCGAAGACTTTTTCTTGAGCCCCCAATTCGCTTACCAAGGGCGGGTTCATCTCGAGGCGGGACGGAAGGATTTGGAGTTTGAGGGTGGAGCCCAAATGCAATTTGAGTGCGAGGACTACCCCAACGAGTGGGTGGAGTTCAAGGGGGTGATCCATCCCCAAGACGTGGCCATCCCCATTGACTCCATGGTCACCGAACTGGGGAAATCCCACCTCGGTGTGGGGTGGACGTACAACGACGGCGGCATCAAGTCCATGTACCCGACGTTCTTTACCAAGAAACCCGTGCGTTCCGACGTGTCCTTCTTTGTTCCGCGTGGCTTTTTGAGGTACGACAAGCGCAAGGACCGGTACGTGGTCTGCACGGACGAGAAAATGAAGAACCCGTTGCTGCCAGGGAACTTGACCCAGCTCTCACGTGGCGGCTGCGATTTGTACCAGCAGGGCAAAGCGTCGTTCCCTTTGTTGGACAAGCACCTGTTCAGCCAAACCTACATCGGCGACATCAGCACATCCTCGGACCAAATGGTCATGCGTGGTGGGATGATCCTGGACATGCCGATGCCTGAGCAGGTGTTGACGTACCTCAAGGAAGTCATTGACGTGTCTGATCGTGCAAGTGGCTCGGGGTATACCATCACCAACTACGAGACCATGCTCAACGAAATGGTCGGGGTCGATGCCGCGGCGGCGTTGATGAATGAACTGTCCATTCTCGAGCAATACAAAAAGGACGTGCCCAAAGAGGTGCGTCACACCCTCGTGTTGCATGGCATGGAGTGGCGCTATGACAGCTATGACGATTTGTGGGTAAGCGAGGGTGAGGTGGGATTGGCGACGATGGGGGAACACAACGTCTGGCGCAGCGTGGCCGGCAAGGTGGCCATCGATCGGGAGAAGAACCGGTTCATCCTTTACCTCCATTTTGGGGCAAAACAGTGGTACTACTTCGAATGGAAGGCTTCGGCCGGACTGATGACCGTGCAAGCGAAAGAATCAAAGGAAGAGGGCCAGCAAACCCTCGAACTCTTGCTCGCGGAAATGAAGGACTCTGAGAAAGAAATCAAAGACGGAGCCAAGCGATTCAAGGTGCAGTGGATTTCGGGTTCGGACTTCCGTTCTGACTTCACCGACACGTACCGCGAATTCGACGAATGACTCGCAATTGACGGAGCCCCTTGGTCGCGGGGCGGCCTCACGTTACCTTGGGAGGCATGGAGCAACACCCTGCCTACCCACGATTGTTTGAGCCGCTGGATTTGGGCTTCATGACGTTGCCCAACCGCGTGCTGATGGGCAGCATGCACACGGGGTTGGAGGAGGAAAAGGGCGGGATGGAGAAAATGGCTCGGTTTTACGCCGAGCGTGCGGCCGGCGAGGCCGGATTGATTGTGACCGGAGGGATTTCTCCCAACTTTGAAGGGGTCGTCGCGTGGGGCGGCTCGCGCATGTCTTCCCGTCGCCACGCCAAGCATCACAAGCCCATCACGGAGGCTGTCCACGCCGAAGGGGGGCGCATCGCCATGCAGATTCTGCACGCTGGACGCTACGCGTACACGCCGTTGTGCGTGGCTCCGAGCGCACTGCAATC
>Ga0209138_1001170_pt1 | contig 23081 bp, 18 predicted proteins | sample SaaInl3SG_22_DNA_FD_184645 | JGI IMG/M metagenome (GOLD analysis project Ga0209138, IMG submission 184645) | Marine microbial communities from expanding oxygen minimum zones in the Saanich Inlet - ESP_153SG_22_DNA (SPAdes) (version 2) | ecosystem: Environmental > Aquatic > Marine > Intertidal...
AACTCCATCACGCTTTGGCAAGAGAAACCCGAGGGTTCTCCTGAAAAAACTGGTTGTTGTGGGGTTATCCCCGGTATTCGAATCGTTGATTCGAGAAATCTTGTCGAGCTACCCCACCACGTGGGGTCGCTCTGCAATCAGTATCGCACACACGGTCTTTACCAGCTAGTGAACTGTCATAATTACTCCATGAATTACCCCACGCGACGCTCAGGAGCTATGGCGCTCTACCTCCTGCTCAGCGGTATCGGAGCGTGGTTCGCAGCCTTCACGCTCTCGCGCGAGGGCTACCAATTAGCTCTCAACGGCACAGCCCCCAGCTGCAACATCAACCCATTTTTTTCGTGTGGGTCGGTCATGCAAAGCCCGCAAGCATCGGTGTTCTTTGACACCCCCAATCAGCTCTTTGGGGTCGCTGGTTATGTCGCGGTGGCGATGGTGGGGGCTGCGATGTTGGCGGGAGCCACCTTCAAGAAACCGTTCTGGGTGCTTGTTGTCCTCGCAATTTTCGGCGCGTACCTCTGGCTGATGTGGATGTTCTACCAAGCCGTGTTCGTGATCGGTTTCCTCTGCCTCTACTGCATGGTGGTGTGGGCGATTCACATCCCACTGTTCTGGATACTGCTGCCCTGGGCGCTCAAGAACGGCATCTTTGGCTCTTCGCCGAGGCTCACCAAACTGGGCGCTCGTTGGTTGCCGTATTCCTGGATTGTGATCGTGATCAACTACGCCGTTATTGGCATAGCAATCCTGATCACTTTCCCGCTGTTGTTTTCGCTCTAACGAGCAAACCAGAGAGCGAGCTCACGGCTCGAGGACTCGAGCGAGTCGCTTGCGTGAATAAGGTTTTGCTGAACGGCAAGCCCCCAGTCGCGTCCTAAGTCACCGCGAATGGTGCCCGGTGCCGCCACGGTGGGATCTGTTGCGCCGCAGAGCGATCGAACACCGGCAATGGCCGCATGCCCCGCGATTCGCATGGCCACCACGGGACCCGATTCCATGAAATTCACCAGAGGGTCGAAGAATGGTTTGCCCTCGTGCTCGGCGTAGTGGGCGCTGAGGAGGTCCCGATTGGGTTCGACCATCCGGATGTCCACCAACTGGTAGCCCTTGGCCTCAATGCGGGAGAGGATGTCCCCTGTCAGGTTTCTCGCGACGCCATCGGGTTTGACCAATACGAGGGTTTCTTCTAATCCGGCCATGGTGATTCGCTCCTTGGGGTGGTTTTCGGGTAATTCTAACGGTCGGGATTATCGCGAGGTCGATCGAGTTGTGGACCGCGAATAGCGCCAAAAATCCAGAACGCGACCACCACCGCTGCGGACAAGCCAATCACCACATCCCAGATAAAGGACAACAACAGGGCGATCTGAACCAGGTGACCGAACCACACTCCCCAGCGGTATCGAAGCAGCCGATTCAACACGCCCAACACGAGTACCGCGAGACCAGCGCCCACCCACACCACCATGGGCGAGTAAAGCTTCAGCCCATTGAGGGCGAGTGCACCAAAAAAAACCACCGCGATTTCCAACATCACCGCTATTTGTAGAAGCGACTCGGTGGCCGTTTTCTCTCGTCGTGCGCGTGCCATCATTGCCCCTTCCACGCGGTGACTTCGGCCACCAAGGTAATCGACCCGGTCACCAGGACACCGCCCTCGGGGCCGGCAAGATCTTCCGCACGCGAAAGCGCGTGCTCTGAGTTGGGTCGAGAATCCACACGATCGGGCCCCGCGATGGCGGCAACCGCATCAGCCAGGTCATCAACGCTGATGGCGCGATCGGACTGAGACTGGGTCACCACGAAGTGGTCAACGACCGGGTCAAGAGCTTCGACGATGCCAACAACATCTTTTTCCTGCAAGATTCCAATCACGCACACCAGTCGGTCGAAACTAAACGACGTCATTATCGCCCCGGTCAGAGCTTCCGCCCCGTGCGGGTTATGCGCCGCATCCACGATCACCGCAGGGTTGGCCGAGACTCTTTGCAGGCGTCCCGGACTACTCGCCAGCGAAATCCCCTCTTCGACGACGTCACGCGGGAGCATTTGCTCACCGTTTTGGACGAACGATTCGACGGCGGCAATCGCCAGCGCTGCATTTTCTGCCTGATAATCCCCCAGCAGGGGCAGAGCAAGCGAGGAGTAGTGACCGGCAAGTCCCTCGACGCTGATCACTTGGCCACCGACGCCTGGCTCAAGGGACGTCAACGAAAAGTCACGGCCAAACACCCGCAGAGTCGCTTCGTACTTTTCGCACACAGCTGTGATTTCGTCCCACGCATCGTCGCGTTGGTGAGCGCTCACCACCCGCGATGCCGGCTTGATGATGCCCGATTTCGTGGCGGCAATCTCCGCAATAGTGTCGCCCAGAAACTCCATGTGATCCAGAGCAATAGGGGTGAGTACGGCGACATCAGCATCAGCAACGTTGGTGGCGTCCCACTCGCCACCCATCCCCGCTTCCACAATGGCAACGTCAATGGGCGCATCGGCAAAAGCAGCGAAAGTCAAGGCAGTGAGAGCTTCAAAATACGTGAGCGGCGCTTCGGCGTTAGCCACCAGCTCCGCGTCAACCATCGTGAGAAACGGTTCGATGTCCTCAAAGTTATCGGCGAGCATGCGATCGGTGATTGGCTCACCGTCGATCACGATTCTTTCGTTGATTCGATGGAGATGAGGCGAGGTCATCAGACCCGTTCGTAAACCGAGCGCTCGAAGGAGACTTTCGATGATGCGCGCTGTCGAGGTTTTTCCGTTGGTTCCCGCAAGGTGGATGACCCCATACATGCGCTGGGGATCACCCAGTAGCTCGGTCACCCGCCGGATGGCGTGCAGCCGGCGCTCGGGCGCTTTCTCGCTGATGCGCGAGAGCAATGCCTGGCTCACGCGATCGGCGTGGGCGCGGTCGTCGGAGCCGGAATCACTCATGACGAGACACTCTCACGCGTAACTGAGAACCTGACCCCACCGCCAAGGTGTCCTCATCACCGACAAGCTCCTGAAGGTCGAATGATGTCGCTAACGTTTCGGAACAGAGCAGTTCTCGGTGCGTCTGCAAAGCCTCGCGGGCTACCTCATCGGCCTCGACTACCAGGTGAATGCGGTCAGAGACCAGGAGACCAGAAGCCTTTCGTTCCTGCTGAATCCATCGAATGGCATCTCGGGCAAGGCCTTCTGCCTCCTGGAGGGGAGACACCGTCGTGTCCAGCAGCACAAACCCGCCATCATCGAGGAAGCTCACGGCCGTGTCCTCTGAGGCCGAGGTCAGCTCGAGTGTGTATTCACCCTCTGACAGGGACTCCTCGCCGATCGTGACGACACCATTGCGGAGGCTCCACTCGCCTGCTTTAGCTTGGGCAATCAACCCTTGGATGGCTCCCCCCACTCGTGGCCCGAGTGCGCGAGCATTTGGAATCAGTTTGCGGCCGATGCCAAAGCTCTCGATTGCGTCGTCCGTCAATTCCACACACGCAACCTCGGCGACGTTGAGCTCCTCGGAGATGATGTCCTCGAAGGCAACAAGGTCGCTCGCCGCGGCGCTCACTACCGTGAGCGTCGAGAGTGGCAGACGAACCCGTCGCGAATGCGCTTTTCTCAGGGCAAGGCCTGCGGAGGCAACGTCGCGGACACGGTCCATGGCGGCCACTAGCGCATCATTCTCCGGGAACGGCTCTGGTTCAGGCCAGTCGGTGAGGTGGACACTGTCTCCCCCGGTGATGCCGCGCCACACTTCCTCGGTGATCAGCGGAGCAAGCGGTGCAGCCAGGCGGCACAGGGTTTCCAGCACGGTGTAGAGCGTGTCCACCGCGTCGAGGTCTTCTCCCCCCCAGAAACGGTCTCGGCTCCTGCGCACGTACCAGTTGGTCAGCACGTCGGCAAAGTCACGGAGCTTCTGTGCTGCCAGCGGAGCATCCAGGGCGTCGAAGTGCGCCGTTGTCTCGGTGATCAGGTCTCGAGTCTTGGCCAAGATGTAGCGGTCGAGAACATGCGAGGAGTCGGTCCGCCACTGAGGGTCGTGATCACCGACATAAAGCCCAAGGAAGTAATAGGTACTCCAGAGAGGCAACAAGAACTGCCGCACCGATTCGCGGATTCCCTCCTCGGTGACCACCAGGTTGCCGCCACGAATGACGGAGCTCGACATGAGGAACCAGCGCATGGCGTCAGCGCCATCACGGTCGAAGACTTCGGATACATCCGGATAATTGCGCAAACTCTTGGACATTTTTTGGCCGTCTGAACCAAGCACGATTCCATGCGAAATCACGTTCGAAAAAGCTGGTCGGTCAAAAAGAGCTGTGGAGAGAACGTGCATCGTGTAAAACCACCCACGCGTTTGACCGATGTATTCAACTATGAAGTCGGCAGGGTTGTGGGTATCAAACCACTCTTGGTTCTCGAAGGGATAGTGCACCTGAGCAAAAGGCATTGACCCGGAGTCAAACCAAACGTCCAACACATCGGGAATTCGGCGCATCATCGACTTCCCCGTCGGGTCATCAGGGTTCGGGCGCACAAGATCATCGATTGCCGGTCGGTGAAGGTCTGTTGGCGCTGCCCCAAAGTCACGTTCTAACTCGTCGAGTGACCCGTAGACGTCCACCCTGGGGTACTCGGGGTTATCGCTTTTCCACACGGGGATGGGGGAGCCCCAGTAGCGGTTGCGCGAAATCGACCAGTCCCTCGCGTTTGCGAGCCATTTGCCAAACTGCCCATCTTTCACGTTGTCGGGAACCCAGGTGATGTCCTGGTTGAGCTCCACCATGCGGTCTCGAATTTCCGTGACCTTCACAAACCAGCTGGATACGGCTTTGTAAATCAGCGGGGTGCGACACCGCCAACAGTGGGGATAGGAGTGGTCATACGAGCGCTCCGCAAACAGGCGCCCCGATTCGCGCAACAGTTTTGTCAGCGGCTTGTTGGCGTCAAAAACTTGCAGCCCCGCCACATCGCTGACCTGATCGAGGAAGCACCCCGCGTCATCGACCGAGATAACCACCGGGATGCCCGCCTCTGCGCAGGTGATTTGGTCATCCTCGCCGTAGGCGGGAGCTTGGTGGACGATCCCGGTTCCCTCGCCGGTGGCGACATAGTCGGCCACCAGGATCTGCCACGCATTATCCATTCCCCAGCTGTCGTCGGCGTAGTAGTCAAAAACTCGCTGGTACTGGATGCCGCCAAGATCGGAGCCCTGAACCACTCGGGTCACCGCTGCCTGAGCCTGCTCCTGGTCTTCATAACCCAGCTCTTTTCGATAGTTCGCGATGGTGTCGACCGCCATCAAATAGCGGGCACCGGGCGTTGGGTTCAACGGGCCGGCCGGAATCAGCGCATACGAGATCTCGGGTCCCACAGCGAGGGCTGCGTTGGTCGGCAACGTCCACGGTGTGGTGGTCCAGGCGAGCGCGAGAACACCGGCGAGGTCGGCCTGCTCGGCTTTTTCACCATGGAGCGGGAACGTCACCGTGACGGACTGATCCTGCCGGGGTTGATAGACGTCGTCGTCCATTCGCAATTCGTGGTTGCTCAGGGGTGTTTGGTCCCGCCAGCAGTAGGGCAACACCCGATAGCCCTCGTAGGCCAAACCCTTGTTGTAGAGAGTCGAAAATGCCCAGAGCACGCTCTCCATGAACGTAATGTCGAGGGTTTTGTAGTCGTTGTCGAAATCCACCCACCGCGCTTGGCGGGTGACATAGGCCTGCCACTCGTCGGTGTATTTCAACACTGAGTCGCGCGCGGCCTGGTTGAAGGCGGCGATACCCATTTCTTCGATCTGACTCTTGTCGGTGATGCCGAGTTGTCGTTCGGCTTCCAACTCCGCGGGCAAACCGTGGGTGTCCCAACCAAAGCGGCGGTGAACCTGTTTTCCGCGCATCGTGTGGAAACGGGGGAAAACATCTTTGGCATACCCGGTCAGGAGGTGCCCGTAGTGAGGTAACCCGTTAGCAAAGGGTGGCCCGTCATAAAACACCCACTCATCGTTACCTTCGCGAGCCTCAACCGACCGTGCAAAAGTGTTACCTGCCCTCCAGCTCGCCAGCACATCCTCTTCGATGTCCGGGAAGGACGGGTTTGACGGCACGGGGGAGCCGGGTCGGTGACGGGGGAAAGCCATGGGGTGCTCCTGAGACAAAGGGTTGTGGTCTGCAGGGACGCCCGGCTGACCGGTCGCGGTACCACCCCGCTTGCCACCACAGTGTGGTGACCTCTTTTCTCAGGCGCTAACGGGCCTACCCGACCGGTTCTACTGAAACCTCTCGGTTCGTTCTTCCGGCAGCTCCTCGGTGATGGCCGATTCGCAGCTTTGTTTTATCCTAGGCCAGATCGACGGCACTCGCCCTGAGAAGTTCTCTGGTGAAGGGCTCGACAGGGTTCTTCACGATCTCCTGTGTTGGTCCCGACTCAATAATCGCTCCGTGCCGCATCACCACCACGTCATGGCAGTAGCGGGCAACAACGCCCAGGTCATGCGATACCAAAACAATCGCCATCCCCAGGCGTGCTTGGAGTGTGGCGAGGAGTTCCAAGACGCGGGCTTGAATGGGCGCATCCAGAGCGGAAACGGGCTCGTCACAGATCAAGATGTCGGGGCGCCTTGCGAGCGCGCGCGCGATGACGACCCGTTGACGTTGGCCACCAGAAAGCTGGTGGCCGCGGCGGTCGAGCAACTCTTCCGGGAGCCCCACCTGCTCCAGCAGCTCACAAGACCGGGCCGCACGCTCCGCTCGACCCCCGGGCGCAGGCTCGAGAGCAATGGCTTCGCTCAGTATGCGACGGACGGTCCACCGGGGATCAAGAGCATCAAACGGGTTCTGTTCGATCAGTTGAATCCTGCCGCGGCGCACCCGGCGGTTCTTCTCCAGCAGGGCAGACCACGGTTCACCCATCAGCAGAACATCACCCTCATCTGGGGCTTCGAGGCCCATCATGATGCGCGCCAGTGTGCTTTTGCCCGATCCGGACTCCCCCACCACACCCAGGGTTTCTCCCGCAGTGACGAGGCACGACACCTGGCTCAGTGCCTGGACGGGGGTGCTGTCCTTCATCGGATACCTGCGACTGAGCCCTCGGCACTCGAGCACGGTGCCAGGCGAGCCGGGTGATCGGGATGCTGCCAGCGCCATCGCACTGCGGGCATTCACGATCCGCTGCGTGTGCAGCTGCTGCGGTGCGGCAAACATTTTTTCTGCCGGCCCCGACTCGATGATGCGCCCGTCGTGCATCACCGCGATACGGTCCGCAAGGTTCCTCACGACTCCCACATCATGGGTGACAAGTAGCAGCGCTGTCCCTGCGTCCTTGAGCTTTGCTAGCAGGGCCAGAATGCGCTCCTGGGTGAGAGAATCCAGGGCGGTCGTCGGCTCATCGGCAACCAGAATGAGCGGGGCTCCGGCCAGCGCGGAAGCGATCAGTGCACGCTGTCGCAAACCACCGGAGAGCTCGTGGGGATACTGTTTTTTACGCTGTGTTGCCTCCGGCATTGCAGCAAGCGCCAGGGCCTCATCGACCCGCCCAGAAATGTCTTGTGCCCCGAGTGTGGGATGAGCCAGCGAAACGGCTTCTCCCACTTCCTGTTCCACGCGACGCAGCGGGTCGAGCGAAACCGCCGCGTCCTGGCTCACCAAGGCAACTGTGTTGCCCCGGAGTGCTCGCCACTGGGCCGGGAGATAGTTCTTTGTTTGTTGACCGGAAATCATCATGCTCGCCACATTCACCTCGGCATCCTGCGGCGCGAGCCCCAGGAGAGAAAGCGCGGTGAGAGTTTTACCAGAGCCCGATTCACCGATGAGTGCAAGGCACTCGCCTGCCCGCAGGTCAAAGGACACAGCCGACACCGCGGGTTCCGGGGATCCGGGAAACGAGACCGTGAGATCACGAACCTCTAACAGCGGCTGGTCACTCACAGCACTGCCTCTCGCCGGGTTCGGAGGTAGCGACCCACCACGCTGATGGACACCACTGTGGTGGTGATGGCAAGACCCGGGAAGACGGCAATCCACCACGCTGTGGCCAGAAAATTCCGCCCCTCGGAGAGAATGATGCCCCACTCCGGCGTCGGGGGCTGGGCCCCCAGGCCCAGGAAGCTGAGACCCGCTGCCGTGACGATCGCGGTTCCCACTCCGATGGTTGCCATCACCAGAAGGGGTCCTGAGATGTTGGGGATGATGTGAAAGAGGATGATTCTCGTTCGTGAAACCCCGAGTGATGCGCTCGCGCGCACATAGCCCGCGTGAGCCACCACCAGCGTTTCCGCTCGTGCCACCCGGGCGTAAGCGGGTGTTGCGGCTAGCGCAACCGCCAGCGGGATACTGCTCTCTCCCGGTCCCATCACCGCAATGACCACGAGTGCGAGCAGGAACTCGGGAAACGCCATCAGCACATCGATGAAGCGCGAGAGAAGCCCGTCAACAATCCGCGAGCCCAGGGCCGCAAAAACCCCCAATAACAGCCCCAGCCCGAGGGCAACTCCGGTGGCGCCCAGTCCGATAGCCAGGGAATACTGCGCGCCGTGAACTACCCGGGAGAACACATCCCGCCCGGACTGATCGGTACCAAAAATGTGCTCTGCGCTCGGCGGTTGGAGAGTGGACGACGCGTCCGTTTCCAGAGGGCTGTAGCTCGCTACGAGTGATGGCCAGAGCGCCACCACCGCAAGGGCGAGAAGAACGAGACCTGCCGCCACCACTCCCCCCGGTGTTTTCCGAGAACCGGAGCGTTGTGTGACGCTCTTGACCACGCCGCCGATCAGGCTCATGAGAGTGCGCCTCTAGCAAAACGCAACCGAGGATCAAGCGCCCGATAACTGGCATCGACAATGACACTCAATAGCGCGAAGACCACTGCTGCCACAACGACCACCCCCAACACCACCGGGAGATCGCGACCGATAATTGCCCGGATCGCGACCTGCCCAAGGCCAGGCCGTGCGAACACGGTTTCGACCAGTACCGCTCCACCCAGAAGCGACCCCACGAGATACGCGCCCAGAGTGACCGTGTCGATGGCGGCGTGACGCAGGGTGTGTCGTCTCACCAAACCCGCCGAGGTGATACCGCGTGCTCGGGCGGTGAGCGCGAAGGGTTGTTTTTCCGCGTGATCAAGCCCCTGGCGCAACACCTGACTTAAAATCCCTGCGACCGGCAAAGCGAGGGTGACTGCCGGCAACACCAACGCAGAAAAGCCCGAACTTGCGGTGACCGGAAACCATCCCAGCTGAAAGGAAAAGACGGCCAGCAACAGAAGGCCTACCCAGAATGTTGGCGACGAAATCACGACCAGCTCGAGAAGGGAAAGGATTCGGCTCGCCCTGCGCCCTCGGCCCAACAGCGCCGCCGAGAGGGCCAGGAGCAGAGCAATCACCAGCGCGGCTGCCGTCAACTGCACTGTGGGACCAGCCTGGTCCGCGATGATCTCGGACACGGGCGATCTCAATTGGTACGAGGTGCCCAGATCCCCGGTGACGAGTCGGCCAAGGTACTGGAAGTACTGAATCACGGGTGGGTTATCAAGCCCCCATTCGGCTCGAATTTCAGCGCGCACGCTCTCCGACACCCGCGCCTGAACGCCCAGCATGACATCCACCGGATCGCCGGGAATCAGACGCAACGCCACAAAACCCGCAGTGGCAGCACCCCACACCACCGCCACAACCCGAAAGAGTGCGCGAGCCACTGCCGCCAGGCTCGCTCGGGGGCGCGAGGCTAGGGCAGTGGTCTCACCCTGCCGGGTCACTCGCTCAGAGTTACGCCGTAAAAGAGTGCTCGACCGTAAAGGTCAAACTCCAAACCACTCACCGCGTCACTGGCCACCGTGATTTCGGAGGGAACATACAGCGGAACGATGAGGTTTTCCGCGGCATTCCAGCGCTGAATGCGCTCGTAGAGCGCTTGCCTCGCTGCGGGACTGCTGGTGGCGACCGCGTCACTCAACCACTGATCGACTTCGGGCTTCGTCACCGTTGATACGGTCTGATATCCCCCCGTTTGCAGGTGACTGCGCAACACATCGGCATCGGGTCCTGAGAAGGCCCAGTCAGTGACATCAAAGTCTCGCGGCCCGTAAAACTCCATGTACTGAGCGGGCTCGAGAACCTCACGAACCAGCTCAAACCCGATGTCTTTCAGGTCCGACTGAATGAAGTTGGCGAGGCTCGCCCGGTCATCCGGCACCGGTGTGTAGGCAATCCATCGAGCGCTGAGGCGCTCACCGTTTTTGGTGCGATACCCCTCGTCGTCACGCCCGGTCCACCCGGCGCTATCGAGCAACTGGTTGGCACGGTCCTGATCGTAGGGCCACGAGTTTTCCAAAGAGGAGTCATAAGAGTTTGGTGTTGTCGGCCCGAGAATGCTCCACGCGCGACTGAACTGACCGAGGTAAATACTTTCGATGGCAGGCTCCGCATCAAAGCCGATGCTGAAGGCCTCACGAACCCGGTCGTCTGCGAAGACGCCATCGGCTTCGTTGATGTAGAGCGAGTAGGGGACCCCGGGCATTTCGATCGAGTACGTCTCAATTCCCGCTGACACCTGCGCTGCCATGTCGGGGGTAAAGTCCGCCGCGACATCCGCATCGCCGCTGTTGATTGCTCCGACCCGTGACGCGCTCTCCGGCAGAATCCTGATCACCAGGGTGTCGGAAGCTGCAACGCCACTGTGGTCGGCGCCTGCCGGTGCCCAGTCGTAGTCAGGGTTCGCTTCGAAAACGAGTTCCTGGTCAGGGGTGTAGTCGGTGAGAATGAACGGGCCTGTCCCCACCGTCACGCCGGGACCGCCAGCCTTCAGCTGGTCTGCGCTTTCTGCGAGGACCAACGGGGAGTAAAAGCCCAGTTGCGCAAGGCTCAGCCCTTGAAGGAACGGCGCGTAGGGCTGAGTGAACGAGACCGCTACTTCGTAGTCGCCGAGAACTTCGGTGCCGGCGTAGTAGCCACCCTCTTCGGCGTAGCCAATCAGGCTTGCCGCCTGGGCGGACGCGGTTTCTGGAGCGACCACGTGATCAAAGTTTGCCTTCACAGCTTCGGCGTTGAAGGGCTCGCCGTCGTGGAAGGTCACATCCTCGCGCAGTTGAAAGGTGTACGTCAGCTCATCCTCAGAAATCTCCCACGAGGTAGCAAGCCAGGGCACAAAAGCCCCCGACTCGTCCTGGGCCACAAGTGAATCAAACGCGTTTCGTAGGACTAACGAGGCCACATCCAATTGGCTCGAGTGAATATCCATGTGTCCCGAACTCAGGTTGGCGCCCTCGATAGCGAAGGTAATGCTCGTTGGGGCAGAATCCTCCTCCACCGCGCATGCACCCAAGGTTGCTACGAGCGCAAGGCCTGCTGTGAGGGACGTTATGGTGCGAAGCGCTGTGCGCTGGGACATGGCATCTCTTTCTGGAGCCGGGCAAGGAACGACCCCAGCGTACATTAACTAGACTGAGTATAAGAATTCCAGGAAAGGCCGGGCGATGACACTGACTCACCGTGGTCGACCCCCGACGTCTTCCCGGGAAATACTCCAAGATGCGGCCTTCGAACTGTTCCTGGAAAACTCTTACCCCAAAACCACCGTTGACCAGATTGCCCAGCGCGCGGGGGTGAGTCGCGCGACATTTTTCAACTACTTCCCCACCAAGAGTGACGTTTTCTGGGTGGAATTAGACGAAGCGCTCGAGCTTCTGACCAAACGGCTCCAGCGGGACAGGACAGACGGGTCGTTCGCCGACGGGCTGCAGAAACTCCAATCATCTCTTGTGGCGGTGGCGTCTCAGATGGGTGCTGATCGTGTGCCGTTTGCCTTGACCCAAGGCGAACTTCTCGGCAGCACCAGTGACCTTCAAGCATCCGCCCTTGGGCGATTTGGCACTATGGCAGCGCTCATGACGGACTTTCTTGAATCCCACAACATGCCCCTTGCCACGGCGCGAGCTGCCGCCTACGCCTGTTTAGCCGCCTCCGTGTCGGCAGCCCGCGAGTGGGCCGAGGCGGGAACATCCCGCCAGGGCCTACAGGCGTATCTCATCGCGGCGATCGACCCGGTGTTGAAAGGGTTTCGCGCGAGCGCTGACTAAACCAGCCGACCACCAGCGCTTGGCTTTGTTTGTACGATGGTCACTACACACTGAGGCACCCTGGACACGGTGCCGCCTATAGCGAAGAAGGTGTTCGAGCATGTCGCGGAGCATTCCAGAAAAACCCGTTCTTGAAGGTCTCGAGCACACCTGGGGGGCCCGGTGGGAAGAGCAGGGCACCTATCAATTTGATCGACACGGCGCGATCTCGCGGGGCAAAGACCACATTTTTTCGGTGGACACCCCTCCCCCGACCGCGTCGGGGAGCCTCCACATCGGCCACGTCTTTAGCTACACCCACATGGACTTGCAGGCGCGCTACCAGCGCATGCGCGGTAAAGACATTTTTTACCCGATGGGGTGGGATGACAATGGGCTGCCCACCGAGCGTCGGGTCCAGAACTACTACGGAGTGCGCTGCGACCCTTCGCTCCCCTACATCGAGGGTTTCACTCCACCGCTAGCGGGAGGCGTCACAAGCGACGGTTCGAAGCCCGGGGACCAGGTACCGATTAGTCGCCGAAACTTTATTGAGCTGTGCGAAGAGCTCACCCTGGAGGATGAAAAGCAGTTCGAGGACCTATGGCGATCACTAGGCCTGAGCGTCGACTGGTCGTTGACCTACCGCACCATTGACGACAACTCACAGCGAGTCGCGCAGAAAGCTTTCTTGCGCAACTACGCACGAGGTGAGGCATACCGCGCAGACGCCCCCACCCTGTGGGATATTACGTTCCGCACGGCCGTAGCGCAGGCGGAGTTAGAGGACCGCGAACAGCCCTCCGCGTACCACCGTGTTTCCTTTGCCTCGGGGAACGGGGGCGATGATGTGGTGATCGTCACCACCCGCCCTGAACTGATCGCCGCGTGCGTCGCCCTCGTCGCACACCCCGAGGATGAGCGCTACCAGCATCTCTTTGACACCACAGTCACCTCGCCTCTGTTCGGCGTGGAAGTACCGATTCGAGCCCACCATCTCGCCCAGAAAGACAAGGGCACAGGAATTGCGATGGTCTGCACGTTCGGTGATGTCACGGACGTCATTTGGTGGCGGGAGCTCGAACTAGAGACCCGACCCATTTTGGGAGCAGACGGCCGCATAGTCCGCGACACTCCGGCCTGGCTCAACACTGCTCAGGCGAGCGAGGCGTTCGCCCAGCTCAGCGGCAAGACCGTGTTCAGCGCCAAGGCCGCAATGGTGGAGATGCTCGAAAACAGTGGTGACCTGCTGGGTGAGCCCGAGAAGATGACACACCCGGTGAAGTTTTTCGAAAAAGGCGACAAGCCACTCGAGATCATCACCACCCGTCAGTGGTACGTGGCAAACGGGGCAAAAGATGCGGACCTGCAAGAGCGTCTACTACAACGGGGCAAGGAGGTGGCATTCCACCCGGATTTCATGCGCGTGCGCTACGAAAACTGGGTCAATGGGCTTGCCGGTGACTGGCTAATCTCCCGCCAGCGATTCTTTGGGGTCCCCATCCCCGTGTGGTATCCCCTCGATGACGCCGGTGAACCCATCGAAGGGGAGGTCATCGTCCCGGAGGAGACCAATCTTCCTGTGGACCCGTCCTCTCAGACACCTCCGGGCTTCCGAGACGATCAGCGCGGCACTCCCGGTGGCTTCATCGGGGAGGTCGACATCATGGACACCTGGGCAACCAGCAGCCTCACCCCGCAACTAGCGGGTGGCTGGGAAAGCGACCCTGAGCTTTATGAGGCGGTTTTCCCGTATGACCTGCGTAGCCAAGGCCAGGACATCATTCGAACCTGGCTGTTTTCCACAATGCTGCGGGCCGAGCTCGAACACGGCACTATCCCCTGGAAGAACGCGGGTATCTCGGGCTTCATCGTGGACCCGGACCGAAAGAAAATGTCAAAGTCCAAGGGCAATGTCGTCACCCCTCAAGCCATGTTGGATGACCACGGGTCCGATGCCGTGCGCTACTGGGCAGCCTCGTCAAAACTCGGGACAGATGCTGCGTTCGATCCTCAGAACCCCAAACAAATCAAAATTGGTCGACGTCTCGCCATCAAAGTCTTGAACGCCGCAAAATTTGTCTACGGTTTTGGCGACGACGTTGGCGAGGTTTCCGAGCCTCTTGATCGCGACATGCTGGACAAGCTCGCGATCGTCGTAGACGACGCCACAGCGGCCTATGACAATTTTGACCACGCCAAGGCGCTCGATCTCACTGAATCATTCTTTTGGACCTTCACCGACGACTACCTGGAATTGGTCAAAGAGCGCGCCTACACCGGCGAGGGTGCCGCGCGAACGAGCGCGATTACCGCTTTGCGTCAGGCCCTGGAGGTAATGCTGCGGCTACTCGCTCCGGTCATCCCCTTCGCCACAGAAGAAGTGTGGTCGTGGACACACGATGAAAGCATCCACCGCTCACCGTGGCCATCGAGGGACGAATTTGATCTCGGTGCTAGCGACACCGATCACAGCGGTCTGCTCGACTTAGCAAGCGAGGCACTCATCGTTCTTCGGCGCTCGAAGACAGACCAAAAAGTGGCGCAGAAGACCCCCGTGCGGAGCGCAACTCTCCGCGCACCCGCTCAACTCCAACAGGCGAGCGCCGATGTGAAGGCGGTCGGCAAGATTGAGCAGTTGACCTGGGCTGAGGGCGACACGATTGAACTCCTAGAGCTAGAGCTCGAGAGCGACGATGTCTAGGCTTCCGATCGTGCGGGCGGTCCGCGCACACGATCGAAATGCCTGGCAGAGCCTCTTCCAGGCGTATGGCGTCTTTTATGAGACTCCGTTTGGCGATGGCATCTGTCAGGGCGTCTGGGAGTGGCTCATGGAGGAGAACCACCCCGTCCGGGGCTTTGTCGCCGAAACAGCAGGCGTTGTCGAGGGTTTCGCCCACGTGCGCGCCCAACACGACACCTTCACCGCGGGGCCATCCTGGTTCCTTGATGACCTCTTCACCGCACCTGAGGCGCGGGGAAAGGGTGTTGCCACCGCCCTCATTGAACACGTAAAAGACTTTGCAGGCATTCAGGGCGGGGGAACACTGCGCTGGATTACAGCTGCAGACAATCACACAGCCCAACGCCTCTACGACACGCTGGCGCAGCGCACCTCGTGGCTGGTCTATCAGGATGAGATCGAAGGGACTTTACGTTGAGACTGGGATCGCGGTTTTCCGTCGGAGATTCTCCGCGAGGTGTGTCCGCCGACTTCGTCGCGGACTTAAGGACGGCCGAGGCGCAATTGACGGAGGAAGAATCCGCCACGCTGCGGTGGACTCTGACGTGGCTAGAAAACCGGCCCCGCGCGACACTCGATAACGGAGTGACGGTAGAGGGTTAAGCGGACTTCTCTCTGCGTGTGGCGCTTTTGTTCACAATCGTCGGGGGCGCGTTCTTCAACACGGCATCGCGGGTGATGATCACTCGCTCGACATTGTCCGCAGAGGGAACATCGAACATCACCGACCCCAGCACCTCTTCAAGAATTGCCCGGAGCCCCCGTGCACCGGTCTGGCGAATTTCCGCGAGGGCCGCAATTTCTTCGAGAGCGTCTTGCTCAAATTCGAGGTTCACCCCATCCAGCACAAACATGCGCTGGTACTGCTTGATGAGGGCGTTCTTCGGGGTGGTGAGGATGTCGATCAGCGCTGTCTGATCCAGCGGAGTAACCGTTGTCACCACCGGCAGCCGCCCAATAAATTCGGGAATCAGACCAAACTTGTGGAGGTCTTCCGGGAGGACCTGACTAAACAAGTCTTCGGAGGCATTCTTGCTGTGCAACGGCGCGCCAAATCCAATACCGTGGCGCCCAACCCGCGCCGAAATGATGTCTTCAAGACCCGCGAATGCGCCGGCAACAATGAACAGCACATTGGTCGTATCGATCTGAATGAATTCCTGTTGTGGATGCTTGCGCCCACCCTGGGGGGGAACCGCAGCGACCGTCCCCTCGAGAATCTTCAGCAGAGCCTGCTGCACACCCTCACCGGAGACGTCTCGTGTAATCGATGGGTTTTCCGCTTTACGGGCAATCTTGTCGACCTCATCGACATAAATGATTCCCGTCTCGGCCCGCTTGACGTCATAGTCCGCTGCCTGCAGGAGTTTCAACAAAATGTTTTCGACATCCTCGCCGACGTACCCGGCTTCGGTGAGAGCAGTCGCATCAGCAACAGCAAACGGAACGTTCAGACGCTTGGCTAAGGTTTGAGCGAGGTAGGTTTTTCCGCAACCGGTGGGACCAATAAGCAAAATGTTGCTCTTTTGGATGTCCACGCCCTCGTCGGCTTCCACAGCGTGTGGGGCTGCAGATGCCCGGACCCGCTTGTAGTGGTTGTATACCGCGACCGAGAGCGACTTTTTGGCGGCCTCCTGGCCAATGACATATTCCTCGAGGAAGTCATAGATTTCTTTAGGCTTCGGCAAATCGAAGTCGCCCATGGCCTGAGCGGTTCCCTCGGACTGACGTTCATCGATGATTTCGTTGCACAGCTCGACACACTCGTCGCAGATGTAGACCCCGGGACCAGCGATGAGTTGCTGGACCTGTTTTTGGCTCTTTCCACAAAACGAGCATTTAAGTAGCTCGCCTGTTTCACCCGTGCGTGACATCAAAGGCCTTCCGTGAGCAGCAATTGCCTCTTGGAGCCTACCCGCGACCTCCCCGCGGGCCAGGGATTTTCCCCAGGTCACGCCAGGCGTGGCGGGAATACACTGAAGCTCTATGACGGATTCGCTGATCTGGATGCGCGCGACTGCTGGAGCATTCTTCCTCTCCGCGATAGCGGCTCTTGCGCTCGGATCGGTTGCCCCAGCCTTTGGGCACAACGTGGTCGAACAACGCGTTCCTGCCCCGGATTCTGTGGTCAACCAAAGCCCCGTCGAGGTGTCGATTGCCACTGACGGGAGCTTTCTTGACCTGGGTGGAGAAGGTCGCGGTTTTGCGATTGTTGTGCGCGATAGCAGCGGTCAGTACTTCGGAGATGGATGCGTGGAGCTCACCGAGGGCCGCATGAGAACGTCTATTGAACTGGGCGAGCCGGGGGTCTACGAATTGGCCTATCAATTTGTATCCGCCGACGGTCACAGCTTGGCCGAAAGTTATGAATTCAGCTATGCCCCACCAGGCGACTACCGGAGCGCGCCGGGCTATCCCAGCCCACCAGAATGCGGTGTGGAACCTGGCTCAACCGAGGCGTCGACCGCGGTAGACGCCGACCCTGTGGATCCAGGCCGGGAAAACCTAGTCTCCACCGCCGAAGCTAACGCCAACGGTTGGGTCATCGGAACGGGAATCGCGGCAACCGTAGCTGCGCTCGCTCTCTTAGTGCTGATCCGACGATCATCACGGTCATCTAACCGGCGGTAACGGCTTCCGGGCCTTTGACTGGGCTCGCGGCACCCTGAGATTTCCGGGTGTTCAACACCTGGTCAATGAGGCCATATTCGAGTGCTTCGTCCGCGGTGAGAATCTTGTCGCGGTCGATGTCTCGGTGGACCTCTTCGACGCTCTTCTTCGAGTGATTGGAGAGTGTGTGCTCGAGCCATTCACGCAAGCGAGCAATTTCGTTTGCCTGAATTTCAATGTCTGAGGCTTGGCCACGCCCGGCCTCACCCATCATCGGCTGGTGAATCAATACCCGCGAGTTGGGAAGCGCAAGGCGCTTACCCGGCTCACCACCCGCCAAGATCACCGCGGCTGCTGAGGCTGCCTGCCCCAGAACAACAGTCTGAATTTGTGGGCGAACGTATTGCATCGTGTCGTAGATCGCCGTCATTGCGGTGAACGATCCACCGGGTGAGTTGATGTACATAACGATGTCGCGGTCCGGGTCTTGGCTTTCCAGAACAAGCAGCTGGGCCATAACGTCGTCTGCTGACGCGTCATCAACCTGGACGCCCAAGAAGACGATGCGGTCTTCAAAGAGTTTGGCGTAGGGGTCTTGGCGCTTGAACCCATAACTGGTGCGTTCTTCGAAGCTCGGCAAGATGTACCGCGCCTCGGGCATGGGAAAGGATGATTGAGCGCTGGGGCCAAAATTGGTCGATGTCATAATGCCTACTTCTTCTTTCCCTGCTCGGTTCCGCCGCCACCGACAACGTCGCTGGCGGAAGCGCGGATGTGGTCAACAAAGCCATATTCGAGGGCCTCGTCGGCGCTAAACCAACGGTCACGGTCGCCATCTTCGGTGATCTGCTCGAGGGTCTTGCCCGTGGCGTCCGCCGTAATCTGGGCGAGGCGCTTCTTCATGTCGTTAATGAGGTGAGCCTGAGTCTGGATATCGCTGGCCGTTCCGCCGAATCCACCGTGAGGCTGGTGGAGCAAGACGCGGGCGTTGGGCGTAATGTAGCGCTTCCCTTTAGTCCCGGCGGTCAACAGCAGTTGGCCCATGGAGGCTGCCATGCCGATGCCGACAGTCACGATGTCGTTGGGAACAAACTGCATGGTGTCGTAAATCGCCATGCCGGCGGTTATGGAGCCGCCGGGAGAGTTGATGTAGAGGTAAATGTCTTTTTCGGGGTCTTCAGCAGCCAGCAAGAGAAGCTTTGCCGCGATTTCGTTCGCGTTGTCATCGCGAACTTCGGAACCCAGCCAAATGATGCGGTCCTTCAGCAACCGATCAAACACGTTCGGTTGCATCATGCTTTCAGTCATCGTCACGATGGTTCTCTCCTTGGTCGCTCACGAGGTCGATGGTTCGAGAGTATCGGGACGCGCTCTCAGCCCGGCGCCTGTTCGCCCTCGGCAGAGTGCGCGTCCTTAGGCGTGTTCGTCCGCTTTTTGGCTGTCGGCCACAGCCTGAGCGATGGCGTCCTCAGCAGAGCTGTCCGCGGTGTTGATGACAGAGCTCAGGTCGACTTTCTTACCCTTGGAATCCTTCACCGTTACTTCGGCAAGCGCCACAGATAGAGACTTCGACCGGGCAACCTCCCCAACCATCGAGGGAATCTGATTGTTTTCTTGCAGCGTTTGGATGAACTCTGAAGGCTCCATGCCGTATTGGCTAGCGGACTGCATCAGGTACTGGGTGAGCTCGTTTTGGCCGACCTCGACCTCGAGCTTCTCCACAAGAGCGTCCAGAAGCAGTTGCGTGCGCAAAGACTTCTCGGTGGACTCGATTACTTCCTTGCGGTGAACGTCGTCCTCCAAGCGGTTTTCTCCCTCGAGGTGGCGGTTGACCTCAGCATCGACGACTCCTTGCGGCAAGGGCATCTCGAGATCAGCCAGCATCTTTTCGACGAGAGCATCGCGTGCCTCTTGGGCTTGGGCAAACAGGCCTTTTCGCTCGACCTGAGTTTTCAGGTCGTCCTTGAGTTCTTTGATGGTGTCGAACTGACTGGCGATCTGAGCAAAATCGTCATCCGCCTCCGGCAGTTCGCGCTCTTTAACGCTCAACACGGTAAGAGCGATTTGTGCCATCTCTCCCTCGTGGTCACCGCCGAGAAGCTTCGATTCAAAAGTGGTTTCCTCGCCAGAAGTCAGCGTGTCAAGGGCATCGTCGATGCCGTCAATCAACTGACCCGATCCAACTTCGTAGCTGATCGAGCTCGCGCTGTCGATGGTGTTGTCACCGATTGTGGCTTCCAGATCGATTTGAACGAAATCGCCGCTTTTGATCGGGCGGTCAACCGTGACCAGGTTGCCAAATCGTGCCCGCAATTCGTCGAGCTCGGCGTCCACCTCGGCTTTGCCGACCTCGGTGGCCTGCACCTCAAGGGTGTACTTGGCAAAGGCGGGGATGGTGAAATCAGGCCGCACATCGACCTCGACGTCGACAACCAGGTCGCCCGAGAAGTCCTTGTCAGAGGGCCAGGTCTTGACGTCTGCCTGGGGCTGTCCGAGGGTGCGGAGTTTTTCTTCCTGAACAGCCGCTTGGAAGTAGCGGTCCAAGCCTTCGCTCACCGCGTGGTTGATAACCTCGCCGCGTCCTACGCGCTGGTCAATGATGGGAGGGGGAACTTTGCCTTTGCGGAAGCCGGGAATGTTCATTTCTTCCGCAATGTGCTGGTAGGCGTGATCGATACTGGGCTTGAGCTCCTCGGGGCTCACCGTGATGGTGAGGCGCACCCGCGTCGGGCTGAGGGACTCTTTGGTGGTGGTAGGCAATGCTTTTCTCCCAATGCGTGTCGTTGTGATGTCCGTCGGGGCGACAGGATTCGAACCTGCGACCTCCCGCTCCCAAAGCGGGCGCTCTACCAAGCTGAGCTACGCCCCGATGGTTGTGGCTAGATTCGCTGCCGTTCATGGCCTGCCGCAGCAAGCGAAACAAACCCTGAAGAGTCTAGCCGGTTCGCCCTTCACGAAAGACCGAGCGATTCGATGCAGTAACATCGAGGTCGCAGGAGTTCCCCTCGGGGATGTAGCTCAATGGTAGAGCCTCAGTCTTCCAAACTGATGGTGCGGGTTCGATTCCCGTCATCCCCTCCGATTAATCGCATCATGGGTCACGGTTCCGCCGCTCACGGTCAATGCGACGCTCATCCCCCGCAGCGCATCGCTCGCGCGGGCGGGGTCACCCGTCAGCGCTTCCAATAGCCAGCGCGGATCGGCCTCGAGGGCCACGATATGTGCCGGCTGTCCCACCTCAAGGGTGGTTCTCGTGGAGAATCGGAGCGCCTCGTCAAAGGTCAATCCGCCACCGGGATGCCAGGGTTCTCGACCGTCGCGAGTTCGCGTGACAGCAGCAGCAATCTCAATCCATGGATTCAGCGGCGAAACGGGTGCATCGGACCCCAGCGCCAGAGTGGCCCCATGGTCTACGAGCGCACGCAATGCAAAAGCGCGGTCGGCGCGGTCGGCCCAATACACGTCCGTTACATCGCGATCATCGATGGCGTGCTCCGGTTGGACACTGGCGATCACCCCGAGGGCACCGAAGCGGACAAAATCCTCGCTGCGCACCAGTTGCGCGTGCTCGATGCGACCGCGCAGGTGGTGCTTCTCAAAAATGTCCAGAACAATCCGGTTTGCTTCATCCCCGATGGCGTGTACGGCTAGCCAAAACCCGGCCTGTTGGGCTTTGGTCAGCATCGCCTCGATGTCCGCTGGAGGGAAATTCATCGCACCGTACTCAACTCCCTCCACCGCGAGGTAAGGCTCAACACAGTGAGCGGTGCGGGTGTTGAGGGACCCATCCGTAATGATTTTGAAGGGCCCTACGTGAACGCGCGGGGCGATCACAACTCCACTCGTCATTCCCTCGGCGATAGCTCTTTCAAGATCACCGGGATAGACCCCGGCTTCCACTTCCAACGGGTAAGGGCCCTCGTGGGAGGCGACGCGCCTCACCCAGTCGGGCACCGTGTACCCCATTTCCAAATCAACGATGCCGACCACTCCGAGCGATGCGGCGTGATGCGCAGCGTCCAAGACCCATTCATCCACCGTTTCCGGCGGGGCCATACCCAATCGCTGAGTGAGGGCAAACCAGGGGCCTTCGCGGAGAATGCCCTGATCGTCAGCATCCTCCACACCGAACTGAGCGAGTGCAGCACTGTTAAGCCAGCCGGAGTGCACGTCCACCGACGAAAGGGCGACCGGTGTTGACCCGGTCGCAGCATCGAGGTCAGCGAGCACTTTGCTATCGGGCCATAAGCCATCGCGGTACTCGGTACCAATCACCACAGGGTCAGGACTCTCGGCGTCCTTGTTGGCGGCCACCGCTTCGGCCATCAGAGCAACAGCTTCTGCGGCAGATCGCGCGCCCGCCAGGGACACGCGTCGACGGTGTTGGGCCCAAAACGCGAAGTGGACGTGTTCGTCCCACAGTCCTGGAATGACCACCCGATCATCCAGGTCAATCACCTCGTGATCGCCCCGCGGAGCTTGCCCTGCAGGAAAAATTCCGGTGATGACCCCCTCAGACACCACAATGTCGACACTCCCGTCCAAGCGATGGGAATCACGAATAACGCGGGAGAGAATCATGACGGCCTTTTCATGACGTTTGGCAGGCGGGGCAGTAATAGAGCTTACGAGTAGCCATCATTTCTAAGACAACGGGTTCTCCGCAGGCCCGGCATGGCTGACCCTCTCTCTTGTAAACAAAATAACGATCGCTTGTGCGACGCAACGCTCGTCGATACTCGACGGGAGTGAGGTCGTCCCGGGTCATCATTACTCCTGTTTTTACGCCGGCTTTCAGCAATACCGCCCAGTCTTTCCAGAGGGCAATCGCCGTTTCTTCATCGAGCGCTGATGCGGGCCGGTGTGGATCAAGACCATGGCGAAAGAGTATTTCCGCGCGATAAACATTTCCGATCCCGCTGACGACGCTTTGATCCATCAGGACCGCTCCGATCGCACGTGACGTGGCCGCCACCCGCGAAACAAACTCGCGCTGGCCTCGGACGCCTCGATCAATCAAAGGGTCTGGCCCTAAACGGTTCTTCACAGCGTCGGCCTCCTCGGGGCTAAGGACCTCGCAGGCGGTGGGGCCCCGCAGGTCTGCGACGACGTCCTGCGTTTCCAGCCGAAGGCGGACTTGGCCCCGAGGAGCGGGAGGAAAAGGCTCATCCGGGTCGAGCACACCCTCGCTCTCTCCCACCCGTCGACGACTACTTCGCGGTGCTCCCAGGGATTCAGCAGACGGGGAACCCGCGCGCGCGGAAGCACCGTGAAGCGTTGACACATCCCAGGCGCCATAAATTCCTAGATGAACCCGCAACACCTGTCCGGTAGAAAAAGACATGAACAGCTGTTTGCCTTTAGCCTCCGCGTGCTCCACGGTCGCGCCCGAGAGGAGGGCAGCACCCTCACTGAAGCGCCCTTGGGGAGACGAGGCGAGAACCCTCGACCCGGAGAAGAGTTCGTCAAAAAGCCGCGCCACGCGGTGGACACTGTGCCCCTCTGGCATCGAATTAGTGATTCAGGGAGAACCCGGAGATTGCCCCGGTCGTCTCGTATTCGGCCAGCTGGGCTATCCGACGCTCGTGGCGATCAACGCCACTGAAAGGCGTGGCCAAGAAAGTGTCAATCAGCAGCAGGGCCTCGTCAATACTGTGCTGCCTCGCACCCACGGCACACACGTTGGCATCGT
>Ga0209138_1001174_pt1 | contig 23043 bp, 19 predicted proteins | sample SaaInl3SG_22_DNA_FD_184645 | JGI IMG/M metagenome (GOLD analysis project Ga0209138, IMG submission 184645) | Marine microbial communities from expanding oxygen minimum zones in the Saanich Inlet - ESP_153SG_22_DNA (SPAdes) (version 2) | ecosystem: Environmental > Aquatic > Marine > Intertidal...
CCGGCTTTTTCCCTGTTTGAACCGGATAGTTATGACGATCAAACCTGCACCGAATCACTTATCACGCGCCGAATTTATTGCGGCCTTTGGCGGTATTTACGAACATTCACCATGGGTGGCCGAAACGCTGTTTGAATCCGGCCTTACCGCGCAAGATGCCGATCCGGTCATTCTGGCCAAACGCATGGCCGAAATCGTGGATACAGCCGGATATGAAAAACAGATGGCCCTGTTATGCGCCCATCCAGAACTTGCCGGAAAATTGGCCATTGCCGGATCATTGACGGCTGACTCAACCGCCGAACAAGCCAGCGCCAAACTTGATCAATGCAACGCCGAAGAATTTGCCGCCTTTCAAGATTTGAATGCGCGTTATGGCAAAAAATTCGGTCATCCTTTTATCATTGCTGTTCGTGGTCTTGATCGCGCCACCATTTTGTCGGCCTTTGGCAAGCGCGTCGCGCAGTCTGCCGAAAAAGAATTTGCCACCGCGCTTGGCGAAGTGCATAAAATTGCGCGGCTTCGGCTAGAGCAATTATCGACAAATTAACCAAATCATTGCCAGCAGATATGATCTTTGCTGCAAAAAACCCCACCATAAAGGCAGGGTTTTTTCTTTATTTCGTTTCACTGCCTGAGTGAAAGTTAAAGACGGCGCCGTCTTTAATGCCGCTTGGCCAGCGTGCTGTCACCGTTTTCAGCTTGGTGTAGAAACGCACGCCTTCCATGCCATGAATCGAATGGTCGCCAAACATCGAAGCTTTCCATCCACCAAAACTATGATAGGCAACCGGCACCGGAATCGGCACATTCACGCCAACCATGCCAACATTCACATTGCTGGCAAATTCACGCGCCGCATCACCATCACGGGTGAAAATCGCAGTGCCATTTCCATATTCATGCGTCATCACCAGATTGACCGCTTCTTCATAGGTCTTTGGCCGCAGAACCGACAGAACCGGCCCGAAAATTTCATCACGATAAACCGACATATCCGCTGTTACATGGTCAAGTAGCGTGCCACCGACGAAAAAGCCGTCTTCATAACCTTGCAGTGATAGGCCACGACCATCAACGACCACTTTGGCACCATCAGCCTCGCCCTGATTAATATAATCGGTCACGCGCTCTTTTGATTCGCGTGTGATCACTGGCCCCATTTCAACACCGGGTTCGTCATATTGGCCGATTTTCAAAGCGCGCACCTTTGGCGCCAGGGCCGAAACGAAGCGGTCAGCCGTATCATCACCAACCGCAAGCACAGCCGATATCGCCATGCAGCGTTCGCCTGCTGACCCATAGGCCGCACCCATTGCCGCATCAACTGCCTGATTCATATCGGCATCAGGCATGATGATCATATGGTTTTTGGCACCACAAAGCGCCTGAACGCGTTTTCCATTCGTGCATCCGCGGCTGTAGATATATTTGCCAATCGCCGTTGAACCAACAAAGCTGATCGCCGCCACATCAGGATTATCAAGAAGCGCATCGACCGCTTCTTTATCCCCATTGACCACATTCATACAGCCATCAGGCAATCCAGCCTCGCTTAGCAATTGCGCCAGATAAAGCGGTGCGGCTGGGTCACGTTCGGATGGCTTTAAAATAAATGTATTGCCGCAGGCAAGCGCCATTGGAAACATCCACATTGGCACCATCGCCGGAAAATTAAATGGTGTGATTCCAGCCACAACACCAACGGGCTGGCGAAGCGAATAGCTGTCAACGGCGCCAGCGACCTGCGCTGAATATTCGCCTTTCAGCAAATGCGGGATGCCGCAGGCAAATTCGACCACTTCAAGACCGCGCGACACCTCACCTTTGGCATCGTCTAATGTCTTGCCATGCTGGGTTGAGATCATCTCGGCGATTCGATCAAGATTTTTGATGATCAATTCGCGGAATTTGAACATGACTTGGGCACGTTTTGCAGGCGGCGTATTGGCCCAACCCGGCAAGGCCGCCTTGGCAACTGCAACCGCCGCGTCAATTTCGGCAGCGCTGGCCAATGGCACTGATGACGTAACCGCGCCCGTTGCTGGGTTATAAACATTTTGCGACCGGCCACTCGTGCCTGCAGATGTTGCGCCTTTGATAAAATGCATATCCGTCATTGCTGCCTCATTTGGCCGCCGCTTGCGCAGCCGGCTCTTTATTGATGTTTGTTTGAAAATACAGGCCTTAGACTACGCTTTTTTTTCACAAAGGCAAGACAGGCCAATGCCGGTCTAGGTCGAATATCAGCATCGATTGGGATTGAAGGGTTTTTCGATATTTTAAAAACAACGCTTGGCGTTGGCCAGATTGATTGTATAAGAAACTATGGAGATTTGGGTATTATTTGCCGTCGCCGCCGCCGCAACACAGGCGCTTCGCACGGCGGTACAACGGCGCATGGTTGCGCCGCTTGGCAGCTATGGCGCGGCCTATATCCGGTTTTCCTATGCCTGTCCGATTGCATGGCTTTGTGTCTTTTTCTATATCAGCATGACTGGCGCAACGCTTGCCGGACTGCCCATTACTTTTTGGGCCTGGATCAATATCGCCGCGCTGACACAGGTCATTTTCACCATTCTTCTGGTTCAGCTTTTCAGCCACCGGTCTTTTGCCGCCGCCGTTGCCTTTTCAAAAACCGAAGTTTTGCAAACAGCGATCTTTGAGGCGCTGATTTTGGGCGTTGTGGTGACCGTGCAAACCGGCTTTGCCATTGCGCTTGGCGTGTTTGCAACGGTGATGCTGGCGCTTGTCAAAACCAATCTATCCTTTGGCAATATCCGCCAAAGCATTATGAGCCGCCAAATGGCAATTGGCCTTGCGGCTGGTGCCTTTCTCGGATTTTGTACCGTGTCCTATGGCGCCGCGATGAAAGCAATGATTGGCGGCAGCCTGCTTAGCAATGCCATCTATGCCGCCGCGATTGGGGTAACAATTCAAGCAGTATGTTTTGGCGCCTATCTTTATGTCGCCAAACGCCGCGAATTTATCGCCAGCTTTGTCGAATGGCGCGGTGGGGCTATGGCTGGGGTTTGGGCGGCCATTTGCAGCATTTGCTGGTTTGCCGCTTTTTTGAATCATGAAGTTGCGCCGGTGCGCGCCGTCGGGCAGGTCGAGCTGCTATTCAGCATCGGTTTTTCTATTCTTTATTTCAAAGAACGTGTCAGCCGTCTTGAACTGGCGGCAATGGGGCTTTTGGCCCTGTCGATTGTCATGGTGTTACTGGATTAATGCAATATTGCCATCGGCATGAACTGCGCCAATCTGTCCCGCCTTCCTGATTGACAACCCTTTCACACAACCTTAATAATATCACTCGTTTTTGCCCGCCCTGACGGGCTTAACCCCGCACGGCCAACATTGCCACACCCCCATTCAACAACTTTGAGAGTGCTGTTCTCGTGGAAAATTTCCTGTCATCTATCGGTATTTCTGACGTTCAAACAATTGTTCACAACCCGTCATATGATCAGCTTTATGAAGATGAGCTTCAGCCCGGACTTGAAGGCTTTGCCCGCGGCTATTTAACCGAGCTTGGCGCCGTTAATGTGCTAACCGGCGAATATACTGGCCGGTCACCAAAAGATAAATTTATCGTCATGGATGACACCACCCGCGATAGCTATTGGTGGAATGGCAATGGCACCAAAAATGACAATAAGCCAATTGATACGGCTGTCTGGAATGATCTAAAAGCGCTTGCTGCCAAACAGCTAAGCGGCAAAAAGCTGTATATTGTTGACGGATTTTGCGGTGCCAATAAAGACACCTGCATGAAAGTTCGTTTTGTTATGGAAGTGGCATGGCAGGCGCATTTTGTGAAAAACATGTTTATCCGGCCAAGCGACGAAGAGCTTGCCGATTTTACCCCTGATTTCACCGTGGTAAATGCCTCAATGACAACCAATCCAGATTGGGAACGTCATGGCATGAATTCGCCAACCTTTGTTGCCTTTAACCTAACCGAGCGTATGCAGCTTATTGGCGGCAGCTGGTATGGCGGCGAAATGAAAAAAGGGCTTTTCTCGGTGATGAATTACCTTTTGCCGCAAAAGGGCATTGCCTCAATGCATTGTTCGGCAAATTCTGGTGCGAATGGTGATGTTGCGCTTTTCTTTGGCTTGTCAGGAACCGGCAAAACCACCTTGTCGGCCTCGTCAAACCGCAGTCTGATTGGTGATGACGAACATGGCTGGGATGATGATGGCATTTTCAATTTCGAAGGTGGCTGTTACGCCAAGACAAGTGATCTAAGCGAGGCCAGCGAGCCGGAAATCTATCGGGCAATCCGCCGCGATGCGCTGTTGGAAAATGTGATGGTAGATGCTGATGGCAAAATCGATTTCAGCGATACCAGCCTGACCCTTAACACCCGCGTTTCCTATCCAATCTATCACATTGACAATATTGTTCGTCCGGTCTCTAAGGCTGGCCATGCCAAGCATGTGCTGTTTTTGACCGCCGATGCTTTTGGCGTTTTACCGCCTGTTTCGATTCTTGACGATGCTGCAACGCAATATCATTTCCTGTCTGGCTTTACCGCAAAAATGGCCGGAATGGAACGCGGCATGACCGAACATCAGCCAACCTTTTCGGCCTGTTTTGGGGCGGCCTTCCTAACGCTTCACCCAACCAAATATGCCGAAGTATTGAACAAGCGCATGCATGATGCAGGTGCCAAGGCCTATCTGATCAATACGGGCTGGAACGGTCAGGGAAAGCGCATCTCGCTTGCCAACACGCGGGCCTTGATCAATGCCATTTTTGATGGTGAATTGGATGATGCTGAGACCGAAACCTTGCCAATCTTCAATCTGCAAATGCCAAAAGCCTTGGCCGGACTGGACAGTTCGGTTCTGGATCCACGTTCAAGCTATGAAGACCCGGCTGAATGGGAAAAGCGCGCCCGCCATCTAGGTGGTTTATTTGTCGATAATTTCGAAAAATTCACCGACACCGATGCTGGCAAGGCACTTGTTGCCGCAGGGCCGCAGATCGACTAATCCAGCAAAAATAGAGTCCTGAAATGAAAAGACGCTGGTTTGGAAACCAGCGTCTTTTTTATGCGGTATCCAACGGCAGAAGCGCGCCGCTATAAAAAGCTGTTAATCGTTTCGATCAGGGCAGCATTGATTTGCCGCGGCCCTTTGTTAAGCCGGTTTTTATGACGTCTTGCACCAGGCATACGAACACCATCAATGGCAGTCATTTTCTGCATAAAGCCCTCAACATGATCCTGCCAGCCATCACCGGCAACCACCGTTGGCGATAGGCCGATGATCATTTCACCACCGCGTGGCGGGCCACCATCCTTATTGTCGGTTTCGCGGGCTTCAAAACTGAACTGCTCACCTGTCATGCCTGCGGCAAGCAATTCAACCATCAGCGCAATCGCCGATCCTTTATAGCCACCAAATGGCAATAGAACGCCTTTGGCAATCGCTGCCGGATCGGTGGTTAGCTGGCCATTTGCATCAAGCCCAGTTCCAAGCGGTACTTCACGGCCATCACGGGCGGCAATCTGCACATCGCCCATCGCCATTGACGCTGTTGCCATATCATAGACAACCGGATCATGACCCGGACGCGGCCATGCAAATGACAATGGATTGGTGCCAAATAAGGCTTCTTTCGATCCAGCTGGTGCCACCGCCGGCATATAGGCCGTACAAGCAATACCAACTAGGCCGCGATCGGCCAGATATTCGGTTTCCGGCCAAAGTGCCGCAAAATGATGAACCCCAACAAGCGATAAAGCACCAATGCCAATTTGGTTTGTCGCCTCGACAAGAACAGGCAGTCCAACCGATTGTGCCAATGGCGCAAAACAGCCATGGCCATCAACCTGAATGACCGCAGGGGTGATATGTTTGATTGTTGGTTTGGCTTTGCCATCAACCTTGCCACTGCGAAGCGCTTTGACATAGCCAGGAACACGAAACAATCCATGCGAATGTGACCCGTCGCGTTCGGCGCGGCAGATGATATCAGCCAGCGCTTCGGCATTTGCCACATCACATCCATTTGCCAGCATGACCTTTTTAGCAAGGTCATAAATGGCATCAAGGCCCAGTTCTTGCGTACTCACTTGTATCTTGGTCCTTCATCACCACGGTCCGGACGTGCCATCGCAGCAATGGCATTAGCCATGCTGATCCTGCCAATCGTCTTGCCATTATCACCAACTACAGCACCACTGTCCTTGCCAGCATTCACCAACTGTTGCAACGCATCTTCAAGCGGCGTTTTAATGCCCATTTTCGGCCCACTTGCCCGATCAGCTTTTTCCATGATCGACCGCACTTCAAGAACGCGCCCCCGATTAATATCTTTGATAAAGTCAGAGATATAATCATCGGCAGGTTTCATGATAATCGATTGTGGATCACCCTGCTGAATCACCTCACCATCACGAAGAATCGAAATTTCATCGCCAATCCGCAAGGCTTCATCAAGATCATGCGTGATAAAGACAATCGTTTTATGCAATTCTTCTTGAAGATCGAGAAGGATGTTCTGCATATCGGTTCGGATCAATGGATCAAGCGCCGAAAAGGCTTCGTCCATCAGCAGGATTTCCGCATCGGTTGCCAGCGCACGGGCAAGGCCGACACGCTGTTGCATTCCGCCAGATAGCTGCGCTGGAAAATGCTGTTCAAAACCAGCAAGGCCAACACGGTCAATCCAGCGCTGGCTCCGTTCGGTTGCTTCACCCTCACTAATGCCCTGAATGCTAAGGCCATACGCCACATTCTGCGACACTGTTCGATGCGGCAAAAGTCCAAAACGCTGAAACACCATTGATGCTTTATGACGCCGGAAGTCACGCAACTGCTCGATCGACATTGCCAACACATCATCGCCATCAACAATGACTTCGCCTTCGGTTGGCTCGATCAGACGGTTAATATGCCGTATCAAGGTTGATTTCCCCGAACCTGACAATCCCATAATCACCTGAATCCGCTTCGACTTGATCTTGATATTAATATCGCGAAGGCCAAGAACATGACCATGCTTGTCAAGCAAATCTTGTTTGCTGAGACCAGCATGAACATGCTTCATTGCCGCTTCGGGATTGCTACCAAAGACTTTATACAGGTTCCGAATTTCAATTTTGGTATCAGCCATTGCCGTTTCCTTTGCGATAAGCCTGCAACCGCTGGCCATATTTTTGTGAAACACGGTCAAAGATGATGGCAATGGCAACAATGGCTAGGCCGTTCATCAAACCAAGCGCAAGATACTGGTTTGAAACTGCCTGCAAAACCGGTACCCCAAGACCACGAACACCAATCATTGAGGCAATCACAACCATCGCAAGTGCCATCATAATTGTCTGGTTCACACCAGCAAATATATTTGGCAGAGCTAACGGGATCTGAACCCCCCAAAGCCGTTGTTTGTAATTGGCGCCGAAAGCATCAGCCGCTTCCAGCACTTCTTCATCAACAAGCCTGATGCCAAGATTGGTTAGTCGTACAATTGGTGGGGCAGCATAAATACATACCGCAATCAGCCCAGGCACCTTGCCAATGCCCAAAAGCATCACAACAGGGATCAGATAAACAAAGCTTGGTATAGTCTGCATTACATCAAGAATAGGCGTGACAATTGATTGAACGCGGTTTGATTTGGCCATCCAGATACCAAGTGGAATTCCAAGCCCGATACAGATAAAGGTCGCCACCGAAATAATGGCAAGAGTGGCCATGGTGTTTTCCCACATGCCAAAATAGCCAATAATTATGAAACAAATAACTGACCCTAGAACCAGTTTCCAGCTTCGTGAGCCAAGCCAAGCCAGCGCAGCAATAACCGCCAGAATAACTGGCCAAGGCGAATTAATCAGAAGCTTTTCAAACCAGATCATAAAATGGAGCAATGGATCAAAAAAACTTTCAAGCTCATCACCGTAAGCGCGCGAGAAACTGCGGAATCCAAAATCTACAGCCTTCTTGAAATCACGCAGGTCCTCTCGACCCAACTCTGGAAATTCGCTAAACAACTCCATAGATTTACCCTTCCCGTGGCGCGGTTAATGCGCCTGCCAACATTTGCCAACAGGCGCATTTGAGTCGGTGTTATTTAGCCTTAGAGACCAGCTTTGATTTTCTTCGCGGCGTCTGAACTTACCCAATTCGTCCAGATGTTTTCATGCTTTGTCAAAAACTCAATAGCCGCATCTTCACCCGTGGCCTGTTGATCTGCCATGAATGAAAGTGTTGCATTCATGATCGGGCCTGGAAAGATTCTTTTTCCAAAGTAATCACTGACTTCTGAACCAGCACGCTTTTTGAAATCATCAGAAATGATTGTGTTAACCTCTGATTTGGTCCAAGCAGATGGTTTAGGATCGGAACAATCCTGCTCGGATTTAACGATACAGTTATCCCAGTTATCTTTTCCAGCAAACGGAATGCCAAAGTCCATCATATTCAAGCTATACTTGCCCACGATTGATGTAGGCGACCAGTAGTATCCAAACCAATTTTCTTTCCTGTCAGATGCTTTGGCAATTGATGCGTCAAGACCTGCTGCTGATCCCGGATCAACCAAACGCCAGCCCTTTTTTTCCATTTCAAAAGCGCGAAACAAATTTGCATTTGCCAACTGACAACCCCATCCTGACGGGCAAGTGTGGAAACCACCTTTTGATGGATCTTCAGGATGTGGGAACAAATCAGGGCGCTTTAATATGTCTTGAACTGTTTTCAGTTCTGGATGTTTTTCCATCGTGTGAGGAAGCAACCACCAGCCTTCACCAAGCCCAGTAATAGGATCGGAGACGGTGTGAAGACGACCTTCAGCTTTTGCTTTTTCAAGTGGGACAGCAACGGCATTAATCCACATTTCCCCGGCGACATCAGGCACGCCTTTCTCGTTCATTGAGGTGAACGTTGGCATAGTGTCACCTGGGACAATGTTCACGTCACAGCCGTATCCCTTGCTTAAAATGATTTTGTCAACATTGGCCAATAACTGTGCTGAAGCCCAGTTCATTTCAGCGATAGACACAGTGCCACACGCCGCCGACGCCTGGCCTGAGACCCCTAAAATGGTTCCTGCAGCAACTGCCGACGCAATAAGTAATTTCTTCATTATAACCCCTCCCAAGGATTTTTGCATTTTTATTTCTACCAGATATGGAACTTTGAGCCACGCATCCCAGTCTGTTCACAATGCGACATTTGTTAGATTAATAATAGTGTTTTTTCATTCAAATGTTGTTTGTCCTAAGCAAACCATCATCTTTTAATTTTTTATTTCCTAAGTTATTTTGTAACTCAAAGCCTGTAGTCAGGCTCTTCATCATCCAAAATTCTTCGAATTGCAGCGAGGTGCTGATCAACTGTTTGATCCTGGACTTCCCATTGTTTTGCAGTTTTCTCAGCAATTTCATTCGACAGGACAGACAGCTCTAACCCAGACCCTTTTGCAGTTAAATAAGTCCGACAAGCTCGCTCGTAATAATAGGCTAAATCAAAAGCAAGTGCTGGCGATTCAGCAACAGTCATAAAACCGTGATTGCCCATCATCACCAGCCTTTTATTACCAAGAATGGTTGACAGCCTTTCGGCCTCGTCATCCAGCCCCATGCCATCAAACCCGGAATCCACCGCAACACGGTTAAAGAAACGGCAACTGGTTTGATCTACCGGCAGCAAAGTTGGGTCTTTGAGTGCGCTAAGCGCAGTGGCATAATGCGAATGCAAATGCACGATACAGCGCGCCTGCGGATTATTGCGATGCATTGCACCATGAATCCACCATGCGGTTGGATCAACCTTTTGCCCATAATCAGACGGCGTTTTGCGTGCATCGAGAAGCAGCAGATCACTTGCCCGCATTTTGGAAAAATGCACGCCGTAAGGATTCATTAAAAATTGCTGCCCATCATCCGATATGGCATAGGAAAAATGATTGGCAATGCCTTCATGCATGGATTCGCGTGCCGTCCAGCGAAAAATCGCCGCAAGATCACGGCGTGCCTCATCAATATCAACAATGATTTCAGACATGATTACCCCCAATCGCCGCCGCCAAACGGCATCAAAACTCACCATCTGATCAAGCCTGACTGACTCACCGGCAAGATCAAATGCTTTTTTAAATTCTTTGGACTATGTTAGGCATCAAAAGAAATAAAGTCATCCCTTGTGTCGATCGGTAAATTGGCCGACCAAGAAGGCGGAGGAATCGCGCATGCAAATCTGTCAGTCATTCATTGGCGGCAAGCCACTAAAAAGCAATCTGCCAATTATTGAAAAGCGGTATCCGGCAACCGGCGAAGTGATTGCCCATATCGAACCGGCAAGCGATGCAATGCTGGATGAAGCAGTTGCGATTGCCAGCCAAGCCCAGATTTCATGGGCCAAAACCGATGCATTTGACCGCGCCAAAATTCTGCATAAAGCCGCCAATATGATGCGCGAGGCAAATGACGAATTAGCGCATCTTGAAGTGCGTGATGTTGGCAAGGTCTTTAGCGAAGCTGTCAGCGGCGATGTGCCATCAGGAACCGATGCGTTTGACTATTTTGCCGCCTGTATCACCGCGCAAAATGGTGATTTCAACAAATGGGACAAGGCCATTGGCTATAGCGTGCGGGTGCCGCTTGGGGTTTGCGCTGGCATTGGCGCATGGAATTATCCAATGCAGATTGCCTGCTGGAAATCAGCACCAGCATTAGCCGCAGGCAATGCCTTCATTCTAAAACCATCCGAAGAAACCCCCTTTGTCGCGCACAAGGTTGCCGAATTGCTGCAAGCTGCCGGCCTTCCTGACGGCTTGTTCCAGATCATTCATGGGGATCGCGACATTGGCGCGGCCTTGTGCGCACATCCCGGCATTGCCAAAATATCATTAACCGGCGGTGTTGAAACAGGACGGTTGATCATGGCGCAATCCGCGCAATCACTCAAAAAAATCACGCTAGAGCTTGGCGGAAAATCGCCTTTGCTGGTGTTTGAAGATTGCGATTTTGACCTTGCCGTTCAGACCGCGCTTGATGCGAATTTCTACACGGGTGGCGAGGTTTGCTCGAACGCCACAAGGGTGTTTGTCCAACGCAGCATCGCCGATGATTTCATTGCCGCCATGACCGCCCGCACCGAGGCCATGCGGGTTGGCGACCCGATGGCAAGCGATATCCAGATGGGTGCGCTGATCTCTAGCCGCCACCTTGCCAAGGTTCTTGATTACGTCAAAATTGGCGTGGATGAAGGCGCAACAATCGCGACAGGCGGCAACGCGCTGCAGCCACAAGGCTTTGAAAATGGCTATTTCATGCAGCCGACCATTTTGACCAATTGCCATGATGATATGCGGGTTGTCCGCGAAGAAATTTTTGGACCGGTCATGTCGGTTCTGATCTTTGATGATGAAGATGAAGCCATCCGCCGTGCCAACAGCACCAATTTTGGTCTTGGTGCTGGTGTCATGACACAGGATCTGGCGCGGGCGCACCGTGTTGCCGATGCGCTTGAATCCGGCAATGTCTGGGTGAACAGCTATAATCTGTTACCACCGGGTCTGCCATTTGGTGGGGCGAAACATTCCGGTTTTGGTCGTGAAAATAGCGCCTATACACTTGATGCCTACAGCGAAATCAAATCGGTTTATATTCAGCTGTAAATCAGTTTTGGGCGATGGCGGGATGATCTGCAACATCATGCAATCCGCCATGGCTAACCAAAGATCAGCCAAAATATTCAATGGCAAAATCAGCAAGACATGTTTATGGTCTGTCCATTCGAAAATCACAGGGTTTGGGTAAGAAAAAATGCGATATGTTGTGACAGGTGGCTGCGGCTTTATCGGCGCTCACGTTGTTAATCTTTTACAGTCCAAAGGTAAAAAAGTTGCGATTGTCGATAAGATTACCAACCGGAAAACGATCGACAGCGCATTTCTGAACGAGGGCGCACAACATTTCTACATGGATATCAGCGACCCGCAATTGATGGAAAAAGCCTTATTGCCTGATGATGTGGTGATTCATCTTGCCGCCCAATCGCATGTTGATGTGTCCTTCAAAAACCCTGTTTCGACAACCATTTCCAATGTTGTTGGCATTCACAGCCTGCTTGCCGCCTGCGTCAAAAAAGGTGTGAAAAAACTAATCGTCATGAGCACGGACGAAGTTTACGGGTCAACCGATGAGATTGTCGATGTTCGCCTGCTTGATCCGGCCAATCCCTATAGCGCATCCAAAGCCGCCGCCGACATGATTGTCAGCGCCTATCAAAAGATGCACCCCGAATTAACAATTACGACGCTGAGATCAAACAATATTGCTGGCCCGGGTCAGTTCATCAATAACATCATTCCCCGCTTTTCGGTTCTTGGCCTGCTTGACCGGAAATTCACCCTGCATGGCGATGGGTCGGCGCGCCGGCGCTATCTATGGGTCAAGGATGCGGCGATGGCGATCTATCTTTTGGCGGAACATGCCACCAAAAGCCAGATTTATCATATTGGCCATGACCAGTCATTTTCCAACCTCGAGGTCGCCGAGAAAATTGGCAGCTATCTAAAGCTCGAAGATTACATCTCATTTGAAAAAGACCGTCTGATCAATGACACGATCTATCCTGCTGATAGTCTGGATATGCTTCGCGATTTCGATTGGAAGCCAACGCGCGATCTTGACGATTTCCTGCCTGAAACAATTGAATGGTATCGAACACATCTCGATCATTTTCGCGATCTGGTTTAATCGGCTGGCGGCCAAGAATCTGCCAGTGGACAGGTTCGGTACCAGCGCCAGTGACGGGCGGCCGGTTCACCGTCAGGCGAAAAGTAACCACCGTCAGGCCAACAGCAAAGAGTGGCGCAATCCATGAAAATTCTTCACATCATTGCTGGGGCAAAACAGGGCGGCGCCGAATCCTGTGCCGTTGACACGATCCGCGCACTTGCCGCCGCTGGCATTGAACAAATTGTGATTTGCCGCCCGCATCCAGCCTTTTTGAAATTGGTGGATGATTGCAATCTTGAGCATCATTTTCTGAGCTTTCACCCGATGTTGAAATGGGTTCAAAAGGCCAAAATCAACGCCATCATAAAGCGCGAAAAGCCCGATCTGGTGCATTCTTGGATGAATCGCGCTGCCAGCTTTACGCCAAAACAAACCCAAATGCCGGTGCTTGGCTGGTTCGGCGGCTATTATGATTTAAAATATTACCAATCCTGCGATTTTTACATGGGCGTCACCAAGGATATTGTCGCGCATATCGCCGCTGACACCAACCAGCCAGACAAGGCCTATGTTGGGCATGTCTTTGGCACATTGGAACCAATGGGCGAGATTAAAAAAGCGGACTATGGCATTTCCGAAGCGTCAAAAGTTGTTTTATTGCTGTCGCGAATGCATTGGAAAAAAGGGGTTGATCTCTTGATCGACGCAGCGGCAAAAATGGATGATGAAGTGGTCTTCCTACTTGCCGGAGACGGGCCCGAGATCGACACATATAAAGCGCAAGCAAAGGCTCTAAATCTGGAACATCGGGTCATTTTTGCCGGATGGTGTACTGACCGGCTGGGACTTTTAGGCATTGCCGATGTGTGTGTTTTGCCATCGCGTTATGAACCTTTCGGGATTGTCATTGCCGAATCATGGTTTGCCAATGTCCCGCTTGTCGCCACCAAGGCCGCGGGGGCCAAACATTATGTTCATGATGAACGAGATGGCTTGCTTGTCGAAATTGATGATTGTGACGGGCTGGTAATAGCCCTTGACCGCGCGCTGAACGACAAGCCCCTTCGCGCCAAGCTCGTTAAGGGCGGGCAGGAAACCTATGAAAAGCTGTTCAGCCGCGATTCAGTCATTGCGACTCTAATCGAATCCTACAATGACATGATCAAGCGATACGCCAAGGACAAAGCAGCCAGCACCGACAAGCCTAATTAATCTCGGGAAGCGGCAGCGCCGTTGTATATTTGATTTCTTCCATCGCAAATGAAGAGCTGACATCGGTTAGCTGCACATTGGCAATGAGCTTGCGATAAAAAGTGTCATAGGTCGCCATATCCGGAACCACAACCCGAAGCAAATAATCGACCTCGCCACTCATCCGGTAAAATTCGACAACTTCCGGCATATCAGCAACCATACTGGCAAAATCCTGCAACCATTCGGCATTATGCTGATCCGTGCGGACGGCGACAAATACCGACATGCCAACACCAATTTTCTGTGGGTCAAGCAAGGCAACGCGTTTGCGAATCAAACCGGTCTCTTCCATCCGTTGAATCCGGCGCCAGCACGGCGTTACCGACAGCCCGACTTTGCGTGCGATATCGGCAACCGGCTGGGCGGCATTGACCTGTAATTGAGCAAGAATCTGTTTATCTATCTGATCCATGGCAGTTTCTGCTTTCATCTCCATGACAGCCTCATAAGCGGCAGCCAGACTTTGAGGGGCGTTTACCGCGCTGAGAATAGTTATTTTTCTGAAAAATAAAAGCTTTTCCAAAATATTTTGCGTGATTCATTTCATTTTTTTAGAAACACGACAAATTTTACTAACTCGTCTCAATTGTTTAAAATTTTTCTCTAATGCCGCAAATATTGGTGATGATCATCATAAATATGACAAGAACGGCACCAAGCCCACGCTGATTGATCGGTTGCAATCTTGATCGTCTATCGGCAATATCGCCCGCATGAAACAGCGTCAATTATCGTTAATTACAAGCCCAAACTGGCAGGATTACGAATTGCTGGATAGCGGCAATTTGCGGAAATTCGAGCGGTTTGGCCAGCATCGTTTCATTCGCCCCGAACCACAGGCCATGTGGCAACCGCGACTTGGCGAAGATGATTGGGTTGCTGATGGCGTTTTTGTCCCCGGCAAGAATGAACAGGATGATGGTGAAGGTGGCGGCTGGCAGCTGTCACGCGGATTGCCGCCAAGCTGGCAGCTTGGTTATCAGTCATTGCGCTTTTTGGCGCGGCCGACGCCCTTTCGTCATTTGGGATTTTTTCCCGAACAGGCGGCACATTGGGATTGGTGCGCCGCGGCAATTAAGGCATTTATCCAAACGCATAAACGCCCGCCACGCATTTTGAATCTATTTGCCTATTCCGGTCTTGCCAGCCTTCACGCCGCCGCCGCAGGTGCCGAGGTCACGCATCTTGATGCCAGTAAAAAAGCCGTGGCGCAGGCCTTTGAAAACCGTGATCTATGCGGCATGCAATCGTCACCAATCCGGTTTATTACCGATGATGCAACCGGCTTTGTCGATCGCGAATTGCGCCGCCAGAAAAGCTATGATGGTATTATTCTTGACCCGCCAAAATATGGGCGTGGGCCAAAAGGCGAATTTTGGCGCATCGAGGATGATTTGACTCCCTTGCTGCAAAAATGCCACCAGCTTTTATCCGAAGAGGCGCTATTTATGGTTTTGACCATCTATGCCATTCGCGCCTCGTCACTTGCGGCGCATTATGCGCTTGCCGATCTTTTTGACAATCAAGGTGGCTGTCTTGAATCAGGCGAATTGGCGATCCAAGAAGCGCCACTGAAATCTGGCAAGACCGATTTATCACGCTATGTGGCACAGGCCAATTTTGCCCGCTGGTGTTCGGATATCGCCGCCTAGCTTATGTAATGGCCTAGTGTGTAAATGGGTTTTGGCCGCTAGTTACTGCGACCACGTTTGGCAAGCGCCTCATAAAGCGCAACACCGGTAGCCACCGCAAGATTGAGCGAGTCAGACCGTCCCAGCATCGGAATCTTGATCAATTGCGTGCAAGCCTTCATCAAATCGGGGGTTAGGCCAGCCTGTTCATTCCCCATCAACATGATCAATGATCCGGCATAATCAGCCGTGCGATAATCAACCGCTGCCGGAAGTGCCGTGCCGATAACATGGCCCGACCAGCCAGCAGTGAATTTTAAAAATTCAGCCTCACTACAGGCAATGATCCGCACATTGAAAACCGCCCCCATTGACGCGCGCACCGCCTCAACCGAATAGGGGTCCGTGCAATCACCAACCAGAATCAGCCCTTTGGCACCAACCGCATCAGCCGTGCGCATAACCGTGCCAAGATTGCCCGGATCACGAACCCGATCAAGCGCAACCCAGCATTCATCTGGCGTTCCGCCAACTTGATCCAGGTCATCCCAGCGCTGGCCAAAGGCACCAAGCACCATTTGCGGATTATCTTTGCGGCTGATCCGCTGCAACAGCGATTCGGTCATTGGCAAGGCGCGGCCCTTTGCCTCGACAAGACCGGATAGCAAAGTTCTGACCTGCCGGTCATCTTCACGGCCAGCGACAAATGCCAACCGGTGCATTGCCCAACCAAGCGCAACCGCCTCATGGCAAATGCGGGCACCTTCAGCCAGAAACCAACCTGTCTGTTTGCGAAATTTACGTTCGTGAAGCGCACGAAGCCGTTTCACCTCGTCATTTGCGGCGCTGGTAATCATGTCAGGAATGGGAACGGGATATTGGCTCATAATGATCGCTGCATAGCAAAGTTTTGGTCGCAGGAATAGATTTGATTGCCAAACCCACCTTGCAAAATTGTGTGAAATTGGCCAAACCACGATGCGCGTTCGTCAAAAAAACTTCAAAAAGGAAATATTTTGTTTCAATTCCGACAGTTTGCAGCGTAATGAGAAAGTAGACAATTTGCTGGCATCCATTCGGCTGGCGGGCGCGACATTTTAACTAAGGTGATGGGCTGATAAGACGCCCATTGCGGAAAAGATACTGTATGGGTGAAAACACGATTAAATCCCTGCTGCGCACCGATAATAATGCGGAGCCGCAAAAAATTGGGTTTCTTCTTTTAAACGAATTTTCAATGATTGCCTTTGCATCGGCAATCGAGCCGCTTCGCGCCGCCAATCGCCAATCGAATCAGACATTGTTTGATTGGGTGGTGGCCAGCACCGATGGCAATGCCAGCACCGCCAGCAACGGCATGACCGTACAAACCGCTACCGAAACTGAAGAATTGCAAAACTGCCGCATGGTTTTTGTTTGCTCGGGTGTCAGGGTGCGCGAAAACACCAATAAATCAATTTTGAATCTGATCCGCCGCCTTGATCGCAATGGCGCGATCATTGGTGCGATTTGTACCGGCACCTATGTGATGGCCGCTGCCGGTCTTCTTGATGGGCGGCGTTGCACAATCCATTGGGAAAATATCGATGGGCTTGCCGAAGAATTTCCGCATCTTGATATTACCAATGATCTGTTTGAAATTGACGGCAATCGCGTCACCTGCTCAGGCGGTACCGCATCGCTTGATATGATGCTAAATCTAATTACGCAAACGCATGGATCAGCCTTGGCAGCCGAAGTTTCTGACCAGTTTATCCATGACCGTATCCGCGAACCAACCGATCGGCAGCGCATGGAGCTTCGCGCCCGCCTTGGGGTTAGTCACCCGAAATTGCTGGCAGTTGTCAAAACCATGGAAGACAATCTGGAAGAACCATTGGCGCAAACCGACATTGCCCGCATGACCAACCTGTCGACGCGCCAGCTAGAGAGATTGTTCCGCAAATATCTGGATACCACCCCAACCCGCTATTATCTGAATTTGCGGCTAGCTCGTGCGCGCCATCTGTTGCGCCAGACATCAATGTCAATTCTATCGGTAGCTTTGGCTTGCGGATTTGTCTCTGCATCGCATTTTTCGAAATGTTACCGCGAATGCTATGGGCGGACACCACGCGCCGAACGCAGCCCGGAATAGACGCGCCCGCTTTTTGCCGGTGTGATTATTCAGCCGCCGCTGATTTAATCGCATTTAGCATGCTGGCAAGACCGTTTTTCCGCGTTGCCGATAAATGCGAATCAAGACCGATCTTGGTTAGAAATTCAGGCTCAGTCTCACGAATCTCCTTGGCAGTTCGGCCCGAATAGACGCGCAAAAGCAATGCAACAAGCCCCTGAACAATGGCCGCATCTGATTGTGCCATGAAGGTTATTTTATCCGCGTCATCACGTTCGGCCGCAAAATAAACAACCGATTGGCAACCGCGAAGCCGAAAATCATCATGCCGATATTTTTCGGGCAAAGGCGCCAATTTCCGACCCTGATCAATCAACATTTGATAGCGGTCTTCCCAATCGTCAAAAAAGCCAAATTCATCAGCAATCGCTTCGGCTTCGGTACTGGCATTATTGGTCGACATGATCAGACCCACTTTCAACATGATTCATTGCAATATGATTAATTACGGTACAGATTTCAAAACAGGCCATCATCAGACATCGCCACTCTAACCGTCATTGGCTTTTTCGAATAGAGGATTAACTTATATTCCGCCGCCGCGCCAGAAGGTCAAGAAGTCGCATTGCCGCATCGGTTGATTTTGTGCCGGGAAGAAATACCGCGGCGGCACCATCACGCTCAAGAATCGGAATATCACCTGGTGGAATTACCCCGCCAACGACAAGTTCGATATGACCACCAGCCCCTGCATCCAGCTTTTTGCGAAGCTGGGGTACCTGACTTAAATGCGCCGCAGCAAGCGTGGAAATACCAACCGCGTCAACATCATGGCTGATGGCAAGATCATAAACCTCGTCAGGCGTCTGGAATAAGGGGCCGGTAACAACATCAAATCCAAGATCGGCAAAGGCCGAGGCAATGACTTTTTGCCCACGGTCATGTCCATCCTGGCCAAGCTTGGCAACAAGAATACGCGGCGCACGGCCAAGCGCCTTGCTAAATTCATCGACACGGTCTTTCAGCACATCCATATCGGCGCTGGCTTGCATATGCTGTTTCCAGACACCTCGCACCCCTTGAATGGTGGCGCGGTGACGGCCAAATTCACGCGCCATCGCATCGGACATTTCGCCAATTGTGGCACGCTGGCGCGCCGCTTCAATGGCAAAAGGCAGCAGATTTTCAGTGCCCGCAGCCGCCTGTTGCAAGGCGTGTAACGCTGCATCAGCCGCCGCCTGATTGCGCGTTTTGCGAAGCGTTTTCAGCCGTGCGATTTGCTGGCTTCGCACTTCCGAATTATCAATTCGCCTAACCTCGACCTGTTCTAACTCACCGCTATCTTGCGGCTGATATTTATTCACCCCTACAATTGTCTGGCTACCCGAATCAATCCGCGCTTGCGTTGCCGTTGCCACCTCTTCAATTCGCAGCTTTGGCACGCCCGCCTCGATCGCCGCGGCCATCCCGCCAAGCGATTCGGCCTCGGCAATATGCTGGCGCGCTTTGTTGACAAGCTGTTGGGTTAAATCTTCAACAAGATAGCTGCCGCCAAAAGGATCAATAACATGCGCCATATTCCCTTCATGCTGAAGGTGAAGCTGGGTATTGCGGGCGATGCGAGCGGCATAATCGGTTGGCAGTCCCAAAGCCTCATCAAGCGAATTTGTGTGCAAAGATTGCGTATGGCCAGCAACCGCCGCGGCCGCCTCGATACAGGTGCGCGGCACATTATTGAACACATCCTGCGCCGCAAGCGACCAGCCAGATGTCTGGCAATGGGTACGAAGCATCAGTGATTTTGGATTTTTCGGGGCAAAATGCTGCTGCATCAATTCGGACCATAACAAACGCGCCGCCCGTAATTTCGCCACTTCCATGAAAAAATTCATGCTTGCGCCGAAAAAGAACGATAGGCGCGGGGCAAAATCATCAACATCAAGCCCCGCAGCGACACCCGCCCGAATATAGGCAAGCCCATCAGCAAGCGTATAGGCAAGTTCAAGATCAGCCGAAGCACCGGCCTCTTGCATGTGATAGCCCGAAACCGAGATGAAATTAAATTTGGGCATTTCGGCAGCACAATAGGCAAAAATATCCGACACGATCCGCATTGATGGCACCGGCGGATAAATATAGGTGTTGCGCACCATAAATTCTTTTAACACGTCATTCTGGATTGTACCGGCCAATTGATCGGGGCGAACGCCCTGTTCCTCAGCCGCAACAATAAATAAGGCCAGTACCGGAAGCACCGCCCCGTTCATCGTCATCGACACGCTCATCCGATCGAGCGGAATCGCGTCAAATAATTCGGCCATATCGGTAATTGAATCAATTGCAACACCGGCAAGACCAACATCATCTGCCACAAGCGGATTGTCCGAATCATAACCGCGATGCGTTGGCAAATCGAACGCCACCGATAATCCCATTTGCCCAGCTGCCAAATTACGGCGGTAAAAATGATTGGATTCCTGCGCGGTCGAAAAACCGGCATATTGCCGGATTGTCCAAGGGCGCGTGGCATACATGCTTGGATAAGGGCCGCGCAAAAAAGGTGCAAATCCGGGCTGGCTATTGGCGGCAAATCCCTGCTGGTCGGCATGGCCTACGGCAAGGGCTGGAATCGCAATCTGTTCGGCATTTTCCGGCGTTGCGGGCAAGGTACCCGATTGCACGCGCATCTCGTGCGATGGCGGTAAATCAATCTTGGTAAAATCGGGAAAATGCGGCATTACGCATCTCCTTTGTGAAACGAGTCAAGCGATAGCCCGACAAGGCTGGTCAGCCTTTCAACTGGTGCTGCATCACCAAGCAATGCGTCACCAGTTATTACCTTGCCAGCATCCAGCAGAACCGAAAGCGCCGTTTGCATTGCCCCATCAAGCGAGTCAAAATCACCATCGAGCAAGATTACCAGATCAGGCCGCGCCAGATCAACAGCATCAGCATTTGTGCCATCAAGCCGCATATGCACCGGCTGCATGCCACCAATTGCAAAAAGCCCACGCAATTTGCCAAGCTGCGGCACCGGATCGGCCTGCTGCTGCAAAATCAGAATACGCGGGGGGTTTTGCGCCGCGGCGAGGCGCACCATCTCAACCGCCGCTGCCGGACGCCTGATCATCTGCCAATAGGGCAGAACCGCGTCAAAGGCACGGCTATCGGGCTGTAAATTCACCCCGACAAGCGTTAGATCACCAGCCGCAAGCCTTGCGTAACGCTGGCTTGCAGCGCGGCGCGCCATGGCGGTAAATTGGCCTGTCTGATGCGCCGCGATCGCGCCGCCATCTGCCTCGATTTGTTGAAAGGCCGACCATGCCGCAAGGCCAAGCTGGTCGGTGCGATCCTCGATGAAACCTGCCCCACCTGCCGGATCAAGGCTGCGCGATAGCCCGCTTTCATCAATCAGAAGATGCTGTTGCATGCGCGCCAAACGGCGACCCAGAAAATCATCACCCGTCAAACAATTATGCGCATGCGCCGATAATTGGTCAGCCCCACCAATCGCCCCGCCAAGAAGTGCTGTTGTCGTGCGAAGCATATTGACCTCGCTATCGACTGTTGAAAACATGCGGATTGATACTGCCCCATGAATGCATAAACGATGCGCGTCAGGATCAAGACCAAGCGCGCTGACAATCGCGCCCCAGCCACGCCGCAAAGCACGACATTTCGCGATGCCCTCAAATAAATCCGCCGGCAGCGCAAGCGATGCCGACATATGCTTTGCCAAATGTGCCGGATCAATATTTCTGGCCATCCCTTGGCGCAAAATCTCGGTCAGTGACGCCAGAATATAGGCAAGCTCCTGAACCGCGGTCATGCCCTGATTATGCCATTGCCATCCTTGGGCGCGAAACATATCGGGCGGCAAATCACCAGCATCTGCCGACATGAAATAGGCAAGCGCGCTTGCCAGCAGATCAGCATCTGCTGCTGGGGCAAACGGATCGATATTGGCATGAAAGCGCGATGCCGCCAGATTGGTATCGGCCTTTTTGGCAAAACCGGCAAAGGCCGCAATCTGCGCCATGACATCATTGCCAGCATCGAGATGAATGCCTGCTGCCGCGAAAACAACATCCTGCATCATTGCTGGTAACTGACCCGCCAAATCGGCGGTTTGCAGGCCTTGAAGCCAGATCGTACCAACCCCATCCTGCAATTCATCAAGAATCAGCCGGTTAACTTCCTTTGCTGACCCGTTGGCCATGACCGGTTGGCAGATATCCCATCCATGCGCAATATGGCTTGCCGGGTTCACCGGCAGGCGGGTAATGGCACACGCATCAGGTGAGGCCGCCGCATAAGAGGCAATGTCATATAAAGCCTTGATTGCAAGCCCGTCCTCATCAAGCCGGTCAAGGCTTTGCGGGTCGCCACCTTTCAGGGCGGCACTGACCAGCGCATGCCAATCTTCACGGCTTGCAGACGGAAACTTACTTTGGGTAGATGACATGATAGACCTTTTTTCTCTATAGTCGCGCTGAAATTAGCAGCGCTGCCACCGCAAATCAAGGAAACTGCATGAAGGCCAATCGCCAACAGACCAAGATAGAGCCGCCTATCGCCTTTGATTCGAACCGCCTTGTTCTGCTGGTTCTGCTTGGGCTGACGTTGCTTCGTACCGCAGCGGTGGCAATCAGCCCGCTTGAGCTGGGGGTTGATGAAGCCCAATATTGGCTGTGGAGTCAAAGCCCTGATTTTGGCTATTTCACCAAACCACCACTGATTGCCTGGATCATTGGCGCGGCGCATTGGGCATTTGGCCATAGCGCCATGGCAGTTCGGCTTCCGGCCTGTTGGTTGCAATTTGCAACCGCATTGGTGCTATGGCAAACCGCATCATGGCTTTATGGGCCACGCGCTGGCCGCCTGACCGCGCTGATCTGGATCAGCCTTCCCGCAGTCGGGCTTGGCAGTTTTCTGATCTCAACCGATACGCCGCTTTTACTGGCAATCGCTTTTGCCTTGCTGGCGCTTGCTGGATCGGTTTGCGGAAAAATTCCGCCAGCGCGCGCGATGATTTATGCCGGAATCGCGCTTGGGGTTGGCATGCTTGCCAAATATGCCGCCCTTTACGGCCTTTTCGGTTTCATGCTGATCTGGGCGTCGGGTCGCCACCATCCAAATCCAATCATCCAAGGGCGGCATCTTTTGCTGGTCATCGCCGCCTGTCTGATCACGGTAAGCCCCAATCTTATCTGGAATTTGATGCATGATTTTTCGACCATGCGGCATCTTGGCGATAATGCCAATCTTGCCAAGCAAACGCATGACATCGGGCAAATCCTGATCTTTTTGATTGGTCAGGCTGGGGTCGCCGGCCCGTT
>Ga0209138_1001176_pt1 | contig 23029 bp, 25 predicted proteins | sample SaaInl3SG_22_DNA_FD_184645 | JGI IMG/M metagenome (GOLD analysis project Ga0209138, IMG submission 184645) | Marine microbial communities from expanding oxygen minimum zones in the Saanich Inlet - ESP_153SG_22_DNA (SPAdes) (version 2) | ecosystem: Environmental > Aquatic > Marine > Intertidal...
TTCTTAACGATGTAGACAGCATTTATTCGACGGCTAACCAGTTTTATAGCTTTGCGGCAAAACGTCCAAACGAATGTGTAGGGTTATCTGTGAAAATAGTGAAAATTGGAGGGTCTTGCACCTATTGTTGGTTTTACAGTCTAGGCAGTGGTCAGAATTGGGCAGTATCAAGCTATGATGCCAATTCGTTCAGTCAGACCTATACATCATTGGGTTTAGATGCCGATTTGAGTGTAGGCTTCGAATCGGGTACTTTCAAGCTTGAATTTTACCTAAACGGCAGTGGCACACCTTATCGAACCAAAGTCATCACGGTTAATTAATCCAACCACCCGGCGAGTTGCAAAATCTCACGATCAGCAGCAGACCAGTCAAAAGTGTACAGTAAGGATTTGTGAGACCAACGAAGCTCATTGTGTTCGCTGATAATGGGTAGCCCAGCTCGGAGCGCGCAATGAAAAAGTGTGAGGTCAACTTTGACATCCGGATACTCATAAACCACTCTTCCGAGAGGTTCTACCGGTTCAATGTCTATTTGTAACTCCTCTTTAACTTCGCGAACCACAGCATCTTCCGGGCGCTCGCCTTCCTCTACTTTTCCCCCAGGAAATTCCCATTTCAGGCTTTTATAGGCCTTTTCATTTTCTTTTCGTTGTACAACTAAAACCAAGTCTTCTACTTCGATTATGGCTGCTACGACTTCGATTGTATTCATTGCGGCGTTATGTATTAGGTAGAATAAAAATACAAATCTAGATTAGCTCAGGGCCTTATACTTATTGTGAACGTGTAACATCAACACGCCAAATCCAATACCAAGAAGGATCAAGGCCTGACTCAACAGGCCTTCCGCGGTAAAAGAAAGTTTTAATAGAACCGTCGAAATAACGAAACTTGAATTTCGAATAATGACGGGGAAATTATCGGAATACAGTAATGATAAAAGCAGGATAATGACATCCGAAATGATTAAAAAGTTGTAAAACTCTTCGAAGAAAATGGCATTTACTGCGACCACATTCGCTTGCTCTATATTCTGAAAAGTTGGAACCACCCAAAGAAATAAACTTTGCGCTCCTAGGACAATAAAGACTACAAACAAAAGGAGCGAGAGGTAGTGCTTCGCCTGCACAAACTGTTTCAGTCTTGGGCCAATCTCCTTTTCTTCCATCGCTTCAAAGTCGGCATACTTGTAAGTTCCGCTTAAACGGTAAAACCAATACACCAAGTAAAATGCCATAACGACCAGAATAATATCTGCGGCAAACTCTAGGTTGTGTTGACTGCTCCAAGTGGCAACTTTTAAATCTAAAACCGCCATGTCCTTGAACAGACCACGAATGAGAATAAGGGCTATGACCTCGTATTGTTTTGCAATATAAATTGTTGTGGATCTGCGGAGGTAATAGATCATTAAATACGCCTCATAGACCAAGAGTATGGAAAACGGCGTATAGATCGCACTTGTAGGGTCCCGCAATAAAGCTGCTTCCATCCCTCCAGGAATGTAGGCACGGAATAAGTGAAGTATTAAATGGACGATGAAGCTGAAGATTGCGAGGTAAAGCGCATATCGGCCAATGGTTTTGCGGAACTGATGTGTAAAGACAGGTATGTACATAAGTATAAGATAACCAATTAATTACAGATAAGTTGTCTCTTTAACCGATTATTTGGTCCTCGCTCTTTAAATACCGCTACACATCGTACCTTCGCGCCAAATTAAGAAAGTACCATGCTCAACGTCAACAACGTAACTCTACAGTTTGGAAAGCGCGTCCTCTTTGAAGACGTAAATATTAAATTTCACGGCGAACGCTGTTATGGCCTTATTGGTGCAAACGGCGCAGGAAAATCTACCTTCCTGAAAATTCTATCGAATGAAATAAGTCCAAACAGCGGAAATGTAACGCTGGAATCGGGCAAGCGTATGTCCGTTCTTTCTCAGAACCACTTCGCTTTTGATGAAGAAACAGTATTAAACACTGTCATTCAGGGTAATAAGCCACTTTGGGACTTAATGCAAGAAAAGGACGCCATCTACATGAAACCAGATTTCAATGAAGAGGACGGTCTATTAGCCGCTGATCTTGAGGTAAAATTCGAAGAAATGGACGGTTGGAACGCAGAAAGCAGCGCTGCTAACCTACTGAGCGGATTAGGCATTGGGACAGACATGCATTACACTCTCATGCAAGATGTAGAGGGCGCCATGAAAGTCCGTGTTTTACTCGCACAAGCATTGTTTGGTAACCCGGACATTTTAATCCTGGATGAGCCTACCAATGATTTGGATTTAAAAACCATCTCTTGGCTGGAAGACTTTTTGATTGATTTCAGAAATACAGTGATTGTGGTGAGTCACGATCGTCACTTCCTAGATACCGTTTGTACGCACATTGCCGATATCGATTACAAACGCATCAAGCAATACACAGGTAATTACACGTTTTGGTACGAAAGTTCACAATTGGCCCTTCGTCAGCGTCAGGCACAAAACAAGAAAGCTGAAGACAAGCGCAAGGAACTTCAGGACTTCATCTCCCGATTTGCAGCCAATGCATCGAAGAGTAAGCAGGCCACATCGAGAAAGAAGATGTTGGAAAAAATCAATGTGGACGACATTCAAGCTTCATCCCGCATGTATCCTGCTATAATTTTCGACCAATTGCGAGAAGCCGGTGATCAGATTCTTGAAGTTGATGGTCTATCGGCATTCGATGATGCCGGTGAAGTTCTCTTCAAAAACCTCAGTTTCAAACTAAATAGAGGAGATAAAGTAGCACTATTAGCAGATGACCATCGTGCAGTAAACGCACTATTTGAAATTCTAGAAGGAAAGCGTCAAGCGGACGCCGGTTCATTCTCTTACGGACAGACCATTAGCTCGGCCTTTCTTCCCAACGAAAATGCCGACTATTTCGATACCGACGACAACCTCATGGATTGGCTGCGCGACTACTCGCCTGAAAATAAGGACGAGGTGTTCGTTCGCGGGTTTTTAGGTAAAATGCTTTTCTCTGGTGAAGAAGTATTTAAGAGTGCACGCGTATTGTCCGGTGGCGAAAAGGTGCGCTGTATGCTCAGTAGAATGATGCTACAGCAAGCCAACCTCTTGTTCCTGGACGAACCCACTAACCACCTTGACCTTGAAAGTATCCAAGCGCTCAACAACGGAATGCGTGATTTTAAGGGAACACTAGTGTTCAGTTCGCATGACCATACTATCAACCAGACGGTCGCGAATAGAGTGATTGAAATATTCCCACACGGTATTCTGGATAAATTGGTCGAATTCGACGACTTTATAAGCGATCAGAAAATAGCGGAACAGCGCCTTGCGCTCGCAGCAAAATAAAAGTCAATTTCGCACTTGAAGCGCCCCGAACAAGGGCGCTTTTTTTTGATGCATCGCAGTACTTTAGAATAGGATAAGGCAATGATTGGACAGCCCAATTCCATTGATTATCTTCGGAACGTTAAAATTGAAAAAAACCTATGAAAAATATTTTTTCTACAGCATTGCTGCTTTCCGTTAGCATCTCCTTTGGTCAAAATATGAAGAAGGAAAAAATGAGTGTTTCTTACATCCAGCCACCTCTAGTTCATTTAGAAGAAGGTATGGGCTACACTAGCCAGGTCATTTTGGATTACGAAGAGGAAATCAATGCTGAATTAGCGAAAGCTGAAGAAGAATACCAACAAGCGCTAGCAGAATACCCTGAAAAAGAAGCCGCGGCGAAGGCGGTTTACGATCAGCGTTATGCAGAATACGAGAAAGCCCTTGAAGACTGGAACAGTAAGGGCACAATGGGTAAAATCATTGAAAAACAGGTTTTAGAAAATAGCAAGCCTACACCTCCAGGATCTTATTACCCACCCTCGAAACCCTACAAGCGTCAAGTAGCGCATCAAAAGGTGTTCAATGGGGAACAATTAGCCAGTACCTACTGTCGCATTGAGGGCCTAGACCAAGATCCCAACGGCGTGCAGATTGAAGTGCACCTCTTTGGGTTCGAAAATGATGACCCGGTGGTCAAAAAGAAAGAATATACTCAAGTAGATTCAAAAACTAAAGCAAAGAAAACTATCGTCAAAACCCACTGGGAGTTTAATTACCGCCACAGCATGTCCTTGCGGGCAGTACATCCCAACGGAACCATCATTTTTGACGAAGTACCGGCCAGCATTGCTGACTACAAACTGTATGCATCTGCAGATGAAACTCGTTCGCACCCTAGTGCAAACGCAAACACTCTCGTTGAAAATCTTCAACCAAAAATTGTAGAAGACAATATGAGTACTATCAATTGGATGCTCAACGATAAATTAGGAACCACAGAGCAAAAGCGTGACGTTGAAATCATCTTTGTTAAGAACAAAAAAGGAGATTACGACGATCTAGAAAATGCCATGTTTGATGCAAAAGAAGGGTACAACATGTTGACCTCTCGTGCCGACGAAGCCAAAGCAAAGCTCTCGAGCGCAATAGCAGCTTGGGAGGCAGCTCTAGAAGAAGGCGACATGGACGATAAAAAAGCACGTATCAACAAAAAAGTTATTCCTGACCTCTACAAGAATTTACTCTTAGCCTGCGCTTTGAGCGAAGAATTCACCAAAGCGGAAGATCTCTACAATGCTACGCTGCGACTAGATTTCAGCAGAGGCGACGAGAATGATTTGAAAGAGATAAAACTACTGGTAGACGACCTTAAAGAGCGTCACCAGATGTAAAAACATTCTCTGTAAAGAACTAAATAAGAGCGGCCAACGGCCGCTCTTTTCATTTAAGAACACCTACTTTTGCCCGCTTAACAGCATACCCTTTCTATGAAACGACTCTTCAACAATTTCATCGGCAATCCAAAAAATGATGTTTTATCCGGAATTACTGTAGCACTTGCTCTAGTGCCAGAAGCAGTAGCGTTTGCTTTTGTTGCAGGAATTGATCCGCTTGTAGGGCTTTATGGTGCGTTCATGATGGGTTTAATCACCTCGTTGTTTGGAGGACGTCCAGGCATGATTTCTGGAGCCACTGGCGCAATGGCTGTGGTTATGGTACATTTGATTCAACAAGGCAATTCAGTTGGCGAAACTTTGGCAAGCCCCATAACCAACCTCGGCTTGTACTGGCTGTTCATTACCCTTTTGTTTGTAGGTGCTATTCAAATCCTTGCAGGCTTGTTTAGATTAGGAAAGTTCGTACGCCTCATCCCCCATCCAGTAATGATGGGTTTCGTGAATGGTTTAGCTATTGTAATCTTCTTAAGCCAATTGAGCCTCTTTAAGCATGTTTCAAATGGGGAAGCTTCATGGATTCAAGGCGGTGAATTATATACCATGTTAGGGCTTGTAGGACTTACTATGGCCATTATGTGGCTACTGCCAAAAGTAACCAAGGTGGTTCCAGCAGCACTTGCAGGAATTATTGTGGTCGCAGCAATCACCATTGGTGCTGGGCTTGATGTAAGTACCGTGGGCTCATTCATTCGTGAAGGAGGCGGTGAAGGCCTAAAAGGCGGATTGCCCACTTTTCAATTTGAGATTTTCAATCTTTTTGATACCATAAAAGGACATTGGGGTACTGTCTTATCCACGGCCTTTTTATTAGCCGCCGTTGGACTTATCGAATCTCTAATGACACTGAACTTAGTAGACGACTTGACAGAGACGCGCGGTTCAGGAAATAGAGAGTGTATTGCACAAGGTTCTGCGAATGTAATTAACGGACTCTTCGGAGGAATGGGCGGCTGCGCAATGATTGGTCAGAGTATTATCAACGTAAACTCTGGCGGCCGTGGCAGACTTTCAGGCATTGTTGCAGCACTAGGTTTACTTTCATTCATTCTATTTGGCGCACCATTGATTGAGCAAATACCTATCGCAGCTTTGGTCGGTGTCATGTTTATGGTAGTGATAGGCACCTTTGCCTGGTCCAGCTTCCGTATTCTGCGTAAAATCCCAATGGCTGATGCCTTTGTTCTTATCGCCGTAAGTGCCATTACCGTTTGGCAAGATTTAGCCATTGCCGTAATTGCAGGTGTGATTATGAGTGCGTTGAAATTTGCATGGGAAAATGCCATTCGAATTCGCGCTCGCAAACGCATCAAAGAAGATGGTACTAAAGTATATGAGATTTGGGGACCGCTCTTTTTTGGATCTACACAAAGTTTTGCATCGAAATTTGATATTAAAGAGGACCCGGCGAAAATAGAAATTGACTTTATTGAAAGCCGCGTGAGTGACCACAGTGGTATCGAGGCTATAGAGCGTGTCATAGATAAATACATCGCGGTAGGAAAAGAAGTTACACTGACTCACCTGAGTCCCGAGTGTACGGCCATTTTAGAAAAAGCCAATCCAAATTTCGGCAAATATATTCAGAGCTCCATAGAGGATCCGCGTTACCATGTAGTAACGGATTTGATGGATGTGGAGGTATAAACCAGCCCGAATAGATTAGACGAAAAAGCCAGCCGCGCTTCGCGTGGTTCACTGCTCGACTTCAGGATTTTTCTCACTTCGTTCAAAAGATCCTTCTTTATCCGAATTCCGAACAAACCAGCGCAAAGCCTGCCAGCGCTTCGCGCTGCTCTCTTTTTTTATGCCCACCCCACTTTGATGCAAGCATCGCGTGGTTCTGGGCATAAAAAAAGCCTGCAACTTTCGTTGCAGGCTTTGAGCTTGTTTGCTCTTCGTGACCGAGGAAGGATTCGAACCTTCAACCGCTTGATTCGTAGTCAAGTACTCTATCCAGTTGAGCTACACGGCCATCATCTGTATAACAGTAGGTTACAAACTTAATCAGTGTACCTAAATGTAAAAGTGGACACAAAAGTGGACACAGAATGAATTACACAATCTCCATTACAAGGGTAGAAAATGAAAAATTTTGCATCAGCTTAACCTACAATAGCAGACGCTACAAGTACTACAACGGCAAACCTATTGGACTACTTAAATCACCTAACAAACTACCTGTATCAGAGCGTAAAGCAGCATTTGAAGACTTAAAACTGGACTACCAACTTGCCTTACGTAATGGTTGGACACCTGAAAGTGTCAAGAATGACAAAAAAGACCAGGGTAAAATTACTGGTCCAGCTACTGTAGAGGATCTATGGGAGGTATATGAAACTATGAAGAAGGAGAATTATTCTATTAAGTATATAAAGGATCTACACTTCTACGTACGTCATACTGCAGCCCATAGTAAGGGTGAGATTACAGAAGAGTCTTTTACTAAGTTCATAGCTACCAAGAAGCATTGGAGTAACACATCTTACAACAACGCTCGTAGATATATAGGTGTATTAGAAGAACGTTTAAGACATTATGGATACACGGGTAACTGGAAGCTAAATAACAAGTCTAGACGCGCTACACAGAAGCTTCACAAACCTTTTAGGAATGTGGAAATAGTATTGAATGATATCTATAAGTTTAACCCCAAGCTTCACCTCTGCTGTATACTTACTTACGGGTGTTTATTAAGACCACATCAAGAGATACGTCAACTTTTATGGGGTGATTTTTTGTCACTATTGTCACAAGTGAGCTTATCTGGCAGTAGAACCAAGGGTAAACGCAATAGAGTCATCCCTGTACCTGAATACATTAGACCGTACTTAACAGGTGGTCCAGCTCATCACAACATCTTTACAGGTACACCAGAACCACACAACCCAGATTACTTCAAGACGTTATGGAGTAAGTACAAGAAACAGAGTACCCTCCTACAAGATCATCATACGTTATACAGTTTTAGACATACTGGTGCTATTAAAGTGTATGAGAAAACAGGATCACTTACGGTACTGCAACAAGTAATGGGACATGCTGACCTAAAGACAAGTCTAACTTATTTACGTGGTTTGGAGATTAAACAGCTGGAGGTTGAGCAGTTGCCTGAATTGTAGTCTAAAGTGAGACGTATAAAATTCATATGGTTTGATTATATTCAGTTTCTAATTAAATCAAACTGATTATGTCCATTGTCATTCGGATTGTCATAAAAATCCTTTTGTCCTTCGTTTTTCTTTTTCTTGTTGGAGCTATACAAATGGCAGGATTACCTGCATTTGTTTGTGCTTTGATTCTAATAGCTGGTCTTAGGGCTATCATAACATGGAAGCCTTCTGATTCTGACGAACTGACGATAGAAAAAGAGACTTTAAAAAAGGATTAAATGTTTACAGATTACTATGCCCTCTTAAGTATTTCTAGGCAATCCACACAAGATGAGATAAAAAAAGCATTCAAAAGGAAGGCTCTTGAATGGCATCCAGACAGAAATCAAAGTGCTAATGCTGAGCAAATGATGCAACTCATTAACGAAGCGTATTTGATGTTAAAAGATGAAGAAGCAAAACTTAGATATGATAAGGAGTATGATTTGTTTGTTAATAGTCAAATAAAACAAAAATCTGATGCTCAGAGCAGTACAGAAAAAAATCGCGAAAGTTATTCTTATCAAGAATATGATGTCAAAGATGAAGAGCTTAAACGTTGGATAAAGAATGCCAAAGAACAAGCAATACGTCTTGCTAAACAGTCTATCGAAGACTTTAAAGGCATTGCTCTTACGGGTGCCTCTGCAGCAATAGGAGGAGCGGTATCTGCTATTGGCTCCTATATTGGTATAAGCATATTGTTCACCATAATTTTTGCATTAACAAGGGGGTGTCAAGGTTAACCGAAAAAATATATGTAACCAATGAATCTTATTTTCAATACAATTTTTGCCCAAATCAGGGGTCGCGTGCCATATGATGAAGTTGGGGAGTCTTATAACTGGAGTGAATTTAACGCCTCAGACTTCCTTATTTCAGCAATTATTTGTGGGATCATATTTGCTGCTGCAATTAAACTTAAGAGTCAAAAGCACAAAACGTATAATACCATTGGTAACGTTTTGATTGGTATAGGGGTAATATATGCATTGGGAACAATTATTGGGCCAATTGGAGCTGCACTATTAATTGTTTGGCAAGTGTTTGTAGGTTTAGCAATCGTAGGTGGGTTAGTTTGGTATGCGCTGAATATCACTAAAAATGATTAAGAATTATATTTCACTTGTAACTCTACTTTGTATAAGTACTTTAGCATCTGGTCACAGTGGGGGTACAGATTCTAAAGGAGGCCATAGAAACCATAATACAGGTGAGTACCATTACCATCACGGCATGGGACCACACCAGCACACCAAGAACGGAACTTGCATACCTAAAAGAAATAGAAATATATTTTTTGGGGCGGTAGTGATAATTGGTGGCGGTTATCTCCTCTCCAAGGAATCCTAATTCCTTGTTTTTAGATATAACATTGTAATCTCTTGGGCTTGTACCATACTTAGAATTTGGTTTCCACAATGCCATTCCGTGAACTGACCAATTTCAGGGTTGTAATTTGTTCTAGCTTCACAATTCTCTTCAAAGTAGTCCATAAAACCATCCTTAAGCTCCACAGCCAGATCATTACTAATACCAATTGAAATAGCTTCATCAGCTATCAAAATATATGGGGCTGTAGAAGATAGAGTTTGGTAAAGCACATATTCATATTCCACTAGGGTTATCTCTGCCGGCTCTATTTCTGAGTTTAAAGGATAAGCTTTAAAGAACTTTTCCTTGAATGCTGTTACATCATCAAGTGCTGTAATGTAGTCTTGGACACTAACTTCTTGAGACCAGCAAATGATTGGTGTTAGTAGTAGAATCAGCAGTTTATTCATAAGAGTGGTATTTCTCCGAAGGTATCAATTTATAGGCTCATTGTTTTGCCAATAAGACTTAATGCTCTAAGCTCCTGAATGAGAAACGTAAGAAATAAAGACTACCATGAGTTTTTTAGAAATATACCTAACTTAAAGGAATGAAAAACACAACCGTTTTAATCCTTCTCTTAGTTCTTTCTGGATGTCGGAACAGGACAGAATTGAGCTCTACTGATAGACACGCCATTTTAAATGAGAGTTTTCAATCAGCTATGGACAAGACCTCAATTCCTTTAAAACCTGAGGATATTCTTTATTTGGATTCAATACTAAACACTGAAGTGTTAGTTGAATATTACAAGACAAGCAAAGACAGCACATTAGATAGAGATTTTGACTCACATGCGTTTAAGTACTGGGATAACCTTGAAAATCTTAACCTAATTGATTCCTCTTCCTTTAGCCTTGAAATAACAGATGAAATTAAACTTACTACAAGAATAACGTCTATAGAACATTCACTAAATAAACATCTTGTTTTCCTCCAGATGTATCCAGATGACGGCAGTAGTTGGTCGTGTGGCGTATGTCCTGGATATATATTCATATTGAAGTATAGAAGGCATGAATCTCACTTCATTCTAGAAGGTACTACAGGCAGGGTACCCTATAGTTTCAAATATGGGCGTGGTATTTCTAGTTCAGAGGTGGTGCATAGAGACAGCAACTCTTATTTGTTAGTTACAACTGATGCTGGAGGTGTTGGACAAGGTAGAGAAGGAGTAACTATCTATTCTATGGAACCATTTGGAAACATATTGCTTTCAAAAATCTTTATTGATGGATACAGAGGTGTATACTTCTTGCCTCAAGACTATTCAAAGATAGAATGGGTTCTGCACGCTTTTGCTACAGACACCAACAAAGTTAAACCGAGAGAAATTCACGTTTATGCTGACCTAAAACTAGATTATACGTTAAATCCAACATTGGATACCTTGTCAATTGAACGCAACGGAAGTATAGACTACCATATTTCTTTCAGAGATTTAAAAAATGGTAAGAGATCTATGGACGATACAATTAACTCAATTCATTATCATTACTCCATTCCTATTATAAAATGAAATTGTAAAGGAGCTGCAGGTATCTAACGAAAAGTTTACTCTGTTGATTCTAGTAATGGGACATGCTGATTTGAAAACTAGTCTTACGTATTTAAGAGGATTAGAGGTACAGCAGTTGGAAGTTGAACAGTTGCCTGTGTTGTAAATAAAGCTGATTTACGTAAATTATTTTGTAATTTTCAAGTATGAACTAAAACCAATAAATATGAAACGACTTTTCTTGTTCTTCTTTTTAATTATGAGTCTAAATACATGCCTGGCTCAAGTCTATAAGAATGAAGACGTAATTAAAATGGCTAACGCAAATTTTAATGATGATTTGATAACCACTACTTTGGAAAACGCCGAAGAACTTAATTTAGATCTGAGTATAGATGGAATAATTTCTTTAAAAGGAAACGGGATAAATGATGATCTTCTTACTAATCTGAGGGAGTTACAAAATAATTTTGATGCTTCTAATCAGGCACTAGGTTTCTCCATAAACGGTAATGACTACAAAGTTACTTCCGATGGAATTTATGTCCTGGATAAAGGAGAATTGACCACCCTTAACTCTACAAGCACAACATTTACTCCTCCAAAGGGTGTGATTAAATATAAAGTTGTAAAAACACTTGAAGGTGGTAACGCAAATTATACTTTCTCTTCTAAGGCTCAGTTCATTTTTGTTTTTGAAAACGCAGCTAAAAGTCTTAATAACCCAAATGCGCAAGTGACCAATGACACACCAGATTCATTTAGTTCATTTCTAGTAGCAGCGTTATCAGGGAGCAGCAAATCTGCAATCAGCCCTAATGACTTTAAATTAGTCAACTTAAACGTTAAACGTAATCAAAGAAGTTACGTAGCAGGTTCTGTTAGCATGCTTGGACAATATGACTTCAGTCTAGACAAAAAAGAAGTGACATCTTTCAAATATGAACAGCTGGGGCCAAATACGTATTTAGTCACACCAACTGGTATAAAATCTAATTCCCAATATTGCTTTTTATACACGAGTAATATGTCAGGTAGGTCTGTTCTAGGTGGAACTTTATTTGGTGCTGGCGGTAATGACAACAAGGTTTATGACTTTGGCATCCAGTAAGATAGGGATTTTGCTGATCTAGATCCTTAGGAAGAAGAATATTTAACTACCAACTTGGAGAGCATTAGTAAATCCCAAATTCAGATTAACAGCCCTCCCTTGTGGAGGGCTTTTTTATTTACCATAACTTAACTATAGTCCTCTTAATTGTTAATACAACTGTGAAAAATCAGCTTGTAAATCATTGCTTATCAACAAGTAATACTTCATATTAGTAACAAGTGCTGGACGGAATGAGATTAACGGCAGCAGCACTTACTTGTAGAAATATAAGGTTGAGTTACTGCGGGATCTATACACAGCTCAGGAATAGTACAAAGGAGAAAGTTCCAAGTATAGCGGGTGGTTAAACACTTGACAGTTGTCTCCTACAGGATCATCATACGTTATACTCATTTAGACATACTGGGGCTATTAAAGTGTATGAGAAGACAGGATCATTAACGGTGCTACAGCAAGTAATGGGACACGCTGACTTAAAGACTAGTCTTACCTATTTACGTGGTTTAGAAGTAAAGCAACTTGATGTGGAGCACTTGCGTGAATTATAGTTAGCCAAAATTTACTAAATATTGAATGTCATTGAGCGTTTTTGAGCTATTTATTTTTTACTGTATAGAATGTAATTTTATTAAAAGTAATCAAATCCTCTCATAAGTAAATCAGCATACCTAATACAATTAAGGAACCGTGAAAACCATAAGTTGCCCTTCATGTGGAGCTAGTGCCACAAATCACCAGAACTGTGAATTTAGATTCAGCATATGGTGGTTATAACCGACTGAACAACTACAAACAAGGTGAAAAACGGGTAAATTATTACTTTTAAGACTTTGATATAACTTTTGTAGTATCTGGTGAAGGTGCAGTACATCCAGACTTCATAGTAGGGGTTTATGATGGTCGGAAGAAGTGATTGCACGAATTTTCATCAAATCAAAACAAACTTTAAATTATGATTAAGGATTTAGCAGATTTACAAAAAGCATATTGGAAGAATCAAATTTCATACAATCAAGCCATATCAATTGCAAAGAAGCTTGATTATGAAAACAAGGTAAAAGAGCAACGTGAGGAATTGACAAAAGGTCACGAAATGGGCTTTAAGTTGTCTTTTCTATTCATGTACATAGGAAAACTATTTAAACAAGGTGAGTTAATGAAACTATTCGTTGTTTTTTCCTTGATATTTATGGTTGGGTGGGGCTTATTAAAAATTACAGGATTAAAGACACTCTTTCTTCCGTCTGCTTGCGATTGTGCCAATCTTGTAGAATCTATGAATAAAGACAGGTGGTTTGATGACAATGGTACTTACCACGATAGCGATGATTATTGGAAGCAAGTAGGTGCTGCTTGTATGAGAAAATATACCAATATGGCTAATTATGAAATTGAAATCCTCCAAAGCGTAGAAGGTGTCATCCCATACAAAGCGGAAATTGCTGCGGAAAAGGAATGTAAAAACTAACCGTTTCTTCAAGGTGGCACTTGTCTTAACGGATAATAGAATTTAGAAAGAGATGAAAAAAAATAGTACTTGGATTTGAAGAGCTGTCACTGTTTCATGTTTCTAGATTTTCAAGTATACTGATTTGAAAAATGTAGAGTTTCGTTTCGTTCAAAAAAAAGGAACTTCTTTTAAAACCACGTTACAACTAAATTGATTTTATGTTTTTATTAATACTGATGGTGTCAATCGTCCTCATCCTTATTTTTTACATTATTGCAGTGAAAGTATTTAAAGCAGTAAGGCCATTACGTTCTGCGCTTGTTGCTCTCACTCTTTATTGGACTGTAGCTTTATTAAATAATTTAACTAGAACAGACGATTCTACAAACCAAGAGTGGAGCAATCTCGATATAAGTCTTAACGAAAGAGTAAAACTTCTAGCTCAAAATTGGTTACAAATTGAAATAGAAGAAAAGTGGTCAAACATCAGAATTATCAGCAGTAATATAGCTTATAACGACTCAACATTTGTACTTAAATATACTGCAATAAGTTCTGACTATTTAAAGCCTCACTCACAGAATTTATCATTTGAAGGAGAAGTGATAATTGATGTTAGGAAAGATGGCATTCCTTATGTTTCTGGTGATCAAATTTTAGAGCCAGGTCCCGCTGGATTTGTAACTTGGAGAGAAAGCCTTTACTTACGAGTTACTGGTGGGCCACATAAAACGATCATATTGACAAAGAATTAATAATGTTAAACCTTGGTTTCGTGACAAATCGCTGAAATTAATGTTAGGGACAACACCTATCTTGATATCCAAACTGACCATTGTAAGTTTTTAGGAGAGTTAAGTTTTTACACGGAAGAATTAATTACTTTTCTTAAGTATGAGTTTACCCATCACAACTCAACCATTGTTACACAAGTATTTAATCTGACTAACAAAAAGTCAGAACCCTTTTGAGTTTTATTGGCATAATAAAGAAGCTGAATAATTCAAATCAACATTGCTCTTTATACCCCTGACCGTTCCTGTCTCAGAATATTGATGCATATCCCAGTCCACGGAAGACGGACATCTGCTGTAGGCTGCTATCCATTTAGGGTACTCATTAAAGTAACCACGTAAGTACTCGTTGTAAAAGCTGAGATTAGTATAGATCATGGGTTTTACTCCATATTCTTCTTCTGCCAGCTTTAACCAATTGGACAAACCACGTCTGAGGTTAGTTGGCCCATATTTACTAGGCTTCTCAATATCCAAAACAGGAATCAAATTGTGATCACCTTTCTTGACCCTGCTTTTAAAATTGTTGAATTGTACAGTGCTGTTTCTATTTGCCCAGTAGTAATGATAGGCACCTGTTTTTATACCAACTTGTTTGACACCATTTACGTATTCCTCATACTTAGAATCTTTGTTTAGACCAACTGTGGCACGGATGTAAACAAATTCTATTTCTGGGTGGTGTTCATGAAGTACCTCCCAATCAATAGGTCCATTATGGTGACTGACGTCAATCCCAAGGATGGAGTCTGTAATGTTACAATCATGTACAACACCATCTTCATCAGAGATATACATCAAGTCAGCTTCTGGAACAGTAGTGTTTTTGCACGCTCCAAGTAGCAGTAATATTATGGGTAAAAAAGGAATTACTCTATTCATGGATTACCTCCTGCTTTCATAGGTGCTGTCCAAGTACACATTGCCGTACTCCAAGCTGTAATATAGATCTCTTTTAACCGTTTTAGGGCTTAGCTCAACACTACCCTCAGATTCTTCAACATAAATGGATGTGTATCTTTTTTGCCTTGTGTGTACGTGCAATCGTTCTTGAGCTACAGTAATATCTAGCTCTCCGTCTAATAGATCCCTTACCTCTACAGGTGTAAGGCCATCAGGCATTAAGCTTTTACATTCTTCAATAGAATATGCTGATGACTGATCGAGACCTGTTTTGAAATCAAAAGTCCATGACAGGTCTCCAAAAAAGCTCTCATCAATACGGAATGCATTAATCCAGGTATAGCTATTACCACCTTGCGAGTATCCTCCCTGGTAAAACAGCAAATCCTGATTTTCCTTCAGCTCATCCAGATAAAAGCGACCTGGCTCCCCCCAGGAACTAGTTACGTTCAATGTGGCCTCTTTCCAAGTTACATTGCCCTTATAGTCTTTAAAAGAACGTATCAAGGTTATGGTAGGGCTGCATGAATGGCATTCTTGAGAGTCATCTACTTCTTCCTTGTAGATCTGTAATTCTGTGTTGTCCGAGAATTTAACAGAATCTATAATGACCAGTTTCGTTTCAGATACGGGCACTTCACTTGTGAATAAGGGTTGCCGAACTGTTTTAGTGTCTGTGGTTTCCTTTGGGTTTTGTGCATCAGTATTGCCTCCAACATCTTTACAACTGACAAGCAGAATAGTTATTACGACGATAAATCCTCCATTGAATAAAATGTAAGCCTTCAATCTAGACATTGGTGAATGAATTTAGATTCATATCTTGTAAGGTACAAACCAAATCATACTTGAGAATGAAGAAGATTCTCTTTCTGCTACTCTTTCTTTCATCATTTATAGCCATATCCCAAACGGTAATTGTTTGTAATGGAAGCTATTCTTATGCATGGCACAGTACTCCATCATGTCGAGGACTTAGTAACTGCCAAGGAGGACTTTACAACGTTGATGTCTCCTATGCGGTTTATAGCATGAATAGAAGAGGATGTTGTATTTGTACAAACGATCCAAATTGCCTAATTGACAAGTCCGACCCAGCATATGTCCCTAGCCCTGTACCTTTTCAGCCTGATTGGGGGTTTTTAGAGTACGCTCAACGCACTCTAACAGAACAGCAAAGAAACAATCAAGAGATTGTTAACCAACGAGTTAAGTACATGCAGGCTAAGACGGATAAATTGAAAAGTGATTTTCAGTATGTTAAAAGTTGTGTTTATATCATGAGCCCAACTGATGAAAGTAATTTCAACAACGCTTTAGCTTCATGGGAAAAAAAATTCACTGAGTTATCTAAAAAGGATCCCTCATTATTATTCATAACTGAATACGAAGAAACTGTCTTTCAAATTGATTTCTGGCAAGACGTAATTGACGACTTTTTACCCATCATCAAAGAAAACAAAAGAAAGAGACTGTTAGGCAATCATGAATTAACGGTGGGAGAGGCACGTGAACTATCACGTACACTTAATTGTGCGATTTCAGATGAAGACATCCACATGAAGAATTTCGGTGGTTGGAACGAAGGTTATTTTTTAATATATGACTACAAGTCAAATTATGAACTAAAAAAAGCTCAGGCTTTTATTGATCCTGAGAGTCACGATTTGATTAGAATTAAGTTTAATGGATTAGAACGAATAGTAAAATATTCAGCCCCTAAGTATGGAATTTATACAACATTTACAACTAATTACGAAGGAACATTTATTCCTATAGAATTAGTTGAATTTTGGAGAAATTTTGACAATAATTATCGTAGTTATCATACTTGTCCATAAGCAGCAAATACCATACATTGAAATAGTTAATTATTAGTTGAAATCATTAATGGGCCGTAATGATTGGTGTCATGATGCACAAAGACTTAGGTAAGCTGCGAAAAACCCTACAAGCACCCTAAACAGCTCCCTAGCTACAACATAGTACCATTCATCTTTGTATTCCCACGGTGTATCAATAGCTGAGAAGATTACGCTACCAATTACTGCATACGTCATCCAGCTGAATACCATGATCAGAATTGAATCTAGGATTCCAATTTCCGTAAATAATCCCATAACAGATTGAATTAAAAAGGGGAAGCTGTAACACTTCCCCTTGGGTTAAACATTTAGATACTGAGCATCTCAAGTGCACTTACACTTCGGTCCAGCATCGTATCTATGTAGCTGGCTTGGTTGGCTCTGGTCATCAGATTGTACAAATTCCACAAAGTGATGTTTCCGTTTTGATCACTCTTAAAATCTGGATCACCATAGTAGCCCTTAACCACTTTGGCCATCTGCTGATCACCCAACCATGATTTTGAGTCTCTATCAGGGTTGTAATAGCCCATACGTACCCTACCAATAAATGTGGCAAACTCTTCCTTGGACAAACTTTGATGGTGTAAGGCCTCCAACTTTTCAGCAAACGCATGGTAATTAAACCCTGACAGCTGCGCATAGGTCTGTTTAGAAATGATGTCTAAATCATCCGTTTTAATGGTTCTTACCCCACCGTCTGCTCCTACACAGAGGTTAGAGCATACAAATACTTGAAAACCCACAAACACTTTAAACTCCTGAAGTGTACGTTTACCAGTGAGTTTGTCCCAATGGTAGCTTTTTACACCTCCCACGTTTAGTGCCACTTGCTTACCCCCAATATTCTTGGTAATGGAAGATACTTTCATGGTAAACATCATACGTTCATAGTACAATGTCTTCTCATGAGGAAGCAGCTCTGCAGGTTTCTTATCCCTAGCTTCAGGGATCCTTCCATGTACAGGATGAGAAACACGTATTTCAGGCAATTCAATGTTGTGTCCTTTAAAAGCTTGGTGTGTAGCTTCATGTACTGCTGTGATGAAATCTACATGAGAGATGGCCACTTCATTGTCCTTAGCAAAGACAGGAATGATGTGATTGAACTCTAGGTCATAGAAATTGGTCTCCACGGTATTGGCGACAATAAAAGGAGGAGTACTGGTTGGATTAATGGTTGCTAGTTCCATTGGTAGAAAAGTTTTGAGTTAATGATTGAGAGAGGTCCATACGTTGGGTGAGTTTGTCTACCTCACACCAACTACGTAGCTGCTTGCCTGTAGCTTCAGTAATGGTGAATGGATCCAGATCTACAAAGAGTCCTGTTCTATCCTTACTGGCTTTAGCCCTGTGGTCTATACCTACTTCAAAGGCTACAGTAAACTCATAATCTATACCGTCCATCTGTATAGGCTTTAACCCTACTTTTTCAGGTACCATACGTCCACTCTTATCATGGATAATGTAATCTTGCTTGGTACGTAGGGTAACAATCACGTGCATCCCACAATTCATGATGGCTTGTATCATCCCATTGTGACGCGGTTTCACTTTAGACCAATTGGCAAAAGAATTGCCTGGCATTCTTCCGTGTATTTCTAGTACACCACCTGGTCCATCCCAAGCATGAGACAATGAATCAATGATCAGTACTTCAACACCAGCTTGTTTGCAAAGCTCAATAGCTTCCACATAACGTTCTGGTGAATACGGTGCTTCTAAGTTGACCACAGAGAAGGTTCCTAAATGAGAATACAGAGAAGCACTTCCAGCTTCTGTATCTATTATAGCTATATGTTTCTGTGTTAGCCCAAAAGCCAGTTGCAATGCTGAATAAGACTTTCCAGCACCACTAGGTCCATGTACAGCTACACGCATGTGTACATTGGATCTTCTTGCAGGTTCTAATTGCATGTCAGTAGTAATTTAAATTCATAAAAAAAGGGGGCTCAAGGCCCCCTAACTCAAAGAAGGAAGTATCACACTTCACCTTCTTCACTCATGTAGACGTTTTGGTAGTCCAACACCTTTACCTCACCAGTTCTTTGGTCGAAGATTTCATAAGGATCAACTTTAAGCTGCTGAATGGTTCCAGGCAATTGGTAGCCTATCATTTCTTTAGCTACTTCTTCATCAATAGCTGCAAATACTTTAGCGCGTAATGCTTTAAAGTAGGCACGTCCTGATGTTTTAGAGATGGTAGCTTTCATGCCACCCTCAACTTGTAAATAGATCTTACGTTCACCCTCTGAGGTGGTTTTTGCTTGGTATCCTGTTACTGTTACCATGATTCAATAAATTAGATGATTAATAAATAACTGACCTGGCAGTAGAGATCTGCAGCGCTCTATTGTACCCCCGGGGGAGCCACCAGGCTCCTACTTAGGTGGGGAGCAGTTAGCTAAGGACCCAATAGATAGACATATGTCCAATAGACTTGTAAACCATTATTTGAATCAGTTTGAGAAAACACTGTTTGCCAACTACAGGGTGAACAAAAAATTGATTCATTACAAAGATGATTCAGCAAACCTTGAAATAGTAGCACCTGGAGTATTAGGTACCACTGAAGGCCCTCTTAAAGAACCCGTTTCAAGGACTAGAGAACATCAAGAATTGGTAGGATACAAAGAGAATGAAGTCATATTTACCATCCCTGAAGCGTTTTGTTCTTTTAATGTTAGTGCCGATGTAAAGGAGAATGAATACGTTGGTATGTCTGTTTCCAATGCCTTTAGGGGTGTAGAGGAAACTATTTATCAGTACCTGCACAGTCAGCTGATGGAAATAGTCACTTTACCTGGTACAACGCAAAAAGCCATATTCAGTGAGTTACTTAGCTACCTCAATCAGAAGAAAGTTCTGTATCTAACTCCGTACAAGAGCTTGAATGTGGTAACTGCTGAGAAACCCCTTAGCCCTCAATGGCCTGTTACTATTGATGAAGATGCTATGCGCTTTCTAATGGAAAACTCTGCGGAGCTTAAGTTACCCTTCAATGAAAAAGAATATGAGGGAGAAGTAGAGCTGGATGGTCTAAATGGAAAAAAAGTAATGGTTCCTGTGAGTGAATTATGGAAAGGCTATCATTATCGTGATGAGAATGTCTTTCCCCACTTAAGTAATGCCATAAATAATGTGATTAATCAGCTCATCTTGAGCCTGAAGGAATTGGTAGAGAATGTTCCCCAACATTACAATCCAGGAGAGTTCTTTACTACTAACAACGGTCTGTTCATCAAGCATTATGGTCAACAACGTAAAATGATAGCTGAGATTATCAGAGCCAATAAATTCCTCTACTTCAAGAATGAAGACATTGAAGCATGGATAGACCTTCTCTCTGGTCACGCATTGCCTAAACAACCCATTCAGTGGCTTGGTGCTATTAACTACCTGGTATTTTGGTTTAAAGACATCGCTGTTAAAGCAGACCGTAATCTTCTGAAGGTCAATGAGTTCAACTACATTCAATTCTGTCACACACAAGTCCCTTGGGAGTTATTATCTAAATATATAGTCCTGAAAAATGGTGAACCACTAGGTAAGAAACACTCCAACAACAGCTATGAAAGCTTAAAGAATGGTAAGATTGCTATGAACAAAATTAATCATCTACTGGTATTGAGTGAAAAAATACCTATTTAATTACTTTTTATATACTAATAGCATACTAGTTAAGCCTCTGAAGCCCTCTCAGGGGCTTTTTTATTGCCATTCTGCTACTAACTCCACTACTAAGATAAACAGGGCTATTACACAGGGTTTGAATCCTGGACACTTTTGTCTTGTCAAACGGGGATAACACCTCTAAAGACGGGCATTAGTGAAGCAGTCCTGATATGCATCACACAACTACAATTTCATAAATAAATTATTATGAAAACGATTAAAAACAGTGTTGTAGACACTAAGAAAACTACAAAATCATCAATGGAGAATGCTGGATTCATCCAATCTCCTGAGGGTAACATGTATTATTTCCATAATCAAATGGACTTGATCAACCACACAGGTAAACTGTTAAGGACGCATGGAAAAATGGCTTTTTCCGTGGATGCGCATGAGCTGCACTGGCCTCTTGATTGGCGGATGAAACATTACAAAAAGGTTAAAGTGATTGGTGGAGGGTTTGTTCTACTGAGCTACACAAGAGAGAACTACACATTTCCAAAGGTTGTAAAAGGTGTAAAAGCTGAGATTCTTGAATACCCGGGTAAATGGACTCTTAGTTTTAAAAACATTGGCTCTATTGTTTATCTGCCAGAAGAGGGAGGTATTGGTTATATCCAAGGCACGAATAAGAAAAATGCCAAAATTATCTACCAAGCAATCTATGAGATCTACGAGCAAAATTGCAACATGGTGAAGCACCATAGTTTACTGAACAGCATTCAGAAATTTTAATCTTAAAAACATTTAAAAATGGAGAAATCTAATACAAATCTGGTGGGTAACAGTGCCCACCAGGCTAACAGCAGCAGTGGTATCCAAACTTTAATAGCACAACTACCTGTACTTCTACAGTCCATTTTAGCAGTAGACAATAATTCTAATGACTTCCAAAAGAGGCTACAACTCTTATCAGTAACTACCGCTACTGGTAGTGTATTACCAAAGTTCCAATGTGTCAATAGAAATCAAAAGCTGATGTCTCCAAACATATATGCTGTGATTTTGGGTGAACCAGGTTCAGGTAAGAGTAAAATGGACGTAGGAATGACGATAATGACAAAAACAGAGGGGGTAATTAAGCAACTGTTGTCTACAAGGGTGTTTGGAGAGGGTTTACCCACTAAGTGTGTCGTCATACCTTCAAATACCTCTAGACAAAGACTGATTCAACATCTTTATGTAAACGGATCGTTTAGTCCCAACCTGCTTTGCAGTACAGAATTGGACAACATGAAGAGTACTTTGAAAGATGGCTTAACAGGGTTTAGTGAAGAGCTAAGAAAAGCATTTGAACATGAGACCATCAACTACTCTATCAAGACAGGTAATCTTACGTATACCATAGATCACCCTAATCTTAGTCTACTAGTAAGCGGTACTCTTGATCAAGTATTGGGGTATTTGAATGTAGAGAATGGCTTATTTAGCAGAGCATTGATTTGTTACAGTACAGAGAAAGCTGAATTTAAAGATCAAAAGGCTGAAGACCAGGATAAACCATTACAACAAGAGTATGCCAAGTATGCTGATGATGTATTGGAGATCTACAATAGATACAATACACCTAAGACAGCAAAATTCTCCCAACAAGGTCTTGATCTTATCAAAACTTATGGTGAAGAAGTATTGAAAGTAGGACGCAAATACTTTGGGAGTAGTGGATCTGGTGTAGCCTTTAGATTAGCAGCTATGGTACAAAGAATGGCACTCATCCTATATGCTTGTGAGAACTACAAAGCAGAGGTATCTGACGAAGTGATGATACCTGATGACATGGTACAACTTGCTGTTGATATAGTTAAACTTTACCAGAATGATAATTTCAAAGTACTCTGGGAGGTACAAAACGTTTTTAAAGATGAAGTTGAAAAAGCTATTTACGATATACTTGATGAAGATTTTACCACAGCCATTGGTAAAGCAGAATGTACTGCCCATGGATTTAGTGAAAGACAATTCCCAAGGATGGCTACTAAATGGCAAAACAGGAATCTTATAAAAAAAGTAAAACAGGGGATCTGGAAAAAAACACTACCCCCGTTTATGTCATAACTGTCATTTACTTGTACTTGATTTTTACAGCAAATTGGGAACTCTAGATGGAGCTCCCTTTTTGCGTTTGTGAATACTTAAAGTTCAAAAGTGGACAGTAAAGTGGACAGTAAACATGATTTTGCTACTGTTTTTGGAATAATAAGATTGCGTAACTTTGGAATAGATAAGAAGTACAAACAACGTCTTCTTTTACTTTAATACACTGAAATACAGCGTATAAAAAAAGCACCTGCTATAAAAACAAGTGCTTTTTACTATGTGACCGAGGAAGGATTCGAACCTTCAACCGCTTGATTCGTAGTCAAGTACTCTATCCAGTTGAGCTACACGGCCATCATCCCTTGCGGGG